>ERZ1643249.1492-NODE-1492-length-23427-cov-11.736522_pt1 | contig 23427 bp, 23 predicted proteins | sample MGYA00579263_ERZ1643249 | MGnify/ENA primary metagenome ERZ1643249 (study PRJEB29033, sample SAMEA4952264) | chicken gut metagenome | biome: Broiler Chicken; feature: Gastrointestinal Tract; material: Caecum | place: Ireland | collected 2018 | study: Broiler... | reverse complement strand
ACATTATCTTCAGCCCTGAATTTTTACGTGAGTCCAAGGCATTATACGATAATGTTTGCCCTAAAGCTAAAAATGGCGTTTTAACGCCTATTATTTACATTTTTTACTCTAAAAATAGCTGTAAAACAGCTATTTAGATAGAAAAATGAAAAAAACAGATACGCAGACTGGCTGAAAATGCAGGAAAAACGCTACGTTATCTGCGATAAAGGAGGACAGAAAAAAGCCACTGGCATGCAGTGGCGGCAAAGAAAGATAGAATTGGCATTCTCACCAGATCATAGACAGAATGGATGAAGGAAGTTCGCTGCCTGTTACCTTGATGAGATGTAAGTCCATCAGGCAATGAGAGTTGTTCTGAGAACCGGATATTTGGATTTGATCACAGTTGCGACAGAAGTTTCTTTCACAAGGAAGGTACGACCATCGCAGGCAACAAAACCGATATCCTCCAGTTTCAGATGATCTCTGTTCTGGATATCCCGTTTCGTAGCTGAGGTGATATAGAAGTCTACAAAGTCACCTAAAACAAGGATCTGAGCATCATAAGTCCGTTCGCGGGCTCTTGACTTCTCGGTAGGAATGGATCTCACAGTGATTTTCTTTAATTCAGTAGGGAAGGTCATGGCGTTACTCCTTTCATAAAGATTGGTTTCAAAGTTCAAATGGTAGCGTAGCGGTTGGCGTTGCTGTACTACCAAGATGATAATAGCACAGCGAAGCATAATAGTCAATAGGATTAGCTGCCAAACAACTAATATTGAAACAAGTTTTAGTTAGATGCAGCAATTGAATGAAGCGATAACTGTGCCGTATGTGAAGCGGAAGGAGAGGCAATGGCTACATTTCAGGAAAGATTAAAGGAACTGCGGAAAGCTCATAAGCTGAAGCAGGCAGAACTTGCAGAAAAGTTGGGAGTATCCATGTTCACAGTTTCCGTATGGGAGCGGGGACAGAGGATGCCGGAGTTTGATAATCTGGAAGCGCTAAGCAGTGTATTGGATGTGAATATCGCATATCTTCTGGGAGCAAGTGATGATCCGAGTCCCAAAGGAGTGCCCAGTGATGAGGATTTCCAGAAATGGGAAACGGAAGACGAGATGGAGAATCTCCGCTTGGCTTTCGAACGGATAACAAGACTCAGTAAGTCGTCTCAAAGCATTATACTTGCAGCTGCTTCGCAGGCATATAAGGAAGACAAGATTAGCGGAACGCTTGCAGAAGGTTATGAGGTGACGGTGCGCCCCCTGCCAGACAGCCCACAAGCAGAAAAAGAAGGGGAAGAAGAGGGCTGTTAAAAATGGAATTTGCTACGTATGTTGCTACGCACATTGCTACATGCGTTGCGACGGAATGTTTGCCCTAAAGCTAAAAATGGCGTTTTAACGCCTATTATTTACATTTTTTACTCTAAAAATAGCTGTAAAACAGCTATTTAGATAGAAAAATGAAAAAAACAGATACGCAGACTGGCTGAAAATGCAGGAAAAACGCTACGTTATCTGCGATAAAGGAGGACAGAAAAAAGCCACTGGCATGCAGTGGCGGCAAAGAAAGATAGAATTGGCATTCTCACCAGATCATAGACAGAATGGATGAAGGAAGTTCGCTGCCTGTTACCTTGATGAGATGTAAGTCCATCAGGCAATGAGAGTTGTTCTGAGAACCGGATATTTGGATTTGATCACAGTTGCGACAGAAGTTTCTTTCACAAGGAAGGTACGACCATCGCAGGCAACAAAACCGATATCCTCCAGTTTCAGATGATCTCTGTTCTGGATATCCCGTTTCGTAGCTGAGGTGATATAGAAGTCTACAAAGTCACCTAAAACAAGGATCTGAGCATCATAAGTCCGTTCGCGGGCTCTTGACTTCTCGGTAGGAATGGATCTCACAGTGATTTTCTTTAATTCAGTAGGGAAGGTCATGGCGTTACTCCTTTCATAAAGATTGGTTTCAAAGTTCAAATGGTAGCGTAGCGGTTGGCGTTGCTGTACTACCAAGATGATAATAGCACAGCGAAGCATAATAGTCAATAGGATTAGCTGCCAAACAACTAATATTGAAACAAGTTTTAGTTAGATGCAGCAATTGAATGAAGCGATAACTGTGCCGTATGTGAAGCGGAAGGAGAGGCAATGGCTACATTTCAGGAAAGATTAAAGGAACTGCGGAAAGCTCATAAGCTGAAGCAGGCAGAACTTGCAGAAAAGTTGGGAGTATCCATGTTCACAGTTTCCGTATGGGAGCGGGGACAGAGGATGCCGGAGTTTGATAATCTGGAAGCGCTAAGCAGTGTATTGGATGTGAATATCGCATATCTTCTGGGAGCAAGTGATGATCCGAGTCCCAAAGGAGTGCCCAGTGATGAGGATTTCCAGAAATGGGAAACGGAAGACGAGATGGAGAATCTCCGCTTGGCTTTCGAACGGATAACAAGACTCAGTAAGTCGTCTCAAAGCATTATACTTGCAGCTGCTTCGCAGGCATATAAGGAAGACAAGATTAGCGGAACGCTTGCAGAAGGTTATGAGGTGACGGTGCGCCCCCTGCCAGACAGCCCACAAGCAGAAAAAGAAGGGGAAGAAGAGGGCTGTTAAAAATGGAATTTGCTACGTATGTTGCTACGCACATTGCTACATGCGTTGCGACGGAATGGTTAGCCTGAAAAATTAGTTGGTTAGGGAAACGGTATGATGACCGTTTTCTACATCAAAAGTGGCTGAATTAGGTGTTTTTGTGTAAAAGCGTTTGTATAGTGATTTCTTCATTATAAAGCGAAAGTTGGATGGGTTAGGCGGGGTGCCTACCTATTATAAAGCGAAAGTGGAGAGCCTGGCTGGGGCTGAGAAACATGAAATTTTTCATTTTGGATAGATGGACGCGGACAATGATGAGGTCATTATAAAGCGAAAGCCACGACGTGAAAAATGATGTTCACATCGCTGAAAGCCTGATAAATCAAGGAGTTTTTAGAAATTTTTGTTACATGATGGCAGGGCTGCACAACTGATATTAGTTGGAGGAAACTCGTCATTTTTCGATTGCTATGCACAAAGGGTGTTTATCCAAATGGGATTATTGAAGCTAATAAAGTATTCAACATTTGAGGTGTCTGCCCTTAATAAAATAGTTGGTGGTTATGGAGTGCAAATGAACATTTCAGGTGCTGATTTAACAAGATTTTTGTATCGCTTTGATTGGACAAACATGACCTGAAAAAGAGATTAAATGGGTTGCTTTGGCTGGTAGGGAACTGTGGAAATCATGAAGATATTGTGAATACTGAAATGATTTTCCGCAGTGATTTCGATCATAGAAAATATTCCGGCTCTGCCGGACGGAAAGAGGAGGTACGTTATGGATAAGAAGTATACGATTGCTGTAGCTGGAACTGGATACGTGGGATTGTCTATTGCCACACTGCTGTCTCAGCATCATAAGGTTTATGCTGTGGATATCGTTCCGGCAAAGGTTGATATGGTGAACCAGCGCAAATCACCGATTCAGGATGAATATATCGAAAAATATCTGGCAGAGAAGGACTTGGATTTAACCGCAACGCTTGACTCAGAGATGGCGTATAGTGCTGCGGATTTTGTTATAATCGCAGCACCGACTAACTACGATTCAAGCACACAGCACTTTGACACGAGTGCCGTCGAGAATGTCATTGATCTGGTTATGAAGTATAACCAGGAAGCAATCATGGTCATCAAATCTACCATTCCGGTTGGATATACAAAGAGTATTTGCGAGAAGACGGGAAGCAAGAATATCCTTTTTAGTCCAGAGTTCTTAAGAGAATCAAAAGCATTATACGACAATTTATATCCCAGCCGAATCATCGTGGGTACTGATATGGAAGATGAACGACTGGTCAATGCTGCACATACTTTTGCGGAACTTCTGCAGGAGTGTGCTATCAAAGAGAACATCGACACGTTGTTCATGGGCTTTACAGAAGCAGAAGCGGTAAAATTGTTCGCCAATACATATTTGGCTCTTCGCGTAGCCTACTTCAACGAGCTTGATACCTATGCAGAAATGAAAGGGCTTAACACGCAGCAGATTATTAAAGGGGTCTGCCTGGATCCGCGTGTCGGAGATTTCTACAACAATCCTAGTTTTGGGTATGGCGGTTACTGTCTGCCGAAAGATACAAAGCAGTTGCTGGCAAACTATCAGGATGTTCCAGAGAACTTGATTGAAGCAATCGTAGAAAGCAATAGAACGAGGAAAGACTTTATTGCAGACCGGGTATTGAAGTTGGCTGGTTACTATGGCTATGACGAGGATAATGAATACGATGAGAAGCAGGAGAAGTCAGTGACCATCGGTGTGTACCGCCTGACCATGAAGAGCAACAGCGATAACTTCCGTCAGAGTTCTATTCAGGGTGTCATGAAGCGTATCAAGGCAAAGGGTGCCACGGTTGTGATTTATGAGCCGACTTTGAAGGATGGAGAGACATTCTTTGGATCAGTAATGGTTAATGATCTGGCTAAGTTCAAGGAAATGAGCCATGCCATCATCGCAAACCGGTATAGTAAAGATCTTGATGATGTGAAAGAGAAAGTTTATACGAGAGATATTTTCCAGAGAGATTAAGAGATAGATGAACGAGGAGAAGTTGGATGAATGAAGAAAAGAAAATAAAGGTTTGCTTGGTGGGATCATCTGGCGGTCATTTAACCCACCTTTATATGTTGAAGCCTTTTTGGAAGGACAAGGATCACTTTTGGGTCACATTTGATAAAGAAGATGCAAGAAGCCTTTTGGAAGGCGAGAAAATGTATCCGTGCTATTATCCGACCAATCGTAGCCTAAAAGCACTTATTAAAAACACAAAAATCGCTTGGAATGTGCTTCACAAGGAAAAGCCGGGTTTAATCATCTCCTGTGGTGCTGCTGTGGCCGTTCCTTTCTTCTATCTTGGCAAGATGATGGGGGCAAAGCTGGTCTATATCGAGGTGTTTGACCGCATTGATAAGCCGACGATGACTGGCAAGATGGTCTATCCCATTGTAAACAAATTTATTGTGCAGTGGGAAGAACAGAAGAAGGTTTATCCTAAAGCGGTTAACCTTGGCAGCATATTCTAATTAGGGGACGAGAAAATGATTTTTGTGACGGTGGGAACACATGAGCAGCCGTTTAATCGGCTGATTCAGAAAATAGATGAATTAAAAAAAGATGGTACGATTCAGGATGATGTGATTATTCAGACAGGATTCAGTACATACGAGCCGAAGTATTGTCAATGGAGCAAGCTGATTCCGTATCAGCAGATGGTTAAAAATGTGGCAGATGCCCGAATTGTGATCACACACGGTGGTCCGGCAAGCTTCATTATGCCGCTGCAGGTCGGTAAAACACCAATCGTTGTGCCGCGCCAGCACCAGTTCAATGAACACGTGAACGACCATCAGGTAGAGTTTGCACGAAATGTGTCAAAGCGCATGGGTACGATCATTGACGTAGAAGATATTGAGACGCTGGGTGATATTATAACGAACTACGACCAGATTGTTGCAGGCATGGGACATGGTATGAGTAGCAACAATGCGAAGTTCAATGAGGAACTGGAGAAACTGGTAGACAAGTTGTTTTGAGGATGAATAGATGAAAAAAGTGATAATCGTAAGCACTGTTGGTTTAATATACGATGGGATAACAAATATAATGATGTCGTATATTAAGGCAATGAATAGAGACGGAATTGATATTTATGTTGCTTCAACGATTAAATCAGAGCATGGAATAATAGAACAAATAAAAGCCAGCGGTTGCCATATTGTTGATTTACCCTCTAGAAAAGAAAATCCGCTCAGGTATTTTTGTGAACTCACAAAGTTTATTCGAAAAAACAAAATAGATATTATTCATGCACACGGTAATAGTGCGACACTGACAATAGAGATGGCCGCTGGATGGTTAGGTGGATGTAAAAAGAGAATAGCACATTCACACAACACAAAATGTGATCAAGTTAAGGCTGATAAGCTACTGAGACCTTTATTCTATTTGCTTTACACAGATGCAGTTGCATGTGGTAAGGAAGCAGGACAGTGGCTTTTTGAAAATCGTCAATTTACAATTCTGAAAAACGGACGCTGTATCAATGATTTTTTATATAATCCTAAAACAAGAAAACTGATGCGAGAAAAGTTGCGAGTTGATGATAAAGTAGTGATTGGTCATGTTGGAGGATTTTTTGAACAGAAAAATCATAAATTTCTTATTGATATTTTTAGAAAAATAATCGAGATTGAGCCAAATGCTCAATTGTTGCTGCTAGGAGATGGCCCGCTAAAATCTAAAATTGAGAATTCATGTAGGGATATTAAAGATAAGATATGCTTTGTAGGAACAACAAATCATGTTAGCGACTATCTTCAGGCAATGGACGGGATGCTTCTACCTTCGCTTTTTGAAGGACTTCCGTTAGTGGCTATTGAATGGCAAATAAATGGATTGCCTTGCTTGTTTTCGGAAACTGTAACTAAAGACTGCGGTTTAATGCCCAATGTTGATTTCGTATCACTCAATGAGAATCCAAAAATGTGGGCATTGAAAATTTTGAATTTGATTCGAGACAACAACAGAGAAAAATGTTCTAAAATGGCCATCAGCGTTGTAGAAGAGGCTGGATTTAATATAGAGAAAAACGCTGAAGAATTGCGAAAATTATATATAAATTGATTGGGAGGAAATGAAATATGAAAATAGGGGGACTTACTTGGTGGAGAAATAATTATGGATCGATTCTACAAGCATATGCTTTGCAGCAGGAATTGAATAGTATCCCCGAAGTTTCGTATGAAATTATCAATCAATTTGGAAAAAAGATTTTATCATTTGATAATTTAATAGATAAATTGCAAACAATTGGCGTTAGAAAAACTTTTCTTCGAGTTTTTTGGAAGTTTTGCTTTCCAAAGCTGAAAAATAGAAGTGTTAAGATTCAAAAATTCACAGATGAGAAATTGATTGTGTCAAGTAATCAGTATTCGGAAGGAACCATCTCTGATGCAAATGCAGAGTATGATGCGTTTGTTTGCGGGAGTGATCAGATATGGAATCCTACCCTAACTGATATTGATAGTATGTACTGGTTAGACTTCACAGATGAAAATAAGATTAAATTCTCCTATGCACCTAGCATTGGGGTTACCAAGATGAGCGAAAAAGAAAAGCAAGAGATAAAAAAACACTTGAGTACTTTTAAGGCTGTTTCTTGTAGAGAAGAGTCTGGAACAGACTTCATAAATCAAATTATGGGAGAACAAGTTTGTCAAACAGTTCTTGATCCAACATTAATGGTAGATAGAAAAATATGGGATAATATCTGCCCAAGCAACAGATATGATTTCCCATATATTTTTGTTTATATGTTGCGGGGAACGAAGCAGCAAAGAAAAGCCGTGGAAAGATTTGCTAAGAAAATTAATCTAAAAATTGTAACAATGCCATTTATGGAATCAGAGTATACAGTTTGGTATGATCTGAAGTTCGGAGACATCAAAGTATGGGATGCTGCTCCGGATGAGTTTATAAGCCTGATTCGAAATGCAAAATATGTTTTTACAGATTCATTTCATAGTAGTGTCTTCAGCATTTTATATCATGTACCATTTTTTACATTTCCTAAAGTTGGAAAAGCACAAATGAGTAGAATTACTGGACTGCAAAGTTTAGTTGAGATTGACAGCAGAATGGTAACCACTGATATGGAGATTGAAAAAGTATATAATCAACAGATTGATTGGGATAGAGTTGATGAAATTTTAAGTAAAAAAAGGCAGGAGTCAAAACAGTACATAAGAAAGGCAATATAGAAATGACGCATATATATGCTTATAAAAATACTGAAGAAGAAGTAATGAGAAGCTCATCTGGTGGTGCATTTATCCGCCTATGCAGAGAGTTTGAAGAAATACATGGAAAAGGAAACGTTGCATTTTATGGCGTTATATTAGATGAGAATATGGAAGTCAAACATATGAGAGCCAATTCGGCAGAACAATGCCATATATTTCAAGGCTCAAAGTATGTAAAAAGTGATTTCTTGAATTGCAGACAGGAGATAATGGATGACTTGACTGATGGGAAATGGGTGCTCTTTTCAGGGACGCCGTGTCAAGTTTATAGTGTTATTAATTACTTTTCGAAGAAAAATTTGAGGGACAGACTTTTTACCATTGACATTATCTGCCACGGAACAGCCAAGAAAGAAGTATGGGAAAGTTATATTTCTTGGATAGAAAAAATGTATGGTGGAAAGTTAATAAGCTATTCATTTCGCTATAAACCAGAAGGGTGGAAAGCCTATCCGGGCTATGCCAAATTTGATAATGGAATTGAATTAATAAACACGCCAGAAACATCAGTGTTTTCAAAATTGCATTTAAGAGCATATAGTATTGAAAAAGGGTGCTTTAAGTGTCCCTTTGCAACGCAAAAAAGAAATAGCGATTGTACACTCGGAGACTATTGGGGAATAGAAAACACGGATGCTGTCGTGGCTCAGAAAGAAACAGGAGTATCGCTTATACTGGCAAATAGCGAACAAGGTCAAATTCTTGCACAAGGTATTTGTGGTAAAACAGAAAAAAACAGAGATTACATCATCGAAACTTTCGACCACAAATATTTAGACTATCAGCACAATTTAAAAAAACCAACAGAAATTCCAAACGATTACGATATGTTTTGGAATGATTATGCGAATGCATCTTTTGATGATATTATAAGCAAGTATTTGCATTGGGGAATCAAATACAAAATTCAATTTAAAATAAAGAAGTTGGTGAGAAAAACGCCATTAATAAGTATATACAGAAAGGTGAGAAAAAGAGTATGAACGACTTGACTATGTATATGGTCACGCACACACCTGTCGATTATGTTCCGAAAGGAAGAACTCCGATTTTTGTCGGAACAGGTGACAATAAATACAACTATATAACGGATTGCAGCGGAGATAATATAGCAGAAAAAAATAAAAACTATTGTGAATTGACAGCGCTGTACTGGATATGGAAGAACGATTGTTCATCAAAATATGTTTCAATAGAACATTATCGTCGATTCTTCATGAAAAAAAATACGTTGTTGCCGCATATCTGTAAACAAGATGATATTAAGAAAATTCTACAAAGTTATGATGTTGTTGTGAGTCAGAAATCACGGTATGGAATATCAAATGAGGAATACTATAGGCAAAGACATTACGAATCGGACATGAATATGGTTAGGGAGGCAATCGAGCGGCTTCACCCGGACTATATTGAGAGCTTTGACAACACGATGAAAAGTTTTCAGCTTTCAATGTTTAATATGATTGCACTCGACAAGAAGAAGTTTGATGAATATTGCGAATGGCTTTTCAGTATCTTGTTTGACGTTGAGAAAAAAATTAACTTAGACGGACGCACTAAGTATCAACAAAGAGTATTCGGATTTCTTTCGGAGCGATTGATGGATGTTTGGATTAATAAGAATAGCTTGGCTGTTTACCAGACACCAATTTACAGATATGATTCAAATCCAATTCGAGCATTTCTTATGTCCGAAAAAAGTAGAATACCTTCTACATTTACTCCGACATCTGAAAGGAGATAAAAATGAACATATTATTTTTTCCATCAGATAATGATAAAGCCTCAGGTGCTTTTTTGAGTATGGCAAAACTTGCGGCTTGTCTTAAAAATAACTACAACCATAATGTGTATGTTGTCTTGTCCAGAAAGGGATCTGGACAAGATATCTTAGATGAATATGGAATTCCAACGATATTCATCAGATCTTACAATTGGATAGTCCGGCTTACTGAAATTGACAGCTCCCCAAAAAGCACTGAGATGAAATTAAAATTGATGCTTAATAAAATAGCAATCAATCGATGTGTGAAGCTTATAGAAGACTTGAAAATTGATATTGTTCACATCAATACAACATGGTCTTATGTGGGAGCAGAGGCTGCACGTATTTGTAAGGTACCATATATTTGGCATTTTAGAGAGTTTCTAGAAGAAGATCAAAAAGTTTGCTTTTATGATAAAACGTATGCACATAGACTAATTAATGATGCCGCAGCGATAGTATGCATTTCGCAGAGTATTTATAACAAGTATTCCCGAATTGTAAATTCACAGAAGTGTTTGATTATTTACAATGGTGTGGATTCAAAACAATTTCTCAATAGAAATGAGAAAATTCTTGAAGGTAATACAGCAAGTTTTCTGATTGTTGGCAGTATTAGTGAATCTAAGGGACAATGGCAAATTATTGAAGCCTGCAGAATGCTTAAGGAAAAAGGGTATAATAATTTCAAGCTTTCAATAGTTGGAAAAGGAAATGAGGAATATATATCCCAATTAAAACAATTGGTGGAAGATTATTGCTTAAAAGATAACATTGAATTTTGCGGCTTCAGCTCTAATACAAGCAAATACTATAGGAATGCGGATATTACTTTTGTGTGCTCAAAAGCGGAAGCTTTTGGAAGAGTAACTGTTGAAGCAATGCTAAGTGGATCTTTAGTAATAGGAGCAGATACAGCTGCGACAATTGAATTGATACGGGATATGGAAACGGGATTGTTATATAAATACGGCGATATTTCTGATTTGACTCAAAAAATTGAATGGGTTTTGAATGAAAAGGAAATTGCAAGAAAAATTTCCGAAAATGGATGCCATTATATGAGAGAACATATGTCTTCAGAAACAAACGCAAAGAATATTAATGAACTATATGAAAAAGTAGTGCGCAGCTTAAATTGTTCAAAATGCTAAATTAAGTTTACTAGGAAGGAGAACTTGGTGATACAGATAAACACGACTATAAAAAAGTCTAGCCTATGGGATGGTATATATATTTTACTAGTGTGCCTTAATGTTTTTGCAAAAATACTGGTAAGTAGTAATTTATCGTCATTTCTGGGGTTTACACCAGAAAGTTTCGAATATCGGACTTTAAGAATTACTATATATGGCTTGCTTTTATTATTTTTTGCTGAGAACAAACACAGTAGACGAAAAATAATTATCTTACTGGCAATGGCGGTTTGCGTGGTTGCTACATATGTGAATGCTAATACGCTTTCATTTACATTGATGTTTTTACTTGTGGCATCTTATCCGGAAAATCTAACTGTTAATCGTATTGCAAAACATATGTTCTGTGTAACAGCGGTTGGAGTAATAATGATACTTTGTCTGTTTAAGACAGGTTATGTTGATAATAATGTAATGTATAGACTTGACGGTATGGAGAGAAATTCACTTGGGTTCTCATCGCCTAATGCTTTTGCCAATATGGTGTGTTATGGTCTTCTGATGTTTATGTGTTGGAAGGGAAAAAAATGGACTTCATCAGATTTTGTGATTTGGCTAGGAATATTGGCTTTAGTATATAAAATTACAGATGGAAGAATGAGTTGCTTAGTTGGGTTTATTCTTATCTTAATAGAAGAAATTTGGCGTTTGAAAGCTGTATTTAGTAAGAATGAATCTGGCAAACAAAAAAACAATAGAGTGTTCTATCTTGTTGAGGGATTTTTATTTGAAATAGGACTGGCGCTTTCATTAAGCTTAACACTCTTATATAAAAAAGGACTATATATGGTTTATCTGTCGGCACTGGATAAGCTTATGAGTTTTAGATTGTCTTTTATGGTTAAATACTTTAATGATCCAGGAGTTACAATATGGGGAAACATGATTCGTACAGTTACGGCATCTGGTGCTGCGGCGACTGGAGAAAAATGGAGCGGATTAGACAATAGCTATATGTATATGCTTATTGTTTGGGGAATTATCGCAACAGGGATTTTTGCGATTTTATTAATTCAGCTAAGCAGATATCATAAAGAAGGGCAAAATAAATATGATGCCATTTGTGTAATGGGAATATTGGTGATAGCCTTTAGTGAAGCATCGTTGTTTAATGTGACTTCAAATATTGCAATATTCATGATAGCAGAAATGGTTAGTTCAAAGCAAGTAAGTGTAATGGAGGAAAAAGTGAATTATGAAAATGAAATACATACCCTTGGCCGTTGAAAAAAAGTTATATATACAGTATTTGGAGATGTGCACCCACCGAACCAAGAGCTTGAATACTGAAAAAAGATCGGATAATATAATTGTTTCATTGACAAGCTATCCGGCGCGGTTTAAGTACTTATATCTTGTGATAGAAAGTATTTTTAGACAAACGCTTAAGCCGGATCGTATCATATTATTTTTGGATGAAGGGGTAAGAGAAGAAAACTTGCCATCCAATCTTTTAGAATTAAAAAAATATGGGCTTGAAATCGAAATAGGCGGTGCACCTATTAAGCCACATAAAAAGTATTATTACGCAATCAAAGATAACCCTGATAGTGTTGTTATTACTGTTGATGATGATCATGTATATAGAAGAGATGTTGTTGAAAAACTCATTAACTCATATCATCAATTTCCTAAGGCAGTTTCATGTATGAGAGCGCACAGAATTACTTTTGATGCAAATAAGAAAGTGATGAAATATAATGAATGGGAGTATGAGTGTACAGATTATATTAATCAGCCCAGAATGGACTTGATTGCAACGGGAATTGGTGCGGTACTATATCCACCAAAGTGTATGTATAAGGATATATTTGATTTAGATTGCATTATGCGTTTGTCATTAGATGCAGATGATATTTGGCTGAAAGTAATGGAAGTTTTAAATCAAACACCAGTTGTGGCTGTTGAAGCCAAAAAGGTCAATCCGATTGCTGTGGATTCGATTGATGTATCGCCACTTGCAGCACAAAATGTTAATGAGTCTAAAAATGATGTGTATTTGCAGAACCTTGTAAAAAAATACGGGATTGATCTTTATGAATTAATATCAAAATCGGATTCAGTAAATAAATGACCGTAGTAAAGTCTAGGAGAAAATAGCAGAATGAAAAATGGATTCCTTAAGCACTTTGCTGTAATTGGAATGGGAACATTTCTAAATCTGATTTTGGGTGTTCTCACAACCCCAATTATTACGCGAATTGTTGATCCGTCAGAGTACGGACAACTTTCGATTTTTAACATGTATTCTAACATAGGACTTATGGTGCTATGTTTGGGATTGGATCAAGCGCTAGTACGATATTTTTATGAGAGTGATACAATCCAATATAAGAGAGCTTTACTGTTTAGGTGTCTGAAATTACCGATTATAGCTAGTTGTTCTATTAGTGTTATCATCATTATTCTATCTTTAACCGGATTAGTTGAATTTGAGTTTAACAGTGTGATTGTATGCTGGCTGTGCATATTTACAATCATTCAGCTCATCTATAGATTTAGCCTTCTGATGGTGAGGCTTTCATATAAAAGCAAACTATATTCGTCATTACAGGTTTTACATAAAATTGCATATATTTTAATTGCTCTCCCATTGTTGACGTTTGTGGCACGAGATTATCTGTTACTCATGGTATTGGCAACAGTTCTGTCAGTGCTGATTTGCATGGTGTGGAGTATTATTGCGCAAGCAGATGAATGGAATATTTTTAAGATTGATAGAGCGTCATGTAGCATTTCTTTAAAAGAACTCATAAAGTATGGATACCCTTATATTATTTCAATGGGAGTAACAACACTGTTTCAGGCAATAGATAAGATTTCATTAAATATGTATTGTTCATATTCTGAAGTTGGCATCTATTCCTCAACTATGAGCCTCGTAAATGTTTTTGCGATTATTCAAACAACATTTAATACTTTATGGGCTCCAATGGCAGTAGAGCATTACTCAAAAGATAAAGATGATAGAACATTCTATTATAATGGAAATCAATATATCACTATTATCATGTATTTCCTTGGAGTTTCTTTAATTCTCTGTAAAGATATTTTCTCGATACTATTGGGAGCTAAATATCGAGAAGCAGCTTATATTTTACCGTTTTTGATTTTTAATCCAATTATGTATACAATTTCGGAAACAACAGTAAACGGTTTGGTTTTTATGAAAAAAAGCAAAATACAGGTTGTTGTAGCTGTAGGTGCCTGTATTACAAATATTATTGGAAATACGATTTTGGTTCCTAAACTGGGATGCCAAGGTGCGGCAATTTCAACAGGACTTTCATATATTGTATTCTTTACTTTGAGAACGATTTTATCCAATAGATACTTTTATATTGATTTTAAACTAAAAAAATTTTACTTACTTACTTTGATTGTTTCGATATATGCGATGTATAACACATTTGTTCATTTTAATATCGGATCAGTTATAGGGTATGTTGTTTGTGTAATTAGTATTGTTGTGTTATATAAGAATCATGTATATTCTGGACTGCGATATTTGAGAAATATGGTTGAACCAGCTTTGAATGGCATAAAAAATAGGTTGAAAAAATGATTAACACAAGTAGAAACATAGATATGAACAGAAATGAAATGGAATATGGATTGGACTATTTCAAGCTTATAGCATCTTTATTTGTGGTGGGAATGCATATGGAATTCTTAAAAGATGTGGGAGAAGTAGGCTATAAGATTGCAGATTACATTTTTAGATTTGCGGTTCCATTCTTTTTTATGAGCAGCGGGTTTCTTTTTGAAGGCCATGGATTCCAAAAGCATGATGATGTAAAAAAATACGGAAAAAAGTTTATAAAAAAACTTATAATCCCATTTGTGTTATGGGGGGGTATACGCTGTAATAGATATTGTAGGAGATGTCTTTATTGATAAAATTCCTATGGTAGATGCGTGTGTTACGAAACTGTGCGAGATTTTAACGGAATCACCGGGTGGAGGATTATGGTATATCTATTCCCTGATTTGGATTGTCATTGTACTTATATTTATATATGATCCACAAAAAGATAAATCATTCCTGATGTTAACCACTGCTTTTCTTTTGCTGTATTTTTTGAAAGCAATGTGGAAGACCCCTGCTATTGAGATTGGAATTATTCAATGGACAAGGAATGTATATACTTTGATCTTTAGCTCGGATCGAACATTTCTGTTTCATGGAATTTTCTATATTATAGGGATGATTCTTGCTAAGAAGAAAAGAAAATTAAAAAAAGTCTCGCCGTTAGTTGTAGGGCTACTATTGCTAATTAATTACGGCATATATTATATTAGCGGATTATATGAGACAACTGTAGCCGGTGGATTGCTGTGCCAATTTTTCAGACTGATGGTAACTATTTGTCTTATTTGGCTTGCGTTAGTTGTAAATCTTCCAAAAGGATTTCGAGATGACACTTTAAGTAAAATCATGAGAGAAATGTCTACGATTATATATTTTTCACATTTCTTTTTGATTTACATGCTTCGATTTCTTGCCAAAATATGTGACATAAATTACACAGATAACTTGACACTGTTATGCGTTATTTCTTGGTGTGCTTTATTGGCATATTCTTGGATAATTAGTACAAATAACCGATATATCAAGTTGAAGAAAATGATATACCCAATTTAAGAGGAGAATATTTTATGTATGATTATTTAGTAGTAGGCTCCGGTCTTTACGGAGCAATATTTGCGCATGAAGCAAAAGCGCATGGAAAATCTGTGCTAGTTGTGGATAAGCGCCCCAACATTGCGGGCAATATTTACACCGAGAACATTGAGGGCATCAACGTTCACAAGTACGGCGCACATATTTTCCATACCAACAACAAAAAGGTCTGGAATTATATCAATCAGTTTGCCGAGTTCAACCGCTTTACGAACTCGCCCGTAGCCAACTACAAGGGCGAGCTTTACTCGCTACCATTCAATATGTATACTTTCAATAAAATGTGGGGTGTTGTGACACCGGAGGAAGCCGCCGCAAAAATTGAGGAACAGCGCAAAGAAATCACTGGCGCGCCGAAAAATCTGGAAGAACAGGCAATCTCTCTCGTGGGACGTGACATCTATGAGAAGCTCATCAAGGGCTACACCGAGAAGCAGTGGGGTCGCGACTGCAAGGATCTGCCCGCCTTCATCATCAAGCGACTGCCTGTGCGCCTGACGTTTGACAACAACTATTTCAACGCTCTGTATCAGGGCATTCCCATCGGCGGATACACCAAGATGATTGCCAACCTGCTGGATGGCATTGAGGTGCGCCTGAACACTGACTATCTGGAAAACAAGGCTGAGCTGGATGCGCAGGCTGACAAGGTGGTTTACACCGGTCCCATTGATGCTTACTTTGACTATAAGCTGGGCACGCTGGAGTACCGCTCTGTTCGATTTGAGAATGAGCTGCTGGACAAGCCCAACTTCCAGGGCAACGCCGCAGTCAACTACACAGACCGCGAGACACCGTGGACCCGCATCATTGAGCATAAGTGGTTTGAGTTCGGTAAGGATGAGAACGGCAATGATCTGCCGAAGACTATCATCAGCCGTGAGTACAGTAGTGAATGGAAGCCGGGTGATGAGCCGTACTATCCAGTTAATGATGCAAAGAACAGCCTTCTTTATTCCGAATATAAGAAACTGGCAGATGCCGAAAGTAAAGTGATTTTCGGTGGTCGTTTGGGTGAGTACAAGTATTACGATATGGATCAAGTTATTGCTGCTGCACTGGATAAGTGCGAAAAAGAACTATAAGCACGACCAAAAGAAAATATGGAGGTGATTGGCATATATGAACTATAAGGATAGTTATAGACAATGGGTAAATAATAAGTATATAGACAAAAAGTTACTAAAAGAACTTGAGGATTATGACGATACAAAAATCGAAGATGCATTCTACCGTGACCTTGCGTTTGGCACTGGTGGTCTGCGTGGAGTAATCGGTGCAGGTACCAACCGCATGAATATCTATACCGTGGCAAAGGCATCTCAGGGATTGGCAGACTATCTGAAGAAAAACTTCGCAGAACCCTCGGTGGCAATTGGCTATGACAGCCGCATCAAGAGCGATGTATTTGCAAAAGTGGCCGCTGGTGTTTTCGCTGCAAACGGTGTCAAAGTCAATATTTGGTCTGTTCTGATGCCGGTGCCGACTGTTTCCTTTGCGACCCGTTATCTGCATACCTCTGCGGGTGTCATGGTTACTGCTTCCCATAATCCCAGCAAGTACAATGGCTACAAAGTTTATGGCGCAGATGGCTGTCAGATCACGACGGAAGCTGCTGCTGAAATTCTGGCTGAAATTGAAAAATTGGACATTTTTACAGATGTGAAGCATAGCGATTTTGAAGCTGGTCTCGCAAGCGGGAGCATCCAATATATTTCGGATGAGGTCTATACCGCTTTTGTAAACGAAGTCAAGAATCAGTCGGTTCTGTTTGGCGAAGAGGTCAATAAAGATGTTGCCATCGTTTACAGCCCGCTGAACGGTACCGGTCTGAAGCCTGTGACCCGTACCCTGAAAGAAATGGGCTACACCAATATCACGGTGGTCAAGGAGCAGGAGCAGCCGGACGGTAAGTTCCCAACCTGCCCTTACCCGAACCCGGAAATCAAAGAGGCGATGGCACTGGGTATGGAATATGCCAAGAAGTGCAATGCTGACCTGCTGCTGGCTACCGACCCGGATTGCGACCGTGTAGGCATTGCAGTCAAGAACAAAGCAGGTGAGTACGAACTGCTGACCGGCAACCAGACCGGTATGCTGCTTCTGGATTATATTTGCAGTCAGCGTGTGAAGCACGGTAAGATACCTTCTGACCCTGTTATGGTCAAAACCATCGTGACGATGGATATGGGTGAGCAGATTGCCGCCCACTATGGTCTGCGCACTATTAATGTGCTGACCGGCTTCAAGTTTATCGGCGAACAGATCGGTAAACTGGAAAAACAGGGTAAGGCAGACAGCTATGTGTTTGGCTTTGAGGAAAGCTATGGCTATCTGACTGGCTCTTACGTCCGTGACAAGGACGGTGTGGATGGCGCATACATGATCTGCGAGATGTTCAGTTACTACGCCACCAAGGGCATCAGCCTGTTGGATAAGCTGGATGAGCTGTACAAGACTTACGGCTATTGCCTGAATACCCTACATAGCTATGAATTTGACGGCAGTGCTGGCCTTGCCAAGATGCAGAGCATTATGCAGGCGTTCCGTGGAGATATCAAAGAGTTTGGCGGCAAGAAAGTCGTAAAGCTGCTGGATTATATCTCCGGTCTGGACGGCCTGCCAAAGTCCGATGTGCTGAAATTCTTGTTGGAAGATAACTGCTCCATCGTGGTGCGTCCTTCCGGTACGGAGCCGAAACTCAAGACTTACATCTCTGTCAGCGCAGAGAACAAGGACACAGCAGAAAAAGTTGAAACAGAAATTTGCAAGAGTGCGGAAGCATACTTGAAGTAATAGATGATGGGAGAAAATACAATGAATATTATTTTGCTTTCCGGTGGCTCTGGCAAACGTCTCTGGCCGCTTTCTAATGATGTTCGCAGCAAGCAGTTTATTAAACTGTTCAAAGATGGCGATAAATATGAATCTATGGTGCAGCGTGTTTATCGTCAGATTACTACCGTAGATATAGATGCAAAAATCACGATTGCAACGAGCAAATCGCAGGCAAGTGCCATTAAAAATCAGCTTGGCGAAAAGGCTTCTATTTGTGTAGAACCCTGCCGTCGTGATACGTTCCCTGCAATCGCACTGGCAGCAGCGTATCTCCACGATGAACTGGGTGTTGGAACGGATGAAGCGGTCGTGGTCTGCCCGGTCGATCCGTATGTGGATAACACCTATTACGAGGCTGTCAAAACGTTGCAGGAGCTGGCTGAACAGGGCAACGCAAATCTAACGCTGATGGGCATTGAGCCGACCTATCCGAGCGAGAAGTATGGTTATATCATTCCTGAAAGCGGTGAAAACGTCAGCAAAGTTAAAGAGTTCAAGGAAAAGCCGGATGTCGAAACTGCTAAGAAGTATCTGGCTCAGAGCGCACTGTGGAATGCAGGTATCTTTGCGTTTAAGCTGGGATATCTGCTGGACAAGGCTCACAGTATGATCGACTTTGAGGATTATCGTGACCTCTTCAATAAATATGACACGCTGACCAAAATCAGCTTTGACTATGCTGTGGTCGAAAAAGAATCCAGCATTCAAGTTCTGCGCTATAGCGGTGACTGGAAGGATGTTGGCACTTGGAACATGATGGCGGAGGTCATGGCGGATAAGACCAAGGGCAAAGCCATTCTGGATGAGACCTGTGAAAACACCAATGTGGTCAATGAACTGAATATTCCAATTCTCTGCATGGGCTGCAAAGATATGATCATTGCGGCAAGTGGTGACGGTATTCTGATTTCAGATAAAGAGCGTAGCGGCTACATAAAACCGTATGTTGAGAAAATTGAAACCGAGGCTATGTGTGCTGAGAAATCTTGGGGCACCTATACGGTCATCGATGTACAGCCAGGCTCTATGACAGTCAAAATCTCTATGAAAGCTGGAGAAAAGATGAGCTACCATATGCACAACGAGCGCGAGGAAGTATGGACAGTTGTTTCTGGTAAGGGCAAGGCAATTGTCGATGGAATGGAGCAGGTTCTTCGTACTGGCGATGTGATTACCATTGCAGCGGGCTGTAAGCATACGGTTGAGGCTATCACTCCGCTGGATATGATTGAAGTTCAGTTGGGCGATGAGATCAGTGTCAGCGATAAAATCAAGTTTGAACTCGATTGAGGAATAGTGCGATGGAGATCATGAAACTGGTGCCAACCGGAAAGGATTATCTCTGGGGTGGCACAAGGCTGAGAGAAGAATACGGAAAGAAGATTAATTTGACTCCGTTGGCAGAAACGTGGGAGTGTTCTGTTCATCCGGATGGTCCCAGCTATATTGCAAATGGCGAATATAAGGGTTGGACACTGGCAGAAGTTTTGAAACAGCATCTGGAATACATCGGAACAAAAGTAGAAGATGGAAAACTGCCGGTACTAGTGAAGTTTATTGACGCAAAAAAAGACTTGTCTGTACAGGTTCATCCGAGTGATGAATATGCAAAAGAACATGAGGGTGACAATGGCAAAACCGAAATGTGGTATGTCATTGATGCTGAAGAAGGTGCGCACCTGATTTATGGCTTTCAGCATGAGGTGACGGAAGAAATTCTGCGTAAGGCAGTGGAAACCGGTACGCTGGACAAGCATTTGCAGAAAGTAAAAGTCCACAAAGGCGATACTTATTTTGTGCCTGCCGGTACGGTGCATGGAATTGGAAAAGGTATTCTGGTCGCCGAGATTCAGGAAAGTTCCAATGTAACTTACCGTGTATACGACTACAACCGTGTGGACAAAAATGGCAAAAAGCGTGAACTGCACTTTGATAAGGCGGTTCAGGTTATGGATATGAGCGTTGCTCCAGATGTAAGTCAGAAACCGCGAATGGTGAAGCACTATCCGGGGTGTTCTCGTGAAATCCTCTGCCGTTGCAAGTACTTTGAGACAGAGAAAATTCAGGTTACAAAAGGATTTACTTTTTCTGTGCTGGATACTTCTTTTCAGGTGTTAATGTGCCTGAATGGTTATGGCGAAGTACAAACGATGGATGCAGAGCAGAAACCGATGCGATTCAGCAAGGGCGAAACACTGTTCTTACCTGCTGGAATTGGACGATGCCTCGTGATTGGTGATGCTGAGTTGATAAAAATAAGATGCTAATTGTTATGTCATGAAAATTGCATGGGAAATTCAACAAATAATTAGTATTCTATTCTGTTTAATGATACTTGAAGGAACACTGAAATTCTGAACGATTTTATAAGCGAAGGGAAAAGCTAAATGTCGGATTTAAATAGATATTTATTGAATAAGAAGTTGATGAAAATCAAATATTTAATGGTATGCATTTTTTCACGTGGGGGGGGCGAATTGCATATTTAAAAAAACATAATGTATTTGCGGAGATAGGTGAAAATGTATTATATCAGCCATTGAAATTGCCTAATGAACCCAAATTGATAAAAATTCATAACAACGTTCGTATTGCTGCAGATGTTACTTTCTATACGCACGATGTAATTAACTCTATGTTTTCCACTATTGATGCTCAATCATACCAAACACATGGCTCTTGTATTGAGATACATGATAATGTTTTTATAGGGGGACATTCTGTCATAGTGGGAAATGTGTCAATTGGTCCAAATGCAATTATTGGTGCTGGAAGTGTTGTAACAAAAGACGTAAAGGCGGGGACGATTGTGGCGGGTAATCCGGCAGTAGTTGTTGGATCATTTGACAGACTTCATGAAAAAAGAAAGTTATTGGAAGCTGGTACACACGGATTGGATCCCAACTTGCGTTCAGAGGAACTGTGGAAAGATTTTTATTCTAATAAATGTAAATTATTATGAAATCACGAAGTCAAAATATTGATATTCTCAGAGGACTACTAATCATATTGGTAGTAATAGGGCACTTTAACAACGGAATTGTGCATGATATAATTTTCCTCTTCCATATGCCTTTGTTTTTTATGATTTCTGGGTATTTACTCAAACGAGAGCATCTGGTAGAAAAAGGCTATATAGTGAATAAAGTTCGCACTTTGATGCTTCCATATGCTGCATATCTTCTAATAGATTTATTCTTTATTAGGAGAGATTATTCGATCAACTCAATCGTTCATGCATTATGGGGTGGTCGAGCGGTTCCGGGAGTTTATTGGTATGTAACATGTTTTTTGCTTACTTTACTTTTGTTTTCCGTTATGATTAGATATTTATCGGATACAACAGTGAAAGCTCTAATTTTAGCGGGGGGGGGTATAGCAGTTATCGAATCACACTTGATAGATAAAATTCGATTTCTGCAGTCACCGGGAATACCATTGAATTTAGATGTATCTTTAATAGCATTGGTTTATGTTGGAATCGGCTTTTTCTATAAGAAGCAGATTAAACAACTAGCAGAAGCGAAGTCTGTAAAATATGATGTTATTTCGGTTGTAATAATAACAGGATTGGCATTATTTTGCTGGTACATATATAAAGATGGGTGAATATTCTTGTGTGGGAGTACCGCTGTTCCGGAGGAACGGATACCGCCAATCCGGCGGCAGGAAACCGCTGTTCCGGAACAGGGATACCGCACTTAATTGATTGTTACCTGCGAGTTTACTCGCTTAAGGCCGGATCTAATCCATATACCTCCCGCATGGATCTGTAATTCGCCGGATCCGTCGGGACGATATTGATCTTGTATGCATCATGCTTGATGCGGTCTAAGATCGCTTCCGACAGAGGACTGTCATCACCACCAAGCTGGTCATACCAGCCATTGGAATCATACTGGGAACAGAAGATGGTAGATGATTTCCTGCGTCTCCTGTGGAGAAGCTCCAGTATATCATGCTGTTCAGATTCGGTAGGTTTCAGCAGAAGCCATTCATCAATGATCAGCAGGATCGGGTTTGCATATTTCGCCTGAACTTTTTTGTATGTGCCGTCATTACGTGCCAGTTCCAGTTCAAGAAGCAGATCCGGAAGCCGGACATATTTCGTCTTGTAACGCTGCTTGCAGGCTTCCATCCCAAACGCACAGGCCAGATAGGTCTTACCGCTCCCGGTAGCTCCGGTAATAAAGAGGTTCCTGTGTTCTGTGATATATTCACAGGTTGCAAGCCGTTCGATTAAAGAACGGTTCAGCTTACGTCCGGAAGTATAATTGATATCTCCAATGTAGGCATCCGGCTGGTCAAACCCGGCGCCCCGTATCAGGCGTTTCAGGCTGTTGCTCTTGCGGTTGCTGTATTCGATATCCACCAGCATCCCGAAACGATCCTCAAAAGGAATCCCTTTCATCCTGGGGTCCTCCATCTGGGTGCGGAATGCATCTGACATAGAAGTCAGGCGCATTTCAATGAGTTTATCTATCGTGCTTTGTGTGGTCATGGTTCCTTACCTCCTGTAGTAATCTGCGCCTCTTGTAAGTGCATGGCTGCTCTTTGCCGGTTCTGTATGGTTGCCTGTTGCTGTTTTATCCGGCGCCTCCATCAGGTCGCTCCCAGTATCAAGAATGTTTTTGATACTCTTATAGCTGGGAGCAGCCGTAAAGGAGAGGGCTTTCCGGCAGGCGGCTTCCAAACGGCTGACAGAGTACTTGTCGGCCAACTTCAGAAGCCCCATGCAGCTGCGGTAGGACTGCTGTTCTACACGCTTGGAGGTAAGGATTGCGTCTACTGCCTGATAGGTACAGGAACCAATCTGTTCCGCCCATTTGCGGAAACGGTCGCCGTTCCATTCCAGATACTGCTGGTGGGATGCCGGCATATGCTCTGTGACTGTACTGTATTGCCCTTTGCGGCCATACAGCCGGCGGTGGGATGCAATCCGGTTGTGATTATAAAAAATCTCAATGGTTTTATCCGTAACCCTCACATCAACTTTGCGTTTTATGTATTCATAAGGAACTGAGTATAGCATTCCGGCAAAGGATATGTGATAATTGAACT
>ERZ1643249.1490-NODE-1490-length-23476-cov-9.348064_pt1 | contig 23476 bp, 22 predicted proteins | sample MGYA00579263_ERZ1643249 | MGnify/ENA primary metagenome ERZ1643249 (study PRJEB29033, sample SAMEA4952264) | chicken gut metagenome | biome: Broiler Chicken; feature: Gastrointestinal Tract; material: Caecum | place: Ireland | collected 2018 | study: Broiler... | reverse complement strand
AAAAGAACATATAATTCCTGCTTTTAGCTACAAAGTGCTATCAATTCTTTTAGAGCGAATAGTAACTGTATCCATTTTAATGTTTGATGATAAATATGATTTGAAACAGACCGTAATATTCCTAAAATGGGATATAGCAAACTTAGTAAAGTACTGAAGCCTATATTGCTAAGAGCAATTGAAAGTAAGCATATAGAGAAAGCCAAAAAAGTATAATGTTTTTTATTTAAACTATTAAAATTATGCAAAAAGCCATAACCGCTGGAAATAGCTGTTGTAAAGATAGCACCTAATATTACAAAACCACAAACATATTTATAGAAATTACCAGATTGTGTAGCAATAAAAATTGTTGGCAATTCTAAATTATATACTTCAGTAAAGTAAAATTCAATTAAGAAAAATAAAATTATAGCTAATAATATAAGAATAAAAGTAACACATATAGAAATAGTTTTAGCTTGTTTAAAATTAGAAATACATTTTTTTAACCCAATTAAAATTGGAAAAACAATTATTAAATTATAACTAGCATAAAGTAAAGCACTTATAAACCAATTAAAATTATGTTCAATAGTTAAAGTTTCAAGAGAACTAAAACAATTGAAATTTTTAATACCTAAAAGTAGAATTATAAAAATTAAGAATGGTATAAAAAAAGAATTAATTTTTATAATACCATCTATGCTTTTTAAAAAAGTAAAAAATGATAATACGGCTATTAGTGTTGCTCCAAAAATATATGGAATATTAAATTCTTGTGAAAAATATGCTGAAAAACCAGCTACCATAATAATAAAGGAAATAAGCAAAAATATATTAATGATATTACAAAAAACAGTATTAATAAAACCAGACTTGCCAACTATTTTATCAATAAACTGTGGGTATGTGTTAATATTATAATTAATAATAATTCGAAAGGATTTATAAATTACAAAACCTATTATAATTTCTGAGATTATTAATCCTAAAAAACCATACCAATTATAAACATTAAAAAAAGTAAGTATCTCTCTACCAGAAGCAAAGCCAGCACCTATAATAGTTCCAATAATAACAAATATGCTATTTAACATACATATCACCAATTTTAGTATATGAGAGAAAACACTTGCTCATTCATAAATAACATTGATTATAAAACAAGAACTGTATGTGCGAGCATTGCTCGTCCATACTTTGAAGAAAAGTAGTTACCATTCAGACTTAAAGGAATATAATCCGTAAACAGCAGGAATTATATGTTTTTTCTCAAGAAAAAATCAAAAGGTCTATGTGGGTCACGAGTTGAGCAGCAGGCTTTTTGATTATTTTCTTTCGAAAAGAACATATAATTCCTGCTGTTTACTACAAAGTGCTATCAATTTCCTTAGAGTTAATGGTAACACCTTATTTGTAGTTTTATGATAAAATAATTGAAAAAAACGTACTAAAATGCTATAATAATAACGGTGATTTATTTGAGAGGGAAAAGAAATATTATATTAATTGCAGTAGGTGTAATATTAGTAATATCTATAATAGTAGTGGTATTTATAGCTTTAAGTTCAGCAGAGCAAGGCGAAATACCTGTAGAACCAGAAAACATAAATGTAGAAGAACTAGAAATGCAATTTACTAATATATTTAACAATGAAGAAAATGAAAATGTAACAATAATGTACCATATAGAACGAGAAGAAACAGGAGAATATACAATAAATGCTGATATTCCATATGTACATATATCAAATGAAATAGATAATAAAATAAATAAAGAAATAAATGATATTTTTGTAAATGAAATAGTAAAAGTTATTAACGAAAATGATAGTTATACAGTACTAACCATAGACTTTACCAGCTCTATAAATAACAACATCATATCACTAGCAATAAGATGTATACTAAAAGAAGGAAATAATGCACAAAGAACTATTATAAAAACATATAATTATAATTTAGATACTAATCAAGAAGTAGATATACTAGAACTAATACCAGAAGAAAAAAGAGAAAGTTTACAAGAGGAGATAGATAAAAAAATTCAGGGAGAGATAAAAAAAGAACAAACAATAATAGACCAAGGATTTAATGTTTATAGAAGAGATCCAGATAGTGATATATATATATTAGAAAACGCAACAGAATTTTATGTAAAAGATAATATATTATATATTATTTATAGTTATGGAAACAATAGCTATACAAGTGCGCTAGATTTAATAATAACTAAAATATGATTATGAAATAATACAAAAAATATGTCAATGATTTTTGAAAATGTCCCAAAAATTTTTAAACATTAGCCCTAAAAAATTTAGTTTTTAGGGCTAAATTTTAAGAAACTTTTTCAAGTTCTTTTTGAATTTTTTCAATTTGCTTTGCAACAAATTTTTCAAATGATTCTCTTTTAAATGGATGTGTCATTCTTGGTATATAAATTTTCTTTGGTTCTGTTGGTAATATTTCATCAAAATTTTCAGATAATGCTTGTACTTCAGGAATTTCTTCGAGTGCAAATATACTATCTTCAACAGTTGCATATAATTTTTTGTCAAATGCTTCAATTACCATACATTTAGTTCCTTTTCCAAAATATATTGGTGTACCAATTGAATTTACTGTTCTGTAGTGTTTCTTCTTGAAACAAATAGAATGGCCAGTATCAACTGTTCTGCGAGACAAGACAGCCAAAGTTAAATTAATTTTTTGTAAACTAGGTTGCTTTTCAAAGACAGATTTGGTATTATCAATACATAGAGCGAACTTTGAATTGTACTTGTCTAAGAAAGCTGGAAGAAAAGCGTTAGCTTCTTCAATAGTAGTAATGTTAGCTAATCTTAGTTCGGGTATTAGCCTTAATTGGAATGATTCAAACAATCTTTCAATACGAGGTTTAAATTCAGGTACGCTACTACATTCAATGCTAGTGCCTAACTGAGAGCAGGCATAAGCAAATTGTGTAAAGGTATTATCTTCATCAGAGGTAGTACCTTTTTTGTTGTACTCAAATACAGTTCGTTTATCTGTTTTAAAAAGATAAGGAATACCATAATTTACTAATATTTGATAGTAGACATTGTAGTAACCATTTAAAGTTTCTTGTGTATCGAAATATGCACCAACAACCTGACCAGTAGAATCGTCTATAGCAGCTTGTAAAGCTGTTTTTAAGTTACCAAACCAAAGATGAATACAAGCATCAGTTTGAATTTCTTCGCCGAAATAAATACATCTAGGTTGTCTTGGATGAGCATCCTCTAAAGCTACAATATTAGCTTGAAGTTTAGCAATTTCTTTTTTTGATTTTGATTTTTCTTTTTGAGCAAGTAATTTTTTCTTTAAATTTTTCTTGGTAATTTTATGAGCTCTAGGAGATAAAATATATCTTTCTCTAAGAATTTGACCAACCTCAGGAACAGATAAGAAAATATTTTCTCTTTCTGCTAGATATTCAGTAAATTGAGTGTAAGTACAATCGAAATATTTAGAAGTGTATAAAGTTTCGATTTCATCTTTGAACTCATCTGTTAGGGCATGTTTGGGTTTTCTACCTCTGTTGCCATGCACAAAAAAATCTTTTCCAAAATCTTTGTATCCAGCAATTAGCCTATTAACTTGCCTAATACTTTTTAATCCTAATTTAATTCTAGCACGTTCTTTGTTACCATTAGTTTCAACTAATTTTTTAATAATTTCATACTTTTGTTTTTCTTTCAATGAGAGTTCCACCTTTCTCATATTGTCCTCCTTAGTTTTAAATGATGTTTTTAATTATATCATTTAAGAGAACAAATATTTTTTAGTTGGGACATTTTCTCATTTCTTTACTTAAGACATTATCACATTTCTTTCATAAAATAAAATTTTCTTCTGGAAAAATCATTTACTTTTACCAAATTTTGTGGTATAATATTTATGTTCAAAAAAGATAATGCGATAAGGAGAGTGACTGTAAAAGTGTTTAATGTAGGAGATAAAGTAGTATATCCAATGCATGGTGCAGGAGTAATACAAGGTATAGAGGAAAAGAATATATTAGGTGCAAAAGAATCGTATTACATAATAAAAATGCCAGGGGAAGTTAAAGTTATGGTCCCAACAGCAAAAGCAGAGGAAATTGGTGTGCGTAATATTATAGATGAAGAAACAGCAGGGAAAGTGTTTAAAGTTTTAGAAACAGATTCTACAGAAATGTCTTTAAATTGGAATAAACGCTATAGAGATAATATGGAAAAAATGAAAAGTGGAGATATCTATCAAATTGCAGATGTTGTTCGTAACTTAAGCTTTAAACAAAAAGAAAGAGGATTATCAACTGGTGAAAAGAAAATGCTATTAAATGCTAAACAAATATTAGTAAGTGAATTAACACTTGCAGAAAACTCACAAAAAGAAAAAATTGAAGAAATGGTAGATGATAAAATAGACAAGTCATTTGCAGAATATAATGGTGGACAAGGAAACGGAGAAGAAAAAAATTTTATTAAATTTGATGCAAATTAGAACAGAGTAAAATCTGTTCTTTTTTCATAAAAACTCTTTATTTTTATAGTTGAATTGTGGTAGAATAGTAAAAGAAAAAATTGTAAAGGAGTAATATAAGATGGAAATTGCTTATAAGCGAATTTTGTTAAAGCTTAGTGGAGAAGCACTAGCAGGCGAAAGAAAAAATGGTATAGATGCTAACACCATAGGAAACATATGTGATAAGATAAAAACAATAGTAGAAATGGGAGTTCAAGTATCAATTGTAGTTGGAGGAGGAAACTTTTGGAGAGGCAGATATGGTCATGATATGGAAAGAACAACATCAGACTATATGGGAATGCTTGCTACAACAATAAATGGATTGGCTCTTCAAGATGCATTGGAAGCAAGAGGAATATTCACAAGATTACAAACAGCAATCGAAATGAGAGAAATAGCAGAACCATATATAAAAAGAAAAGCTATTAAACATTTAGAAAAAGGAAGAGTAGTAATATTTGCATGTGGAACTGGAAATCCATACTTTTCTACAGACACAGGTGCAGCATTAAGAGCAGCAGAAACAGATTCAGAAGTTATTTTGCTTGCAAAAACAATAGATGGAGTATATTCAACAGATCCAAAAGAAGATAAAAATGCAGTAAAATATGATGAAATAACATATTTAGATATTTTAAATAAAGATTTAAAGGTAATGGATTCAACGGCAACATCTTTATGCAGAGATAATAAAATTCCACTTATAGTATTTGGAATAGACAATCCAGAAAATATAGTAAAAATTATAAAAGGTGAAAAAATAGGTACATTAGTACGATAATAAAAAGGAGAGAATGTTTATGGAATTAAATAATATTGAAGAAAAAATGGATAAAACAATAAGTGTTTTACAAGAAAATTTAGCTGAAGTAAGAGCTGGACGTGCTAACCCAGCAATATTAAACAAGATAATGGTAAGTTATTATGGAGTACCAACTCCAATAAATCAAGTAGCAGGAATTTCAGTTCCAGAGGCAAGATTAATTGTTATCCAACCATGGGATGCAAGTATATTAAAAGAAATAGAAAAAGAAATACTAAAAGCAGAAATTGGAATAAATCCAAATAATGATGGAAAAGTTATAAGATTAGCTTTCCCAGAATTAACAGAAGAGAGAAGAAAAGAATTAGTAAAAGAAATAAAGAAAATGGGAGAAGATGCAAAAGTATCAGTTCGCTCAATTAGAAGAGAAGGAATGGATAAAGTAAAAGCAGAGCAAAAAGAAGGAATGATTACAGAAGACGAATTAAAAACTACAGAAGATAAAATTCAAAAACTAACTGATAATAAAGTAGCTGAAATAGACAAAGCTATTGAAAACAAAGAAAAAGAAATAATGAGTGTATAAAATAATAATAGTTAATACAATAAAGAATAGCATTAATGTAGAGGCGAGCATTGCTCGTCCTTTTGTATACACTAAAAAATTAATGAATAATTTCAAATGTCGAAAAATGTCGAAAATACACAAATAAGGACGAACGATTTTTCTTGATTTTAGAAACAATTTGTTGTATTATAGAAGAGTAAAATTTTACATAAATACTAAAGAAAGGGGAAAAAAGTACAGTGGGGAAATTAGGAGTTTACCATGGAGCTACTTTATTAGATGAAACCGATCTAGAAAGAACTAACAATAATAATAAAATCAGATTAGAATATTATACTACTAAAAAACACAGTGTTGACAAAGTAAAATTAAAAACTTTTTATGGTATAGCAATAGTGAAAAAAGAATACAACAACAAACATAAAGTTAAACTCGAAACAAGCAGTATTAAGAAAATATCAACAAATAAAAATATAATAATCGATATTATTGAAATGCTTAAAAACAATAAAGTAACGCCTATAGCGTTGAATGATGTGTTAACAGATTTATTAAAACAGCCAAAATTTCAAGAAAGCTAAAAAGAAAGAAAGGTACCAGATTTACAGGTACCTTTTAATTATCATAATCATTAATTGTTCCTCTATTAAGTCTAAATAATTTTTTCAATTTCTTTATAAAGATATGAACAAAATTAAATTTTTCTTTTGTTTGATCCACAAGTGTTAAAGCAGTACATTCTTGTTTAAATAGACTAATTTCACCATATTTAAGTATTTCTTCTTTTTTTTGTTCTAATGCATTCATTAAATCACAATAAAAGTTGTTATAAAAATTATAACCTTCTGTAGTACCAATGATATTTTTAAAAGTATATAATTTATGTTTTATTTCTTTTAAATCTTCCATTGTATTAATATGGTTAAATTCACAAGAAAAACAATTACGAATTATAAAATTCTGAATATTGAAAAATAAATTTGAAATTTTCTGCTTTTGCTCAGAAATTATACTATTTAATTCTTTAACATCATTAAGATTTTCTGTTTCTCCCAATTCATTTATATAGCAAGTAAGTTCTGCTTCTAAATTTAATAATTTATCAAGTTGCCTTGTTATTCTATTATAAATTCTTTTATTAAACTTTGCAATAAAAGTATTTTTAAATACATCATTACTATTCAAAACACTATGATACAATGGATATGTTCCTGTAAAATATGTTATTTGATTTACTAAAGTACATTCCAAAGGATAATAATCAGGACTAATTGTTCTTATAGTAATATCATAATATTTTTCTTCTGTAATATTACACATATTAGCTTCTGAAGCCATAAGCTGTACAGCAGCTTCATTAAGTGCTAGACCTGAAGTGAAAGAAGTTAAACCAACAAAAGCATTTTTACCGTTTAGTCTACCTTCTTGTATAAAATGAATACACTCATGCATAGCTACATCTGGAATAGAAGAAAAATCTAAATCTTCATTGAAATAAATAGAATTAGTATGTGCAATATATTTTGCACCACTAGAATCCTTAGGCATAGTTGCTATATACATGTCTAAAGCACAAAAAGAATTATATAAAGCTTGTCTATCTAAATCATGCTCAGGAAAAGCTAGACAAAGCTTTATGGCTAAGTCTTTAGAAATAATTTTAATCTGACTAGTTTCTAGTTCTTTAATATTTGTAATTCCCTCTTTTTTCAACAAATAATCTATATTCATTGGTAGCTCCTTTTATAATTCATTTGTACAAAATAATTATACAACAAAATTTACCAAAAAAATATTACAAATATATTAAGTTTATATTACAAAAATGTTACAAACTCGAAAAATATCACAAAAATGTCATAAAAGGTAGAAACCGCAATCCTGTAGGAATATAAATCCCAATGTTCCATATAGGGTATTGACTATTTAAAGAAATATGACATAATAAAACTGGATGGTATTATTTAAAGGAGAGGGTTTAAGTGATACAAAAAAAGAAAAAACAGATAAGAATAATTATAATAATATTATTGATTCTTGCATTAGTTGCAGGAGGAACTATTTGGTTCGTATATGCAAATAGAGATAATAATGTCGAAAATACTGGGGAACAACAAGAAGAGCTAAATTTCAAGACTAAATCACTATTATTAAAAACGACATATGAAATTGAAAATACATATGGAGCAACACATGTTGAAGAATTAATGGAAAACATGTATTTATTAGAATATGAAACAGAAGAGCAAACAAAAAATGCATATGAAGAATTAAAAAAAGATGACAAAATAGAATATGTAGTTCCAGATGAAGAATATGAAGTTAATAATAATATAACTGAACAAATAATTTATTATACAGGTAATGATGGAAAACAATTGGCTTCTTGGGCAGGAACATCAATGGGCTTAGATATATTACAAGAAAAAAACAATCAAAAAGTTGATGTACCAACTATAACAATTGCTGTTTTGGATTCTGGACTAGATTTAAATCATACAGTAATATCAGAAAGATACCCATCAATAATTTCGGATAATAGATATAATGCTATTGATAGAGGTACAGATATAACAGATGATAATGGGCATGGAACTTTAATGACAGGAGCAATATTAGATTGTGCACCAAGTAATATTATTATAGTTCCTGTAAAAGTATTAGATGATGAAGGAAAAACAGTAGGACAATCTTTAATAAGGGCAATAAATTACGCAATTGAACAAAATGTAGATATTATAAATATGAGTTTAGGAACACAACCAGGTTCATCATCAACTAGTGGAAACTTAGCACTGCAAGATGCAACACAAATAGCAATAGAAGCAGGGATTATAGTAGTTTCAGCAACAGGTAATGGAGATGAGGACGGAAATGCGTATAATATGGACATATTAGGAAATGAAATATATCCAGCTGCTATACCAGATGTTATTGCAGTAGGCTCTGTAAGAAATAAGCTATTAGAAACAGATGAAACAGGGAAAATTACTAATGATTTTGAAATATATAAAAAACCAGACATGACGGATTTAGAAATATCAACATTTTCAAACTATGGAAGTGTAACAGATTTTGTTGCACCAGGAGAAACTATTATAGGAATTTATCCAACAAATTTGTCAAGTTCAGGAGTTGCAATTAGTAGTGGAACATCACAAGCTACTGCACATATGTCAGCAGCAATTGCAAACATATTGTCATATAATAAAGACTTTACAAACGAACAAATTTATGAAATTCTAGAATATTATGCAGAAGATTTAGGTGCAGATGGAAAAGACGTATACTATGGCAACGGATTTGTAAATTTTAATGATATGCAAGAATGTACTTGTAACTGTGAAGACTGTAATGAAATATATTGTTTTGGATGTACATGTGAAGAATGTGCATATCATGAACCACAAGTAAAAACATTAGAAAGTATAGAAATAACTACAAATCCAAACAAAACAACATATATAGAAGGAGAAAGCTTTGATTCAACCGGAATGGTAGTAACAGCAGTATATAGTGACAGCACAAGAGAAATTGTAACAGATTATACATATGCACCAAACGGAGCATTAAAGACGACAGATACAAAAATAACAATAAGCTACCAAGGAAAAACAGTAGAACTAGGAATAATAGTAGAAGCAGTACAAGTAGAGAAAACATTAGAAAGAATAGAAATAACAACAAATCCAACTAAAACAGAATATACAGAAGGAGAAACATTCAATCCAGCAGGAATGGTAGTAACAGCAATATATAGTGATAATTCAAAAGAGATAATAGAAAATTATACATATACTCCAAATGGGCTATTAAAAACAACAGACACAAAAATAACAATAAGCTACCAAGGAAAAACAGCAGAGATAGGGATAACAGTTGTAGCAATGCCAGTAGAAAAAACACTAGAGAGAATAGAAATAACAACAAAACCAAACAAGACACAATACACAGAAGGTGAAAGCTTTAATCCAGCAGGAATGGTAGTAACAGCAATATATAGTGATGATTCAAGAGAAGTAATAACAAATTATACATATACCCCAAATGGGCTATTAAAAACAACAGATACAAAAATAACAATAAGCTACCAAGGAAAAACAGCAGAGATAGGGATAACAGTTGCAGCAATGCCAGTAGAAAAAACACTAGAAAGAATAGAAATAACAACAAAACCAAACAAAACAACATATACAGAAGGAGAAACATTTAATCCAGAGGGAATGATAATAACAGCAATATACAGTGATGGAAGTAAACAAGATATAATTAATTATAATTGTTTCCCTGTTGCAACATTAACTACAGAAAATAAAACAATAACAGTTTCATACACAGAAGACGGAAAAACAGTTACAACAAAATTAGATATAGTGGTAAATGCAAAAAATAATAATAATGACAATAACAATACAAACAACAATAACAACAATAATAACAACAATAATAACAGTGGTGTTATAGGAGACACAACAAATATGATTCAAATAAAAGATGACAATACCATAGACAATACAACAACAGATAACACTACAAACGATAATACTGTGAAAGAACAGGATTTAGCATTTACAGGTATAGAAGATTATATAATACCAGGAATATTAATGTTAAGCATAATAGGAGTTTGTGCATTTATCAAATATAGACAATATAAAGATATATAAAACTTGAAAAATTTAATAAATACTGTTATAATAATGTTCATGAAAAAGGAGATATGATGAAAAGAGCATTAACTATAGCAGTATTTTTTATTGTTTTTTTACTTATATATTTTTTGCAATCACACTTTTTTAGTTGGTATAATATAGCTGGAATAAAGCCAAACTTATTTATAGTTTTCACATTATTTCTAGGATTATTTCTAGGTAAAATATATGGGTTATCTTTAGGACTTATTTTTGGAATCCTTTTAGACTTATTCATAGGTAAACGAATTGGATTAAATGCTACTATGCTTGGAATTGCAGGTCTAATAGGAGGAGTTCTAGATAAAAGTTTTTCAAAAGAAAATAGATTAACATTTATAATGATGACTGTTGCAGTAACAATATTGTGTGAAATTATAAATTATACTTTGCAAATAATATTACTAGGTGCAGATGCAACATTTACAAAATTTATGCAAATAGTAATTATTGAAGCAATATATAACGCAATTTTAGTTATAATTTTATATCCTTTAATACAAAAGACTGGAAGTAAAACAGAAGAAATATTTAGAGAACCAAAATCTTTTATGAAATATTATTAAAGGAGGAAAAATTGGCAAGTTTAGATAAAAAGAATGTAAGATATAATATATTATCAATAGTTGTTTATATAATTGGAATTATTCTTATAGTTCAATTATTTAACTTACAAATTGTTCATGGGGAAGAATATCTAGAAACAGCCAATTCAAGGCTAACCAGAGAAACAACAATAAAAGCAGCAAGAGGAAATATTTTAGACTGTAATGGAAATATATTAGCGGGTAATCAAATTAGATATTCTCTTAAAATATATAAAAGTAAAATAGATGAAACAAATTTAAATAGAACTATTTTAAATACAGTTAATATTTTAGAAAGTAATGGAGACTCATATAATGATGAATTTCCAATAAATATTAATCCAATAGCATTTAGTTATCAAAATCAAGATAGCATAAACAATTGGATTGCAGAAAATGAGTTGCCAGAAGGAATAACTGCTGAGGAAGCTTTAAATTATTATATAAAAGAATATAATTTAGAGGGGTATAGTGTAGAAGATGCTAGAAAAATAATAGGAATAAGATACGGAATAGAAAAAAATGGATATAGCAGTATGAGAGGATATGAGATCTCTTCTAATATAAGTGAAAAAAGTGTAGCACAATTTGAGGAGATGAATAATAATTTCCCTGGAATAGATATAGATTACAGACCTGTTAGAAAATATTATTATGAAAGCTTAGCTTCACATACTTTAGGTTATGTTGGAAAAATTGATAATGATGAATATAAAAATAACGAAGGATATGAATTAGACGATTATATAGGAAAAACTGGAATAGAATACGTATGTGAAAAATATTTAAAAGGAATAGATGGAATAAAACAAACAGATATGTCTATAGATGGAACAACAACAGGAGAGTATATTACAAAAGAAGCAGTAGCAGGTTCAGATGTATATCTTACAATTGATGCAAAAGTACAACAGGCAGCAGAAGAATCATTAAAAACTAACATAGAAAAAATTAATAATGGAGGATTTGGAGAAGTAAGACAAGTAGACAGTGGTTGTGCAGTAGTTTTAAATGTTAAAACAGGAGAAGTAATAGCACTAGTAAGCTATCCGGATTTTGAACCTCAACTATTTGTAGATGGAATAAGTACAGAAAAATGGAACGAATATACTCAAGAAGGAAAAAGTGCATTGTTAAATAGAACTATACAAAGTGCATATGCACCAGGATCTATTTTTAAAATGGTACCAGCAATAGCAGGACTAGAAACTAATAAAATAACAAAAGATGAGTTAATAAATTGTACAGGAATTTATGCAGGAGGACACAACCCAAGATGTTGGTACTATACAACTTATGGAAGAGGACATGGGTATTTAACAGTATCTCAAGCGATACAAAAATCATGTAACTGCTACTTCTATGAAGTTGGTACTAGAATTGGTATAGAGACCATAGAAGAGTATGCTAGTTATTTTGGATTAGGACAGAAAACTAACATAGAATTACCAGGAGAAATTTCAGGGACACTTGCAGGGAAAACATTATATGATGAATTAGGAGAAACATGGTATTATGGAAATACATTATCAGCTGTTATAGGACAAGCAGAAAATAATTTTACACCTTTACAAATGGCAAGATATATAGCGATGCTTACAAATGGCGGTAAACAAGTAGATGTAACTATTATTAAAGACATAGTAAATAATAATGGAGAATCAGTAAACAAAGCAGAAGCAGAGAACTATATTAATAACAAACTGGGAATCGAAAATATAAATCAAGAAGATTTAAATATACACAAAGAAAATTTAGAAACTGTACTAGAAGGAATGCAATCAGTTACAGAAGAAGGTGGTACAGCATATTCAATATTTAGAGATTTTGACATACAAATAGGAGGAAAAACAGGTTCAGCAGAAGCGGGAGACAAAACAAATGCATGGTTTGTAGGGTTTGCACCATATGAGTCACCAGAAATAGCAGTTGTAGTATTTGTAGAAAATGGTTCTCATGGATATTATACAGCAGAAGTAACTAAGGAAATTATGGAAGCATATTTTGGGCTAAATGACGAAATAGATGAAAATAAAACAGTGAAACCATATGTAGAAAACTAATGAAATGTATATCATAAAAATAAAATAGTAAATAAAGAAGGAGAATTAAAAAATGAGAAGTGTTTTATTAGTTAGTATGAAAAAGGACGAAATATCAATAAAAATAAATGAAGGAGCAAATTATGAGCGTATAATAGAAACATTAAATGAAAGATTGGTAGAATTAAAAAAACTATATAAAGAAGCAAAAAATCCTATAAGGGTAACAGGAAAATTCTTAACAGATAAAGAAATGGAAGAAATTCGAGACACAATAAAAAAGGAAATTAAAGTTGATGTAACTTTTGATAATGTAAATGAACTAGGATTATCTGGTATAAAAAAAGCATATGAACAAGATGTAGAAAATTCAGAGACTTACTTTTTTAAGGGAGGAATGAGATCAGGACAAAGAATAGAAACTGAAGGAAGTGTAGTTGTTTTAGGTGATGTAAATGGTGGAGCAGAAGTAATAGCAGGAGAAAATATAGTAGTTTTAGGAACTTTAAGAGGTTTAGCACATGCAGGAGCTAAAGGAAATAAAAAAGCAATAATTGCAAGCCATAGTATTGAATGTCCACAACTAAGAATAGGAAATATTCTTAAAGAAATAGAAAAAGAAGATTTAGAAGAACAAAAACAATTTGCTTCAGTGGTAGATGATAAAATAGTTTTAGAATAATAAATAAAAGAAGGCAGATATGTAATTATAAAACTTTTAGGATTAGGAAAATAATAATAGCAATAATGTAATAAAAAGCCATTGATCATTAATGCCTTCTTTATATAAACAAAAGAGAATACTAATTATTAATAAATCATCAAAGTAAAACTTATATCCAAATAATTCAATAGCATCTGAATTGTTTCCGTTGAGCAAATTAAATAAAAACTCATTTATTAACATTAAAATCACCACCTAAAAGAGGCAATAATTCTATAATCTTACTCATTTGGATATATTGATCCAACTTGTTTTGCCTATTTTCATTCAGATAAGGCTTTAAAGCTTGTAATAATCTGGAACGGGGATCATCCTTTTTTACATTCATTTTATCAATAATAGATTTCATTTTTAAAATAGTTTCTATATCAATATCTGGGGCAGAGGAATTAGTATTAGAGGAATTATTAGAAGTATCTTTAGAAGAATTATGCTCAAGCATTCCCATAAGATTATCTATCATTTCAGGGGAAATGCTATCTTTATTTATATTCAATTTCTCAAAAATACTAGATAAATCCTCGTTCACAATAAAAAACTCCCTTATTGATTATTTTTATTAATTTCATTAAAAATATCATTCTTGTTTTTGTTTTTTAAGATTTGATTAGCCTTTGCAATGCCAGCTTCAAGTTCACGTTTATCCATCTTAGATAAAGCCTCTAACAATTTAGACATATCCATATTATTATTCATAAAAAAATCAATCCTTTCTCAAATATAATAAAATGTTTATTCCTATAATTAAATATATGAATTGAGGGTATAAATATGTGAATAAATAAAAAAATATATTTACAAATATATTTTTTTTATGATATAATGCTAATATTAATGAGAAAAAGGAAGAGAGGGTATGAATCAGATTTTATCTACCGAAAACAATTATAAACAAAAAAAACCTAAAACTAATGCAACACTTGACATGAGAAAAATCATGTTAATATTTTCTGCTCTAATAATAATTTTTGCATTAGTAATTGTTAGTGCAAAAATATTTGGAATGGTAAAAGAAAAAAGTGAACAACAAGGCGGAGCGGTTTCTGATTTAAATAAGCCACAAATAAATGTAAGTCAAGTTGAAAACATTTATACAATAGAAGTAACTTATGATGAAGGTTTAAGCCAAGTAAAATATTGGTGGAATGATGAAACGGCTATAGAGAGAAATTTACATGGCTCTACAACACCAGTTAAAATACAAGACCAAATTCCAGAGGGGGATTACAACATATTACATGTAATTGCAACAGGGGTTGATGGAAGCACAAATGAGTGGGAGCAAGAGTTTGTAAAAGAATCGTATACGGAAGACCCAAATAAACCAAGTATTGATTTGTACTATAGTGAAACAACTGCACAAATTGAAATAATAGCAAGAAGTGAAAAAGGTATAGACAATCTAACTTATAGATGGAATGAGGAAGAAGAGATAACAGTAAATCATACATCAGAAGGTCAAAAAGAAATAAGAATTACAATAGATGCAAAAAGAGGAGTTAATGATATATATCTAACAGCTACAGATATAGAAGGAAATGTACAGACTAAAGAAGAATCAATAAAAGGAATACGCTCTCCAGATATTAAAGTAGAATTAGTAAATAGAAATACGATAAGTATAAGCATTTCTCATGATATGGGATTTAAGAAAATTGTTATAAATATAAATGGTCAAGAACTAGTATATGATGAAAACAATCCACAATATAGTATAGAAACAACAACATTAAATACAAGTGCTGAAATGCCACCAGGACAAGCACATGTAAAAATCCAAGTATACACACTAGAACAAGAAGACAAAGAATATGTGTACGAAGGTATTGCAGAAATACCAGAGTAAAAGGAGATAATATGATGTATCAGGAAATATACGTAATAGATGAAGATGAGCAATTAACACAAGAATTAAGAGAAGTATTTAAACAAAAAGAAAATTTAAAATTTAAAACAATATCAATAAACAATATAGAATTAATTTTTAGGAACTTACCACAACTAATTATAATAAATGATGATAGCATCAATACAGACTGTATAGAATTATGCGAAAAAATAAGGGAAAATGAAGAAAATAATATTATACCAATTATTGTATTATCTTCTAGGGAAAATAAAGAGTTCAAAATGGATTTGGCAAAACACTATGTTGAATATTATGTGGCTAAATCTATGGGAATGCAATATTTATATTATCGCATTAGAAACATATTCAGATTGCTAGTAGTTAATAGGACAATTAGCCCTCTAACAGGATTACCAGGGAATGTACAAATACAAACAGAATTAAAAAAACGACTATTAAGAAATGAAAAATTTATAGTATTATATCTGGATTTAGATAATTTCAAAGCATATAATGATGTATATGGATTTTTAAAAGGAGACGAAATAATAAAATTTACAGCAAGTACAATACTAAAAAACATTAATAGCACAGCAGGATCAGATATATTTGTAGGACATATTGGGGGAGATGATTTTGTAGCAATTATAGGAGAAACTAGGTCTTATGAGAAAATTTGCCAAGATATAATCTCTGAGTTTGACTCAGGAGTAAAAAGTTTTTTCACAGAAGAAGATTTAAAAAGAGGTTATTTGAAAGTTCAAAACAGAAAAGGAAAGATGGAACACTTCCCGATAACATCCATATCAATAGGTGTGGTTCTATCAGAAGAAAATAGATTTTCAAATGTACTAGAAATAGGAGAAGTTGGTGCACAAGTTAAACATGTTGCAAAAAAATATAAAGGAAGTTGCTATGCAATAGATAGAAGAAAACATTAAAGAGTAATTTAAACAAATATACCTTCATATGATATAATATGGAGGTTTTTTATGTTGGTTTTAAATAAAAAAAGAATATATATAATTTTCGCATGTTTAATTTTATCAACAATAGTATTCCAATTAAAAGGCCCAAGAAATATGGAAGTTAAAGAAACTGTAGCATTACCTGTAGATAATAAAGTAATCATTTTAGATGCTGGACATGGACGGGGAAGATCGGAGGTGCTACAACAGAAGAACGGAGTATCAGAAGCGGATATAAATTTAAAAATAATGCTAAAGGTACAAAGCTTATTAGAGCAAGCAGGAAGTACTGTAATACTAACACGTTCAGATGAGAATGGAATATATGATATAGATAAAACTACATTAAGACAGAAAAAAATATCAGATATCAAAAACAGAGTAAAGATAGGAAACTCGTCTGAAGCAGATGTTTTTGTATCAATACATTTAAATAAAATACCAGAACAGCAATATTGGGGCTGGCAAACTTTTTTTAAAAAGGATAATGAAGACAGTAAAAGATTAGCCCAAAGTATACAACAAGGATTAAATGAAACAATTCAAAAAGAGAATAAAAGAGAAAGTTTAAAAATAGAAAATATATACATAATAGAACATGTAGAAATACCAACTGCAATTGTTGAATGTGGATTTTTATCAAATCCAGAAGAAAAAGAATTATTGCAACAAGAAGAATATCAAGACAAACTAGCATGGGGAATATATATAGGCATTATGGAGTATTTCTATAATAAGAATTAAAACACTTCAAAATTGAAAATTGTATGGGCGTGCATTGCACTCCCATACAATAGAAAACCTTAAAATAATCCAGTTATTTTTCCATTTTCATCTACATCTATTTTTTCTGCAGAAGGAACTTTAGGAAGACCAGGCATTGTCATTATGCTACCAGTTAATGCCACAATAAATCCAGCACCACTAGCAACTTTAACTTCTCTTACTGTAACGGTAAAATCTGTAGGAGCTCCTAGTTTAGTCATATCATCAGAAAAACTATATTGTGTTTTAGCCATACAAATAGGTAGTTTATCAAAACCTAAATCTGTTAAACGTTTTATTTGTTCTCGAGCTTCAGGGGTAAATTCAACACCATTACCACCGTATATTTTTTTAACTATATTTTCTATTTTATTTTCAATACTATCTTCTAATTCATAGCTAAACTCAAAAGTACTGCTATTTTCATTGCAAAGTCTTATGACCTCGTTTGCAAGCTCAATTCCACCTTTTCCACCATCAGCCCAAACAGTAGATAAAACAACATTTACACCAAGTTCTTTACACTTTTTAATTACTAAATCTACTTCGCTATCTGTATCTGTAGGAAATCTATTAATTGCAACAACAGATGGTAATTTATATACATTTTTAATATTTGAAACATGTCTTAATAAATTTGGAAGGCCTTTTTCTAAAGCATCTAAATTTTCGTTATTTAGCTCTGCTTTATCCATTCCACCATGCATTTTTAATGCTCTAATAGTAGCAACAATAACTACACTGCTAGGTTTTAAATTTGCTAATCTACATTTGATATCTAAGAACTTTTCAGCACCTAAATCGGCACCAAAACCTGCTTCAGTAACTGCATAATCACCAAGTTTCATAGCCATTTTAGTAGCAAGCACAGAATTACAACCATGTGCAATATTTGCAAAAGGTCCACCATGTACAAGAGCAGGAGTACCTTCGAGAGTTTGTACCAAATTAGGTTTAAGAGCATCTTTTAAAAGAGCAGTCATAGCACCTTCGGCCTTTAAATCTCCAGCTGTTACAGGCTTATTATCATATGTATATCCAACAATTAATTTAGAAAGCCTATTTTTTAAATCAGAAATAGAAGAAGCTAAGCAAAAAACAGCCATAATTTCTGAAGCCACTGTAATATCAAATCCATCATCACGTGGGACACCATTTTTCCCACCACCAAGACCATCTTTTACAAAACGAAGTTGGCGGTCATTCATATCAACACATCGCTTCCAAGTTATTTTAAAAGGGTCAATATTTAAAATATTTCCTTGAAAAATATGATTATCAAGCATTGCAGCAAGCAAATTATTAGCAGCACCTATGGCATGAAAATCACCTGTAAAATGCAAATTAATATCTTCCATAGGGACAACTTGAGAATATCCTCCGACCTGCTGCACCACCTTTAATACCAAATACAGGACCAAGTGAAGGCTCTCGTAAGGCAACCATTACTTTTTGACCAACTCTTCTTAAAGCATCTGCAAGACCTATAGTGGTAGTAGTTTTGCCTTCTCCAGCAGGAGTAGGATTGATGGCAGTTACCAATATAAGTTTTCCATTTCTTCTATCTAGATTATCAATCAAAGACAAATCAATTTTGGCTTTATAATTTCCATATTGTTCAACATAAGATTCATCAATGCCAGCTTCTTTTGTAATCTCTAAAATATTCTTCATTTCCGTACTTTGTGCAATTTCAATATCAGACTTCATTAAAAACACCTCCAATACAATACCTATAATATATAAAGAAATAAAATAAAAGTCAACAAAAATTTGCAAAAAAAGGCAATATATGTTAAAATTATAAATAGGGAAAAAATATCTAAATGAGAGGAGATATTATGAAAGAGATAATTAATATAATAAAAGAAATTAAAAATATGGAAAATGCACAGCAAGAAGAAAATTCTGAAGTTAATTTAGGATATACAATAGACAGAAGAAATTCAAACAATGAAAAAAAATATGCAAGGACTTCACAAAGCACAAATAAAACTTATTCTAATGATGCAGAGGGAGAATTATTACAACAACTTGATGAAACAAAAGATATATATGAAAGAGAAAAAATAATAGCAAAATTAAAAGCAATGCAAAAAAGCAAAACTCCACAAAAAGAAAATCTTTTACAAGAATTATATAAAAAATTAGATGCAGAAACAGAAAAACTAAAAAAACAATTGGATTACAGAAAAAGAACTGTAGAATCTAATAAAAAATTACTATATGTAATGAAATCTAATAGAGATATGTTAAAAGATAAAGAAGGACGTATTAAAAAAGAATGGCAAAATGCATATGAACAAATGTCAGAAGATATGAAAGCAAAAATTGAAGAAAATAGACAGTTAAATGAAGAAATTAAAAATATAGAACAACAAATAAAAGATTTAGAAACCAAGAATTTTGACAAAATTTTGGCAGAAGCGGGTGAAAAGGAGAAAGAGGATATGATTACAAAAGTACTTATAGGACCTAGTGAAGTAGAGTTAACAACTAATAATGGTAATAAAAAAATAAATATAGTAAATATGTCAGAAGAAGATAAAAAAAGAATGAATAACTTATCTAAAGAGACTTTAAGTAAATTAGAATATATAGAAAAAAATGGAATTACAGTAGAACCAGGAATGATAAGGGCATTACTAAGCAATGAAAAAAATTTCAATGATTATTTAGATGCATGCATATCATTCTATGACAAAAACAACAAAAAAGCAGAAACTCAAGTGAATAATGTAGAATATGTAGCACCAGAGGACTTTCCTGAAATAGAATATGATTTTAGAAATTTAAGAAAGAGTGATGAATTAACAGAAGAAGAAAAAATGGAGGCATACATTCAAGCAAAAGAAACAATAAAAATGCTAAAGCAAACGATGCCAAATAGAAAGGTAAGAATGAAAATAAGCATTTTAGATAAAATATATTTTGAAATAAAAAGAAAATTAGCACAAGGAAGAAATACACAAAAACAATTAAATGCAGGACATTCAACTTTAGAAAAAGACTTATCAAAATATATAAAAGGAAAATCAGGAGGGAAAAGTTGGGAACTTGGAGAACAAGAAAAAGCAGTTATTAGTATTGAAGCAGCAAGAGAAAGAGCTGCAAAAATGGCTAAAGAAACTGATAAAGAAAATATAATAAAATAAAAAATTATAGATAGCAAATAGAACCTCAGTTTTATGACTGAGGTTCTATTTTGGAAAGTAAATTAAAAGTTTACATTTACGTTACATTTATATTACATTTATATTACATTTTGGTATTTTTTGTTGTTATAAAGAAATATTATTGCTATAATTTGTGTATAATAAAATACGAAGGAGGATTGTTATGTTAAAATCAAATGTAGCATGGAGTACACACAAAGATAGTTATACACAAGGGAAAGAAACTGCAGAAAAAGCAGTTGTGGATTTAATGCAAACAAAAGTTGCATTCTTATATACATCAGTGGATTGTGATGTATGCAAAGTATTAGAAGGAGCAAAATCTCAATTAGGAACTGCACCAATTATAGGATGTACATCTAGTGCAGGAATAATTGTACCAGATGGATTTATTTCATCTGAAAATGGATTCACAGGAATATTAGCATTAGGTGATCCAGACATGGAAGTAGGAGTAGCAGGTTCTGAAAGAGGAAAAGACCCAAGAGAAACAGGAAGAAAAGTTGCTATGGAAGCTATGGCAAAAGTAGGAAGAACAGATGCACCTGCATATTTTTATATGGTAGCTTCACCTGCAGAAGAAGAATTTTATATTAAAGGAATTGAAGATATTATTGGAAGAGTACCTGTATTTGGTGGAAGTGCAGCAGATAATACAGTTGAAGGTAAATGGAGCATTTATACAAATGATAAAATCTTTTCAGATGGTGTAGCCGTAGCATTTTTCTATACTGATAAGGAGATGAAAAATGTATATACAGGGGAATATCATGAAACAACAAATTCTGGAGTAATTACAAAAATAAAAGGAAACAGAACATTAGTTGAAATTGATGGAGTACCTGCTATAGAAAAATATGCTTCTTGGACAGGTAAAAAAATGGAAGATTTAGAAGGAAATAATTTATTAGTTTCAACAATAACAGAACCATTAGGTGTAAAAGATAGATTAGGAGATTTAGTAGCAATTCGTCACCCAATGTTTGGAAACAAAGATGGTTCTATGAATATAGGAGCTAACTTAGCAGTAAACACAGCAGTTATTCAAATGGAAGCAACTGTTGATGAACTAATATCTTCAACAGGAAAAACAATGAAAGAATTAAACCAAGAAATGAATGGGGAGATTGGAGCATATTTATTAGTTCATTGTGGAGGAAGAAGATTAGGAATCGGAGATAGAATTGACGAAGTAACAAAATTATTAAAAAAACAATCAAAAGGAGTTCCATTTATCGCAATATTTACATTTGGTGAATATGGTGTAAAAGATCATGGAGCTAATACAACAGGAGGTTTAATGCTATCATTTACAGCATTCGGTAAATGAAGAGCAGGGAAAAAACCACAACCCAATAAAAATTGTGAATATGAAACTAATAATATAAAGGAGGAATCTAGTGTGAAAAATTTAATAGGATATGAATGGAAAGATGCTTCAAATGGTGCTACAATAGAAGTTATAAATCCTGCTACACAAGAGTTAATTGATACTGTACCTAATGTAACAGAAAGTGACGTAGATGAAGCAGTTAAAGCAGCTATAGTAGAACAAAAAAAATGGGAAAAAAGATCTATATATGAAAGAGCAGACATATTATATAAATTTGTAGATTTAATAGAAGAAAATAAAGAAAGACTAGCTACTCTTTTATCAAACGAAACTGGAAAGCCAATTAAAGAAGCCAGAGCAGAATTAGCAAATGTTAGAATTGGTACAAGAGGATTTATTGAAAGAGCAAAACATTTATATGGTGAAAGTATTCCAGCAGGAACAGAAGCAGGTCAAGAAACTACAATGCAAATTACTAAAAGATATCCAATAGGTGTAATTGCAGCAATCATACCATTTAATTTCCCAAGCGACTTATTTTGCCAAAAAGTACCACCAGCATTAATGATGGGAAATAGTATTATTGTAAAACCATCAAATTATAATCCATTAACATTAATTGAATATGTAAAATTAATGATTGAAGCCGGTGTACCTGCAGGATGTATACAAGTTTTAACAGGAGATGGACCAATAGCAGGACAAGCGTTAGCAAGACATCCAGGAGTTCACTTGGTATCTTTAACAGGAGGTACAGTAGCTGGAATTCAAACAATGGGGACAGCTTCACAAAATTTAACACATGTTATGCTAGAATTAGGAGGAAATGATGCACTTATATTCCTAGAAGATGGAGATATGGATTTAGCAGTAAAAGAAACAATTTGGGGAAGATTATATAATGGCGGACAAGTTTGTTGTGCAAGTAAAAGATTCCTAATTCATAATTCTAGAAAACAAGAATTTATTGATAGAATGAAAGAAGTAATTAGTAATCTAAAAGTAGGAGATCCAATGCAAGAAGATACAGACATGGGACCAATGATCAATGTTAATGCTGCAAAAAGGATAGAAGAACAAGTAAACAAAATGGTATCAGAAGGTGCAACTGTTGTTTGCGGAGGAGAAAGAAAAGATGCATACTATTATCCAACAATTTTAGATAATGTAACAAAAGACATGGAAGTTGCAAAAGACATGGAAATATTTGGACCAGTTATTTCTATTATAGGATTTGATGATGTAGAAGAAGCTATTGAAATTGCAAATCAATCTTCATGTGGATTATGTGGAGCAGTTATCTCAAAAGATGTTTCAAGAGCAATGAAAATTGCTGATAGATTAGAATGTGGAGGAGCAGTTATTAATGGAGCAAGTTTCTACCGTTCTTTTGAAATGCCATTTGGAGGATGGAAACATTCTGGAATAGGAAATGAAGGAGTTTTAACTACATTACAAGAAATGTCAAGAATAAAAACAATAGTTTTGAAAAATA
>ERZ1643249.1487-NODE-1487-length-23497-cov-11.957512_pt1 | contig 23497 bp, 23 predicted proteins | sample MGYA00579263_ERZ1643249 | MGnify/ENA primary metagenome ERZ1643249 (study PRJEB29033, sample SAMEA4952264) | chicken gut metagenome | biome: Broiler Chicken; feature: Gastrointestinal Tract; material: Caecum | place: Ireland | collected 2018 | study: Broiler... | reverse complement strand
ATAATATTATAAATATCGATAATATTGATAATATGGGAGTATCTACTTCATGTGGGAGTGGAAAAAAGTATAAGAATTGCTGTGGTAAATAGCCCATAAAATAAGGGTTTGCGAAGGTTTTAAAAATCAAAAAATCATAAAAAATAGTCGATTTGTTTCCATTTTGTTTCCAAAATTTAAAAAGATGTTACCAAAACCTCTGAAAAGCTTTATAAAATAAGGGAAAAATTTTTGGAAACAATTTTGGAAAAAAAAGTTAGCATTCATTTGCTAACTTTTTTGTTAAAGATAACTCCGTTTACATAAAGTAAGGAGTTGTGTAATGAGAAAAGTAAATGTAGTAAAAAGAGGAAAGGTATTTCAGTATAAGTTTGAAATTGCTCCCCAAGGTGGGAAAAGAAAATTCAAAAGTAAATCTGGATTTAAAATGTAAATGTCAACATCAAAACTTAAAAATATGTCAAAGTTAAAAACTTATAATTTTTATATAAAGACTTATATGATAGTAGTGCTATGGAGTACTGGAAAGATGAAGGAAATAATAAAAGAATGCAAACATATCATAAAATATCTAATCTATTAAAGGTGTTAAGGATATTTATATTAATGTTTTCTCTATTTATATTTGTATTATTAATTACTCAAAGTATTATATATTTATCTGGAGTAACAATATTTAATGTGAATATGATTATACATTTAATTACCGATGTATATAATGTAATGATTATAATGCTTATTTTTGGATTGATATTTATGATAATTAAGAAAAAATTAAATGAAAAAGAATTATTAATAATGTTTGTTATAGGATTTTTATTATTACCAGAAATCCTTCTATTAGTTGTACATTTTGCAGTATTTGGTAGTTTTATGTTTAGCTTTTATTATATGGTTATCCTTATCATAGTAATGATTTTAATTAATCATCTTATTACGAGAATAGATGAATTATATAATATTGCTACAGGTAGTAATGAATTAAAGATGAAAGAAAAAATAGACGAAATATTATTTGGAGAAGAACCAATTAAGAAAAAAAGAATTGCTATAAGAAAATTAGGTAAGTTAGGTTTAGATAAGAAATTTATCAGAATGTTCTTAAAATTATTAGAATATATTGGTGAAATTTAAAAGGATAACTCAAAAATTATCCTTTTATCATGCCTTTATAATATTTAAAAGCGATTACTCTAGTAGCAGTCTTATCAATTAATTTATCAGAAATTTCACCATTATTAATAGCTTCTTTAATTGCATTTATACTGCTTTCATAATCAGTAGTAATAATTAAATCATTCCCACTTAAAACAGCTTTAACAGTAGATGATTTAACATCACCGATTGCCCCCATATCCAAATCATCAGTTATAACTATGCCCGTAAAATTAAGATTATCCCTAAGCAAATTATGAACCTTATAAGATAAAGAAGAAGGTAAATCAGAATCTATACTACTCACTATATTATGACTAACTAAAATAGATAAAGCCCCTTCATCAATACCAACTTTAAAAGGAGGTAAATCATTATTTAAAATATCATCATAACTTCTATTATCCAAAGAAGTTCCTTGGTGAGTATCAGTATTATTACCATAACCAGGAAAATGTTTCAAAGTATAAGTAACACCCAAACCATTACTAGATTTAATAACCGTTTTAACATATTCGCTAGTCTTATCAGTGTTTTCACCAAGTGTTCTTGAATACATATAGTCATTAGGGTTAGTAGATACATCAGCAACAGGCGCTAAATTCAAATTAATACCAAGTTCATAAAGTAATTTACTTTTTTTAATAGTATCTTCCTTGATTAAATCAAAACCACCAGATAAATAAAGTTCCCTAGGGGATTTAAAAGGTTCATTAGCTAAGTTAGAATTAGTACTAATTCTATTAACCTTACCACCTTCTTCATCTACTGCAGTTAAAATAGGCGTTTTAGCCACATTTTGATTATCATTAATCATTTTAATAACTTCATCTTTAGCTTTATCATTAAAATCTTTCGCATAAAACACATAACCACCAAATTGATATTTTTCTAAAACATCGGTCTGATTTTCGGATGGATATCTAACAAGTAAAATTTGTCCAATTTTCTCATCCAAACTCATATTTTTTACTTTTTGATAAGAAATATTATAATAATCTTTAAAAATCCCATTATCATTAAAAGCTAACGGAAAATCATCATCAGAAATAATTTCATAATCATTTAAATTACTAATATCATCATAAGTTTTTATCATATCACCAGGATTTAAACCAGATATATTTTTTTCATATATAATTCCTTTATTATCTTGAATTAAAAGAAACTCATCATTTTTACCAATAACAAAAGCATAATTCAATGTATCTTCTTGAACATCTTTAACTACTTCTTTTTCATTACACCCACTTAATAAAAATAATACCAAAAATAAAATTAAAAACCTTTTCATATTCATTTTCCTTTCAAAAATATTATACACCAAATATAAATATTCATGCATAAAATACTAAGTTAAAAATATAGAATATTGAAAAGTTGTAAATATAGCTTTATTTTTAAGATATTGAATTTTGTTTTATACTAGTATAGATATTAAATTTAATTGGTATTTTAAGTGCAAATATTTAATTATCAATAGTAAATTAAAAATTATTAAAAAGCTCATTTACGTTTAAGTTCCGGTAAAATTTTAAATAATGAATAAAAAAGATGAATCCTGTGGAAAAGAATGAATTGCTAATTAATGTGTTGACACTTTTAAAATCTAATAGCTAGGAAATAATTATTTAAGTAATATTACAATTATTTTGTAAAAAATAAAATTTAATTTATAAATTATTGCTATTAAATTCATAATATGTTATATTCATTGTAGAAGGAGTGAAACTGTGAAAAACGTTTTGAAATTTAGTGTGTTAACACTTGGAGTTATTTCTATGGTAGGATGTGGCGCTAAAGAAGATTATTCAGTAAAATGTACTATGGAAAGTAATGATGTTATAAATAACTATTCAACATCATCAATTTATGAAATAATAACAGATGGTGAAATCGTAAAAAAAGTTAAAACAACAGAAACTGTTATTAGTGAAAACGAAACATTTTTAGACTTAATGGAAGAACAATTGTCTCAAAATTACGAAAAAATGGATGAATCATATGGAGGATATACTACTAACATTAGTAAAAACGGAAATAAAGTTGTATCAGAAGTTGAAATTGATTATGAACATATGGATGTTGAAAGCCTTCTAGAAGATCAACCATCTATGAAAAATTATGCAAATGATAATAATCAACTTACATTAGAAGGAGTAAAGACAATATATAAAGCTATGGGAGCAACTTGTGAAGAATAAATTAAACAATTAATTGCTGTAAATAGAGCCTATTTTTATGGCTCTTTTACTATGCAATATCTAAAAAGCAATTAAAAGTATTGACAAATATGTATGCTTAATCTATAATTCGAGTACAAGTGATAAATATCATGCAAAAAATATAAAACAATTATTATAAATATCATAAGATAGGAAGTAGGCATAGTTCTATTTTTTAAATGGGGTGGAAGAATGAATGAATATAAAAAAGCATATTTACTCAATATGTATGATAGAGAAATTAAAAATTTAGAAAATAAAAGACAAATTATATTAAAAAGTAAAATTTTAAAGAAAAAGCAGTTTGTTAAGTCATTACGTTTTAACAGTATTTTTGGTATTATAGCCACAGTTGTTTTATCAATACTTGGAATATTTTATCAAAAAGAATTAGTGTTTTATTTATATAGCTTAATTGAAGGAATCTTTATAACAGGATTAATTACAACTGCAGACTATAACAATAAAATAAAATATATTAAAGAATTAAAAAATAAATATAAAAATAATTTAATTGATGAAGAGATATGTAAACTAGAAGAGCAAAAAAATAAATTAAATATTAATAATTATTCATATAGTCCTATCACATATAAGAATAAAAAAGCAAGAGATACAAAAATATTAGTAAAAGTAAAATAAAGTAAAAGTAAAATAAAGTATTTAAAATAAAAAATATATAATGTATAATTAAAGTAGGTGATAGTGTGGAGTTAAAAGAATTATTAAGTAATTATATTGAATTAAATAATAAAATTGATAAATTATGGAGGTATCTTTGAAGTAGATAAAAAAAAGGATACAATATTAAGTAATAATAAAATTATGGCAGATAATACATTTTGGGATAATGTTGATTTAGCTAATAAAATAGTAAAGGAGACTAATTTATTACAAAAAAATGTAAATATTATAGAAAATGCTAAAAATAAGATTGAAGATAATTTAGATGTTTTGAAGGAATTAAAAGAAACAGATATGGATTTATTAGAATTAATTTTTGATGAATATAAGGCTTTAAAGGAAGAAATTGATAACTTAGAATTACAAACTTATTTATCAGGAAAATATGATAACAATAATTGTCTTATTGAATTTCATGCTGGTGCTGGTGGAACTGAGAGTTGTGATTGGGCTAATATGCTTCTTAGGATGTATACAAGATACTTAAATAAAAAAAATTATAAAGTAGATGTATTAGATGTTCAAGAAGGTGAAGAGGCAGGTATAAAAAGTGCTATGATAAAAGTATCGGGTGAATATGCATATGGTTATTTAAAAGGAGAAACTGGTGTACATAGATTGGTTAGGATAAGCCCATTTGATAGCAATTCACGAAGGCATACTTCATTTGCGTCTGTTTTAGTTGTTCCTGAAGTATCTAATGATGTTAATGTTGAAATAAACGATAATGATTTAAAAATAGACGTTTATAGAAGTAGCGGTCCAGGAGGACAGGGAGTAAATACAACGGATAGTGCAGTTAGAATTACCCATATTCCTTCAGGTATAGTAATAACTTGCCAAAATGAGAGAAGCCAGATAAAGAATAAGGAAACTGCTCTTGCTATATTAAAAAATAAATTATATTTATTAGAACAGGAGAAACAAAATGAAGAGTTGTCTTTTTTAAGAAATGACAAAATAAGTAATGGATTTGGTTCAGGGAAAAGAAGTTATGTAATGTGTCCATATACTTTGGTAAAAGACAATGATACTAATTATGAAACTAGTGATGTAAATGCTGTTTTAGATGGTGATATAGAAGACTTTATTAAAGAAGGAATAAGAAGGAGGTAAATATGTTTTTTAAGAAGTTAAAAGAAAAAAAGGTAAATAACATTATTAAAGAAATAAATAGTCGTGATTTGTTTAAAAGATATTTTTTACTTGTTATAGGTTGCTTTATTGTGGCGTTTGCTTTTAATTTATTTTTCTTAAAATATGGAATTGTATGCTTTGGAATAAGCGGCCTTTCAATTGTAGTAAATGAATTTGGCTTTGACCCTTCCTTGTTTATATTATTAGGAAATATTGTTTTATTAATTGTAAGTTTTTTTGCTTTAGGTTTTTTAAAAACTAAAAATTCAATTATTGGATCGTTACTATTCCCCTTATTTGTAAAATTAACTTCATATTTAACTGCAAATATATCATTAGGCGATGTAGAAATGATTGTAATTGCTATTTTCGGCGCTGTTTTAACAGGAGTTGGTTATGGAATAATTTTTAAAACAGGATTTACGACAGGTGGCACCGACATATTAGACCAAATTATATCTAAGTATAGTAAAATAAGTTTAGGAAGCTCAATGCTTATCGTTGATGGTTTAGTTGTCCTTTCAGCAAAATTAGTTTTTTCATGGGAAATTGTTTTGTATGGAGCTATTGTTTTATATATAATAAGTACACTAACTGATAAAGTAATTTTAGGTATATCACAAAGCAAAGCATTTTATATTGTAACAGAAAAAGAAGAAGAAGTTAAAACATTTTTATTATCAATTTTAAATGGTGGGGTTACTTTAATTAATGCACGAGGTGGATACTCAAATGAGAAACAGCATTTATTATTAGGAGTAGTCCCTACGCGTAGTTATTATGTAGTAAAAGAAGGATTAAAACAAATTGACGATAAAATATTTTTCTTAGTTTGTGACGCATACGAAGTAAGTAGCAGGGAGAAAATTAAAAATGAATAATAAATTTGATGTACTAACAATTTGGAAAGAAATAATAGAAAAAAATAAAATAAAAAACTATATTAGTTTTATTGTTGGCTTATTTTTAACTGCTTTTACCTTTTCTTTATTTTATCATCCTAATAACATTGTGTGTGGAGGTACTACAGGGTTATCAGTAATAGTTGACGAAATTTTTGGTGTTAATCCATCCTTATTTATTGCCATTGCATCTTTAATACTATTAATTTTTTGCTTAATTTTCTTAGGATGGGAAATAACGATAAAGACAGTAGTGGGAACTTTACTATATCCTTTATTTATTGCCATAACTGATTTCATTGTTCCATACATTAATTTTAGTTCTAATAGCCTTTTTCTATCAATGTTTATAGGAGGAATAACTTATGGAGTTGGGACAGGATTAATGCTAAGAACAGGATTTTCTAGTGGTGGTTCCACAATTATTTGCTTAATATTAAATAAATATGCTAAAGTATCTATTGGTAGTGCTAATATCATAATTAATTTCTTTATTTTATTATTTGGAGCTATTGTCTTTGGTATTGATAAAACAATTTATGCTTTAATCACTATATTTATTTGCTCATACATTACTGATAGAGTTGTTATTGGAGTATCTAAATCAAAGACTTTTCACATTGTAACTAGTAAAGAAGAGGAAGTAAAAGACTTAATAATAAATAAATTAGGTCATACTGCTACAATAGTAGAATCTAGAGGTGGGTATTCAAATAAAAAGAATAAATTAATTTTAGCTACCATTCCTACAAAAGAATATTTTTTATTAAAAGAAGTTGTATTAGAAATTGATAAAAATGCATTCTTTTTAATTACTGATACTTATGAAGTTAAAGGTGGAGTGTAAACTTGTAAATTTATGGTATTTTAATATTTTGTTGAAATTGAAAATAAATATATGTTATAATTATAAATGTTAAAAAGGTGGAATGAAGTATGGAACTAATTAGAATTGCAGATGTTCAGAAAACATATAAAAATGGTGTAGTAGCATTATACGATTTTAATTTAAGTATAAAAAAAGGTGAATTTGTTTTTGTAATAGGTGCTTCCGGATCAGGAAAAAGTACACTTATAAAAATGTTATATCGTGAAGAAAAACCTGATAAAGGGGAAATCATTATTGGTGGTATTAATGTTGCTAAATTAAAAAATAGAAAAGTATACATACTAAGAAGAAAAATAGGAGTAGTATTTCAAGATTTTAAACTATTACCTAAACTTACTGTATACGAAAATGTAGCTTTTGCTATGGAAGTATTCTCTATAGACAAAAAGCAAATTCATAAAAGAGTTTTAGAAGTGTTAGAACTTGTTGGTTTAAAACATAAAGCAAGACAGTATCCTAACCAATTATCTGGGGGAGAACAACAAAGAGTAGTTATTGCAAGAGCGATTGTAAATAAACCAAAATTATTAATATGTGACGAACCTACTGGAAACTTAGATCCAGATACAAGTATGGAAATAATGAAAGTATTAGAAGAAATTAATGAAATGGGAACTACAATAATAATGGCAACTCATGATAGAGAAATAGTAAATAAGTTGAAGAAGAGAGTAATTATGCTTGAAGAAGGAAGACTTGTAAAAGATTATGAGAAAGGACAGTATAACGATGAAAGGAATTAGAGCATTAGGTAGATATTTTAGAGATGCATCTAAAAGTGTAGTTAGAAATTTTTCCCTTTCTTTGGCTTCAATATCTTGTATTACTATAACTTTGATTGTTGTTTCTATTTCTATTGTAATCTCACTTAACGTTGAAAATTTTGCCGAATCAATTAGAAAAGACGTTACTGTAGTTGTATTTTTAGATAATGATACGACAAAAGAAGAAATAAAACAAATAGAAGAAGACTTAAAGAAAATTGAAAATATTGATAAAATGGAATTTAAAACTAAACAAGAAGCAGCTGACGAAGCAAAAGAAGATAATGAAATTTTTGAAACAGTCGTTGATGGTTGGACAGAAGACACCAATCCTCTTTTAGATAGTTTTATGTTAAAAGTTAAAAATGTTGAAATAATAAAAGATACTGTAAAAGAAATAAAAAAATTACCTAAGATAAATACTGTAAATTATGGTGAAGACATAGTTGACCAATTAGTAACAGTATTTAAAGTAATTGAAAAAGTATGTATTATTGCTGTTATATCCTTAATTGTAGTAACCGCTTTCTTAATAGCTAATACTATAAAATTAGCGATATTTTCTCGTAAAACAGAAATAGAAATAATGCGTTTAGTTGGAGCTTCAAACATTTCTATAAAAGTTCCATTTATAATTGAAGGATTATTTTTAGGAATAATAGGATCAGTAATCCCTATAATAATAACAATTTATGGATACATAACAATTTATAATTATTTTGGAGGTAAAATATTATCTTCATCTTTAGCTAAATTAATAGAGCCATATCCTTTTGTATACTTAACATCACTACTATTATTAGGTATAGGTATGTTAGTAGGTATGTTTGGAAGTTGGCGTGCTGTTAGGAAATATTTAAAAATATAAAAGAAACTAGTTATTTAGTTTCTTTTTTCAATCCCATAATTACCAGACGAAATATCATAAAAAATATAATTTTTTAAAGGATTATAAGTTAAATATCCAAAAAGTAAATAAACACCAAAAATTAAAAAAATAGGCAATATAGTTGATATCTTTCTTTCCTTTAATTTAAAAAGCAGATAAGATATATATTCAATTACAGCATAAGTAATAAACATTAATATAATAGTTATTACAAAATTTTCTCCAAATGTATTATAAATAGGTAAATAAATAATCAAGAAAATAAATATAGATAAAATTGCCATTATAACTAATTTCAATAAATAATTATTTACGTTAATATTTTCTCTTTTTAATAAAAAATACTCTATAACTCCATAAAAAAGTATAACTCCCCAAAATATTTTCATATGCTCCCATATACTTTCATTAACAGGAAATAAAATAGAAGTAAAAAAGTTAGGTAATATATCATATCCAAAATGCCAAGCAAAGGATAAAATAAATAGACAAATAGACCCAATAATTTTGTATTTTTTCATCGTTATCACCTAATATAATATTATGTAGAAAAAAATTATTATACTTTCAAGTATTGTTTTACTTTATTATTTATCCATAGTATAATTATTTTAGTAAGAAGTGATGCAGTTGAAAAAAATTATAGCAGTTATAATAATTATTATTTTGTTAATAACTATTACTTGTTCTATTTTTATATTGCCAAGTAAAGAAGTAAAAGTTATAGAAGATGTAATATCTATTCAGAATAAAATAGATGATAATATAAATATTTATACAAATACATTTGATAATCCCAATGTCATAATAGATCCATATGGAATTAGCCCTTTAACAGCTTTAATTACTTTTAAAACTGAAGATTTAGTCAAGATAAAAGTTGTCATAAAGGGTAAAGATAACTCAAGCGATATTATATATAGTGAAAATAGCGAATCTAATGCTCATATAATACCAATATATGGATTATATCCTAATTATGAAAACACAGTTATCTTATCAACACCTTCAAAAACAAAAGAACTAACAATAAAGACAAATGATATAGATATTAATCTAGTTTCCACATTTTCTGTAGATAAACCTAACCAATTAAATTTAATAAGCATGGAACATGGAGTAGTAGGCTTAGACCAAAATAATGAAATTAGATTTTATTTAAAAGGAAATTATACTCATGACATCGTGATAGATGATGATAATAATTTAATTTTATCAACAAACAGATACGATAATAATGGTAATAATACAGGAATTGTTAAAATGAATTTATTAGGGAAAATACTATGCGAATATAATTTAAAAGACGGATATAAAGGTCTAATAGACAAGGTAGATGGAACTAAAATAATATTATTAAGTAAAAATGTTATAGAATATGATATACAAACTGGATATATTTATAATGAGTATGATATTTCCGAATTTGATGATAATTGGCTTGATTTAATATATACTGGTTCAGAAATTGTATTAGTGGGAACCAAATATGATTTGTACTTTGATTACAAAACTAAAAAACTATCTAAACTAGTATCAACAGAAACTGTCGACTCAAAGTTTTCAACAATACTTGTGGATTTACCTAAAATAAATAGTGCTACTATATTTCAAGATAATTTATATACTTACACAAGAGATGATACTCAAATAACATCTCAAGAAAAAATTTATGATATTAAAGATCTTGTTATAAATGAATTGTTTTTTTATAAACTAAGTAAAGGTATTTATATATCTAGTTATAATAAAACTATAGAGAGTAAAAAATACATAAGTACATTACTATATAAAGAAAATGATACTGATGTTAAAGTTTATAAAGAATATGATCGCTTAGTAATTGAAGGTAATTTTAAATCAGATGATGAAGTATATATAATATTAGATAAATTATTTGATAAACATATATACAAATTTGATTCAAATAAAAAGGTATTTTATATTAATTCATATGGATTAAAAGGCCAATATTCTATTTATATTAAAGTAAATAATAAAATTATGAAAACAGATAAGTATGTAAATTTTTAAATAATAAGTAAAAAGTTAATTCAACAGGTAATAATTATATTAAGAGGATTTTTAGGGAAGATATAAGGAAAGGATTTATATGAAAAAAATACTCTTAATATTTTTTTTAATAATGCTCTTTCCAATGACAATACATGCAGAATTAAAAGATTCTAGATTAGAACAAATATATATAGGAAATATATATTCGGTTTTTAAAATGTCAAATGGAGAGTATTATTTATATTTACAGGATTTATTTATAATGAATGGTAAAACAGCTTATTGCATTGAGCCTAATGTTCATATAACAACATCGATATATAATTCTACTAGTAATTTTGATGAATTAAATTTATCTAAAGAAATAAAAGAAAAAATAAAGTTAATTGCTTATTATGGTTATGATTATTTTAATAAAAGTGATATTAAATATTTTTTAGCAGCTCAAGAATTAATATGGGAAGTGGTATTAGATGGGAAAGGAGAAGTTTATTGGACAAGTATTGATCAAGTTCATGGCCCTAGAATAGATGTAGAAACAGAAAAGAATGCTATTTTAGAAAAAGTAAATAAAGATAACTTACTTCCTTCTTTTAATAATAATAGTTATGACTTTAAAAAAGGCGACAATATTGTAATTGAAGATACTAACTTAGTATTAAATGATTATAAAATAATTAATTCCTTGAAATCATATATTAATGATAATAAAATATATGTAAAAGAGGAAAACCCGATTATAAATTTAGTTAGAAATAATTACACCGATGAAGTGTTTATGTTTTACTATGCAGGTAGTTCTCAAAAATTTTTAACTTCAGGTAAATTAGAAGGAAAACATGCGTGTGTTTATGTAAATGTTCACTCGGGGGAAATAGAAATAAATAAAGTTGGCGAAACAGTCTATTTAGAAAATGGTTTTAATTATGAACAAATACTTTTAGAAGGAGTCAAATTTCATTTAATAGCAGACGCTCCTATCATAGTAAATAATGAAACAATTTATGAAAAAGGAGATGTCATTGGTGTATATCAAACTAATGAAAATGGTAGTGTCGTAATTAGCGATTTATATTTTGGTAAATACATTTTAAAAGAGGTATCATCATCAATGGGTAATATTATTGATAACAGTACATATTCAATAGAACTTATATATAATATTAATAACCTAAACTTATCTAAAAAAAATGTTTATCTAAAAAATAGATTGCCCAAAGGACAGTTAGAAATAATCAAGATAGATTCATTTAGTAAAGATAAATTACCAAATACCACATTTCAATTATATCGTGATGATAATGAATTTATAATGGAATTAATAACTAATGAAGAAGGGAAAATAGAACTTAGCAATATTCCTTTAGGTAGCTATTATATAGTAGAGACAAAATCAAATGATGGATACATGTTAAATAATAAAAGAATATACTTTGATATAGATGAAGATAAAAAAGTAATTTCATTAACGGTAGAAAATGAACCAATAATAGAAGTACCTAACACTTCTTTAAATAAAAAGTATTATAATGAGATTATTATAATACTTGGAATAGTATCTGGAACATTATTAATTATATATGATAAGAAAAATAGGTTTAATATTAATATTTCTAAGTAGTCTATATCTAGTATCTATATATTTAAGTAAAAAAAGTATTGTTAAAGAAGAAACTGTAAAAATAAGTAATTTCTTAAACATAGAAAAAGATAATATTAATTTGTCAAAGCGTGATAAAAATAATTATTATATGATATTAGAAATACCTAAAATAAACTTAAAAAAGGGATTATATAGTATAGACTCTAACTTAAATAATGTTGATTTTAATTTGGAAATTTTATCTTCATCTTCTATGCCTGACACTCAAAATAGTAATTTAATAATTGCAGGACATTCAGGCACTAGTGATGTATCATATTTTAGATATTTATATAAATTAGTTATTAATGATTATTGTTATATTTACTATAACGGAAAGAAATATACATATAAAATAGTAAATATTTATAACGAAAAAAAGGATGGTAAAATAACTATACATAAGGATAGTGATATTAGAACTATTACTTTAATTACTTGTACTCTTAATGACAATAATATGCAAACAGTATATATAGGTAATCTTGTAAATATGGAAACTTACTAAAAATACTTGTCTTTTTAAATACATTTGTTATAATGAAAGTAGGAGGAGACTATGAAAAAAGTAAGAAAAGCAGTTATTCCTGTCGCAGGAATGGGAACAAGATTTTTGCCAATTACAAAATCAGTTGCTAAAGAAATGCTCCCAATTGTAGATAAACCTACTTTATCTTATATAATTGATGAGGCTGTAGAGTCTGGTATTACTGATATATTGTTAATAACTAATCCATATAAAAAAATAATTGAAGATTATTTTGACGTAAACTATGAATTAGAAAAAAGGATGGAGGAAAAAGGTAAAAAACAAGAATTGGCTTTATTAAAAAATACGAAAGGAAAAGTTAATATTTATTTTATAAGACAAGGGGAGCCACTAGGAAGTGGTCATGCGATTAAACTTGCTAAAACCTTTGTAGGAGATGAACCTTTTGCTGTATTATATGGTGATGATATAATGAAATCTAAAACACCAGCTTTAAAACAATTAATAAATTTATATGAAGAAAAAGATGCTAATATAATTGGGTGCCTTCCAGTTGATAAAAATCTTGTTTATAAATATGGTATTATATCTTTTGATGATGAAACAACTAAAAAAATTAAAACAATAGTAGAGAAACCTAGAATAGAAGATGCGCCTTCCAACATTGCCGGTTTAGGAAGATACATTGTTAAACCAGAAATATTCGATGAGCTAGAAACTCTAAGCAAAGGAGCTGGGGGAGAATACCAGTTTACTGATGCAATGATGAATCTTATGAATAAGCAAGAATTTTATGCTTGCTTAATAGACGCAACTTATTATGATACAGGTAGTAAAATTGGATATTTAAAAGCAGTAATTGATTATTCATTAGAGAGAGAAGATTTATCAGAGGATTTAATGAAACACATAAGTGAAATTAAGAAGTAGACGTAATGTTTACTTTTTTTGAAAGGAGTTATCTTATGGAATATATAAAAAAGTTAATAAAAGCGATGAAAGATATTATTGTTATTTTAGTTCTACAGTATATGTCAATTATAATTTTGGGAGGCATATATTTAGCATTAGGAGGCAATGATTTACTATCTTTTTATACTAACTATGCACCATATATATTATGTTTAATATATATTATATTAATATATATATTATGGAAAAGATATAAAATAAAAGATAATAAAGTAAAATCCTTTGAATATTATAAAATTACACTATTAGGAATATCATTAGCATGCTATATTAATATGGTTTATTTTGCTTTTGGTATAATTAATGAAGTAGCAAATGTTAATAAATTTATTTTAATATTATCTAGTTCTGTTTTGGGGCCTATCGTAGAAGAATTGTTATTTAGAAAGAATTTATTAGATAAATTATTAAAATTTAATAATAAAACTATTTCTATTATATTATCTTCATTCATTTTTGCCTTCATGCATTCTTCTATTAATTCAATGATATATGCTTTTATCTTAGGAATCGTATTAGGAATTATTTATTTAAAATATAATAACATTAAAATAACTATATACGCCCATATGATATCCAATATAGCAGTTATCTTTTTAACAGGATTCAATATATATTTGTTATACATCTCATTAATGGGAATAATATTAAGTATTTTTCTACTAAATAAAAAAGAGAATGTAATTCCAACAACTAATTGATAACTTTATTTACATTTAAGTCTTTTTATTATAAAATATTCTTAAGGAAAGTGATGCCTATGGATAAATATAACATATTACCTGCTGATACTTATATAGTTATTAACAAAGGAATTATAAACAATGAAGATAGAAAAATATTAAATATGTTATACCAACCAATTATTGGTCCACTTCCAATAACACTATATTATACATTATGGTCGGATTTAGATAAAAGTGAAATAGTAAGTAATATAAATTATCACCAACATTTAATTACTAACATGCATTTAACTTTAGATGAATTAGCTCAAGAAAGAAAGAAATTAGAGGCAATTGGTTTGCTTAAGACGAAAGTAAAACAAGATAATATAAATAATTATATATATGAATTGTATTCCCCATTATCTGCAAACGAAGTGTTCAATCATCCAATTTTAAATATTGTATTATATAATAATGTAGGCAAAAAAGATTATGAAAAACTAGTTGAATACTTTAAACTCCCAAAAATAAATACAACAGGATACGAAGATATTACGGCTACATTTTCTGACGTCTTTATGTCAGTTCCTCTTACTTCAACTGAAATAATAAGTGATGATATTAGGAAAAATAATAAATTAAAACTAAAAATAAATAAAAATTTTGATTTTAGTTTCTTGATAGAGTCAATGCCTAAAAACATTGATATAGATAAATGTTTTAATAAAGATATAAGAGAGCTTATTTTAAATTTATCTTTTTTATATGATATTGATGCTATGCATATGCAAAATATAATTAAAGGTTGCCTAAATGAAAGAGGAATGATTGTAAAAGATGAACTTAGAAAAAGTTGCCGAAATTATTATCAATTTGACCATGGAGGCCTTCTTCCAAGTATTGTTAATAATACCCAGCCAGAATATTTAAAAAAACCAATCGGTGATATGTCTAAACGAGCTAAAATGATTTATACATTTGAGACTATTTCTCCATATGATGTATTAAGAAAAAAGAATAATGGTGCTGAACCTCTTAAGAGAGATTTAAAACTAGTTGAAGATTTAATGGTAGATTTAAAATTAAATGCAGGAGTTGTAAATGTTTTAATTGATTATACTTTAAAAGTTAATAACAATAAATTAAATCGTAATTTTATTGAAACAATTGCAGGTCAATGGAAAAGATTGAATATAGAGACGGTCGAAGAAGCTATGAATTTAGCAGAAAAAGAACATAAAAAATATAATAAAAACATTGTAAAAGCAGCAGCAAATGTAAAAGTAGAGAAATTGCCTGAATGGTTTGATAAAAAAATAGAAAAAAAAGAAGTTAAGTTAGAAGAAAAAAATGAAATAGAAGAATTATTGAAGGAGTATCAGTAATATGGATAGTATAAAAAGCATAATTGGTAATAAATATCAATCTAATAATGATAAATTAGAGTTTTCTTTTAATGAGGCTTTAAAAGATGAAACCTTTAAAAAGGTAGTAAGTACTATAAAACTTCCGAAAAAAGAAATAATGAAACACACTAGTAAAATAGAAGATACAGTAAAAGAATTAAAAAATTGTTCTAATTGTAAGAATATATTTGAGTGTAAAAATAGTGTATTAGGTCATGTATATTATCCTAGTTCAATAAATGATGCAGTTATATTTAGTTATGTTCCTTGTAAATATAAAAAGGATTTAGACAAAAAAAATAAATATCAAGAAAATATCTTGGTATACGATATGCCTAGCACTATAAAAAATGCTTCAATGAAAGATATATATACAGACGATCCCGACCGTTTCAAAGTAATAAAATGGTTAAAAAACTTTATTGATGAATATAAAAAAGGTAATGCAACGAAAGGTTTATATTTAACAGGTAATTTTGGATGTGGAAAAACTTACTTGATTTCTGCTACTTTAAATGAACTTGCTAAATTTAATAAAAAAGTATGTATAATATATTATCCAGAATTTTTAAGAAGTTTAAAGGAATCATTTAATGATGATGATGAGTATAAGACGAGATTTAATTACGTTAAAACAGTAGATTTGTTGTTGTTAGATGATATTGGTGCTGAAACAACGACAGCGTGGGCTCGTGATGAAATTTTAGGAACAATATTACAATATAGAATGCAAGCTAAATTACCTACGTTTTTTACATCTAATTTTACAATTGAGGAATTAGAAGAACACTTTAGTATTTCGAATAATTCTATTGAAAGAGTAAAAGCAAGAAGAATTATTGAAAGAATAAAACAACTAAGTGAAATAATAGTAATGATAAGTGAAAATAAAAGAAAGTGAGGAATAAAATGGAAAGAGAATTTTTAGATGAAAATGGGGATAAGGTTAAGATGTTAATTGAAGAAGGTAATTCCTATGAACCTAATTTATCTTCTGGTCATTATAAAGTATCAGATACAATGAGAAGTAGGGCTAAACATCGTCATAATAATATATTAACAAGTGATATTGGTTTTAAAAGCAGTGGCTTTGCCGGAGTTGCAGCATTGTCTGCTATTACAGTAATAGCGGGCCTTGTAGTAGCATACATAGCACTTAAATATTAACTTAAAGGAGGTATACCTATGGAATATGTTGCGTTAGAAGTAAAAACATGTTATTCAATATTAGAAAGCTTAAATCATATTCCCAAATTAGTAGCAAAAGCTAAAGAATTAGGTTATACCTCCTTAGCTATAACTGATACGAATAACATGTTTGGAGTAATAGAGTTTTATTTAGAATGTAAAAAAAATAATATAAAACCAATTATTGGAATTAAACTTATAGTAAAAGATTGTGAACTCTTATTATATGCTAAAAATATAGAAGGCTATAAAAATATTATTAAATTATCGACCTTGATTTCTGATCGTAATTTAGAAAAAGAAGATTTAATAAAATATAAAGATAACCTTGTTTTAGTTATGCCTATAAAATATTATAATGAAGAAATATTTAATATATATGAAGATAAATACATGGGATACTCTAACTTAGAAGAAAAAGAAAAAATAAATGCTTCTAAAGTTTTTATTAATGATATTTCTTATTTAGACAAAACTGATTACCAATACATAGATTATTTGTACATGATTAAAAATGGTAAAGTTCTTGGAGAATATGAGTTAAATACCCATGTTAATAAATATTTACTTAGTCAAAATGAAGTAGAAAAAATATGCGATATAGAAGACATTAGGAATACTATGGAAATAGCAGATAAGTGTAATTTAGAAATTAAATATACAAAAGATTTGTTGCCTATATATGATGAAAATATTGATGCATATAAATATTTAAAAGAAATGTGTTTTAGAGGTTTAAATAAGAGACTGAGTGGTAATCCTAGTGATATATATATAAAAAGGTTAGAATATGAACTTAGTGTTATTAACAAAATGGGATTTTGCAATTATTTTTTAGTGGTATGGGATTATGTAAAATATGCAAAATTTCATGATATTTTAGTAGGCCCAGGAAGAGGAAGTGCTGCAGGAAGTTTAGTTAGTTATACTTTGGGTATTACTGATATAGATCCTATTAAATATAATCTTCTATTTGAAAGGTTTTTAAATCCTGAGAGAATTACTATGCCTGATATAGATATTGATTTTGATTCTAATAAGAGAAATGAAGTTATTGATTATGTTATTTCTAAGTATGGTGAAAAGAAAGTGGCAGGAATAATTACTTTTAATACTTTAGGAGCCAAACAAGTAATAAGGGATGTATCTAGAGTAATGAAAGTAGATAATAATTCTGCAGATTTACTAGCTAAAATGATTAAATATGACAAATTAGAAGATAATTATTTAAAAGATAATAAGTTTAGAATAATGATTGATTCTAACACTACTTATAAAAGGATATATAATATTGCTCTTAAATTAGAAGGTCTTCCTAGACATATTTCTATTCATGCTGCTGGTATTGTTATGAGTAGGTATGATATAGATGAAACTATTCCACTATATAAAAGTCAATTAGGAATGTATATAACTGGGTATTCAATGAATTATTTAGAAGATTTAGGATTATTAAAAATGGATTTTTTGAGTCTTAGTAATTTAACTTTAATAGACCAAGTTATTAAAGAAATAAATTTAAAAGAACATTTAAATATAACTTTTAATAGAATTCCATTAGATGATAAGAAAACTTATAATATATTTAAAAATGCTAATACTGATGGTATATTTCAATTTGAGTCTCCTGGAATGCGTACTTTTTTAAAAAAGTTAAAGCCTAATAATATTGAAGACTTAATTGCTGCAATTGCCTTGTATAGACCAGGACCAATGGATAACATAGATACATATATAAGAAGAAAAGAAGGAAGAGAATCAATAGACTATATTCATAAAAACTTAGAAGAAATATTAAGGCCTACTTATGGAATAATTATATATCAAGAACAAATAATGCAAATAGCCCAAGTACTAGCAGGATATACCTTAGGAGAAGCAGATATTTTAAGAAGAGCAATGTCTAAGAAGAAAGAAGAAATACTTATAAAAGAAGAAAATAAGTTCATAGAAAGAAGCATAAATAATGGATACTCTAGAGAAGTAGCAAAAAAAGTATATGATTTAATACTAAAATTTGCTAATTATGGATTTAATAGGGCACACTCAGTAGCATACTCCATAATAGCATATAAAATGGCTTTTATAAAAACTTATTTTCTAAAATATTTTATGACAAGTTTACTTACAAATGTAATTGGAAGTGATACTAAAACCAAAATATACATAAGCGAATGTCGTGCTAATAATATTAAAGTTCTTCTTCCTAATATTAATATAAGTACTAATAAATATATATCAGTAAAAGATGGTATATTATGTCCTTTATCAATAATTAGAAATGTAGGTACAAGTATTACTAATCAAATTATTAAAGAAAGAGAAAAAGGAACTTTTATTGATTTTATAGACTTTGTTGTAAGAGTAGTTCCTTTAGGTATAAATAAAAAGACTATTACTTCATTAATTGAAGCAGGATGCTTTAATGAATTTTCTTATAATAAAAATACTTTAATAAGTAATTTAGATGAAATATTAAACTATGCGGAATTATCAAAAGATATAGGATTAATTGAGATAGAAAAACCGGAAATTATTGTTTATGAGGAATACTCTAAAGAATATTTAGCTAATTTAGAATTAGAAACATTTGGTTTTTATTTGAATGAACACCCTATTAGTAAGTATAAAAAAATAGATGATATTAATTCTTTAACTATACCTAATTTATTTAATAAAAATATTACTATAATTTTAAAGATAAATAATATAAGAGAAATAATTACTAAGAAAAATGAAGTTATGGCGTTTATATTGGGTAGTGATGAATATGGATTAGTAGACTTAACTATGTTTCCTAAAATGTATGAAAAATATAAAAATATATCTGTAAATAATATAATTAAATTTTATGGCGTAGTTGAGAGAAGATATGATAGATATCAAATAATAGTTAATAAATTAGACATTTTAGAATGAAATTAAAAATATAAAAAAATGAAGTTATTGATTAATACAATAATTCATTTTTTCTTCCCAATATAAATTATGAAATTGATAAACTAAATCTGATGCTTTGTTAAAAAAATCTTGATATTCTACATATCCTCTATTAGTTAAAATGACTAACGTATATGGGTTTTCATCTAATATTAATGCCATATCATGAAGAGAAGTACCACTCCAACCGGATTTACTAGCAACTTTTAAATTGTTATTATAATTAGTAATTACTTTCCAAGAATTAATAAAATAATTAATTAATTCATTACTATATTTGTTATTAGGATTAATATAATATTTATATAATTCCTCCATTACTATTGTTGCATCGTTAGCATTAATATTTCCCCATGCATTGTTATCTTTGTATATTGAACTAGCCCCTAAATTGCTCCAATAGGAATGGATATTACTACTTTTAAATTTATTATTTAACATTAAATGGGCAATATTATCACTATTTATTATAGAATACTTAACTAATTCATGTATTGAATAATCTTTATTAGGACTAGTATCTTTTAAAACACCTGTCCCTTCAGTATAAAAGTTACTAGTATACGTTAAAGTTTCATTTAAATTAATATTATTTTTTTCAGCTTCTTCATAAATATATATTGCTTCCGGAGCTTTTATGGCACTAGCAGCAAATATATCCTGACTACTGTTATATGATAGAGAAAAACCTGTATATATATCTTTATATTTAAATGCAAAATTTAAATTATTTTCATTAAATAAATTTTCTAATTCATTTTTAACGTTTATTAATTCGGTAGTTAGTTCTTCTTTCTTTAGTGGAGTTTTTAAACAATTTGTAATACCTAACGCTCCTTCTAAATCAGTGTTAACTATATCTGAATATTCAATCTTAACATAATTTTCTGATTTAGCAGTTATTTTACTTTCAATAGTATTAATTTTATTTTGCAAAGTAATACTTCTATATGTAGTATATGAAGTAATAAAAAATGTTAAAAGTAATATAACTAAATTAATTGCTTTATTGCCAAATATTGTTTTAAATCCAAATAAAAAATATTTTCCCAATTTACGAAATAACCTCATATATTTGCACTCCTATTATAATTAAATAGTATCACATACATAGTAAGTAGTCAATTTGATTTGAATTAATATAGTAAATAAATTTTTTTGTAAATATATTATTGATAACTATTACTATTTATGTTATATTAATAATATAGTAAGTAAAAGGTAAACCTTACTGATTTACAAATGGAAGGAGAATATATTATGAATAGATGTATAATTAAATTAACCGTTTGTAAATTAGGGGGGGGGGGTATACTTTACTTATAAGTTAACAAGAAATATAATAAATAAATATAACTATAGTAGACTTCTAGGAAACTAGAAAGTTTTACTATAGTTTTTTTACGTTTAAGAAGGAGTTAAGGAATTATGAAAAAGAATTATTTATTAGGGTTAATAGTACTAGGATTAATATCATTAAGTGTGTATTCTACATATGCAATGTTTACCTCAAGTGTAGAAACAAACGATATAGTAAGTTTAAGTGCATCTACACTACCCACTAATTCAGAAATAGTAGAGTATGAAAGATTAACTATTAAAAGTAAAGAGAAGAAAGTAATAGAGTATACCGTAAATAATAATACAAATAATAGTTTATATTATGGAGTATGGTATGAAATGATTAGTCCTAGTTCTATAAATGATGATATAGTAATAGGGAAAAGTGAAGATACACAAAATGATACGTTAGGACAATTATCTAGTGAAAGTAATGCTAAAGTATTATTTGTAATAGAAAATAAAACTGATTCTAATATAGTAGTAAATGTCGGAGTAGGCTACTCAAAAACAAGTAGTTTAAATTTACCTACGAATAGAAATTTAATAACAGAAGTGTATAAAGAAAGTGTTTTAGCAACAGAGTATATTACAGATTTATATAATAATGCAAGTAAGACTACAATTACTAATAATAATATAAATTATAGCTATGCTACTTCAGTAGGACTTATGAATGATAGATTAGGAGGCGTTACAAGTAGTTTAGATGGAGGTAATATTAGATACTATGGAGCAGATCCAAATAACTATGTATCATTTAATAATGAATTATGGAGAATAATTGGGGTGTTTAAAGATATAGACGATGGAACAGGTAAAACAGAAACAAGATTAAAAATTGCAAGAAATGAGAGCATAGGTAATTATGCTTGGGATAGTAATAATACAAACGAATGGTCTACTGCAACTTTAAAAACTTATCTTAATGAAACGTATTTAAATGGTTTAACTTCAGAAGCACAGGGAATGGTAGGTAAAGCTAAATGGAATTTAGGAGGTAGTTCTACTTATCAAGGTTTATATGCCAATGATTATTATACATTTGAAAGAGGAACAACAGTATATTCAGGAAGAAGTACTGAATGGACAGGAAAAATAGCATTAATGTATCCATCTGATTATATGTATGCAGGAGACTTATCTAAATGTAGTAAAGACGGTTATAATTGGGATACTGATCAAACTAACTGCCGTGATACATCATGGCTTCGAAATACAAGCACTACCCAGTGGACACTTACTCCTTACTCCAGTATTTCTAACGGCGTTTTCAGCGTGCTCTCGGCCGGGTATGTCATCAGCAACAACGTTTCGTATTCTATCGCCTCCCGCCCAGTCCTTTTTCTAGCATCAACAGTACAAATTACTGGAGGAGATGGAACTTTTGGAAATTCATTTATTTTGGAGCAAGGATAAAGTAAAATAAAAGAGAAATATAGAAGGCGTAAGTCTTCTATTCTCATCCTAGGGGAGTATGTAATACTCCTCTAGGCAAGCCTTGTGGATACCCTTATAATAAAGAAGAACCAATGTACTTATAGTGCATTGGTTTTAATAATAACTTCTAGTGTCTTTAATCTAAGATAACTAAGGTAAAGCTCACAATAATAAATTAAATTACATACTACGTTAAAAGTAAGTAGACTGGACGGTTGCGTCGTCCGGTCTATAACCCCGCGTAAACGAAGTGCGTGCGGGGCAGCCGAATTAACAAACAGATAACAAATTATTTTATAAATTAATCTTTCCAGTTAAAAAGTCCATCGCACTTATTTGTTTTATTCCATTATAATTATTATTATCATAATCCATAGTAATTAAATATTTAGGGTAATGATCATTAATATCATTTAATGGTTTTAATTCTCTTTTTAATGTTTCTTCATCTCTAACACTAAGTGCAACTTGTATATAGATTAAATCATCATCAGTTTGAACTACAAAGTCAACTTTTTTATGATAACTAACATAATTATAATAAAAATCTACGTCTAAAGGCGTGGTTTTTATCATTGGCCTATAATGCCTATTACTGGCAGCCCACATTTGTGGGCTTTTAATATGCCAATCGCCTTTGCAACTATTACTTACCCGTAAACGGGTCCTTATATTACTTTAAACTTCTCTTATATTTTATTTGATCTTCAAGTTCTTGATTTTGAATATATTTTTTTATTGTATTTTTG
>ERZ1643249.1486-NODE-1486-length-23523-cov-4.449719_pt1 | contig 23523 bp, 15 predicted proteins | sample MGYA00579263_ERZ1643249 | MGnify/ENA primary metagenome ERZ1643249 (study PRJEB29033, sample SAMEA4952264) | chicken gut metagenome | biome: Broiler Chicken; feature: Gastrointestinal Tract; material: Caecum | place: Ireland | collected 2018 | study: Broiler... | reverse complement strand
ATATCTTGCTCGAATATTGTCAAGTATGTTTCGGCGTTGATGTCAATCAAGTAAGGAGGAAAAAAGATGGTGAAAAAACATCTCTCACGGCTTTTGTCGGTGCTTGTAGCAGCCGCCCTGGCGTTTGCAAGCCTGCCGCTTGAAGCCGTGTATGCGGCCGGCGCGTCGGACAGCAACGGCAGTCTGACGCTGCAGGATGCGGTAAACAGCCATTTGCAGTCGTTTGAAAGCTATGCTGCGGACGACGAAGTGGAGTTTATCGTGGAGCTGGAAGGAAAATCCCTTCTGGAAACCAAATCGCAGAATGTGACGCTTCAGTCGTTTTTAAATACGGCGAAGGGCGAAGCAGCGGTAAATTCGATTGAAAAGGAACAGGCTTCTGTGGAGCAGAAGATGATGATAACCCGTTCCAGCGGCCTTGAGATTGAGTTTACATATAAAACAGTGCTCAACGGCTTTGCCGTCAGGGCGAAATACTCTGAAAAAGAGCGCCTTGAAAGCATCCCGGGCGTCAAAAACGTCTATGTTGCGGCAATGCACGAGTATGTTGAGCCGGTTGACGGCTATACGCAGGCTACGCATACCAGCGGCGCTTTGATGGACAGCGACCGTGCAAATGCGGAGGGCTATACCGGAAAAGGGACCGTAACGGCCATCCTTGACACTGGTTTGGACGTCAACCATTCGGCGTTTGCCAATGCGCCGGAGGATCCGCGCTATACGCAGGACGACGTGGCACAGATCGTTGCAGAGGGCGAGCTGAATGCAACGGGCGACGTCTCCGCGCTGTATAAGAGCGAGAAAATCCCGTTTGCCTACGACTATGCGGATAAGGACAACGATGTTGCGGACAGCGAAGGCCACGGGACGCACGTCACCGGTTCGGTCGGCGCGGATTCCGCTGCGCTTACAGGCGTTGCGCCGGACACGCAGCTGATGATGATGAAAGTGTTCTCCGACACGCAGTCGGGCGCGAGCGACACTTGGGTTTTAGCGGCTCTTGAGGACTGTGTCCTTTTGGGCGTTGACGCGATCAACATGAGCCTTGGCTCAGCCGCAGGCTTTACCGAAAGCGACGAGCTGACCAATCAGGTCTATGAGCGCGTAGAGGCAGAGGGCATCAACCTGCTCTGCGCGGCGGGCAACGACACAAGCTCCGCCTATTCGAACCTGCTTGGGACGGATATGAACCTCATCACCAACCCGGACAACGGCGTGGTAGGCTCTCCGTCTACTTATAATGCGGCGCTCTCTGTTGCAAGCATCAACGAAGAGAGCGTGTACTCCGTCTACTTTATGGCAGGCGGCAATAAAATCAAATTCAACGATTCGGCGGCAAGCGACGATCTGAAGTTTGAAAAAGCTTTGGACGGGCAGACGCTCGAATATGTACAAGTTCCAAACTTCGGCGACGAATATGACTTTGATGAAGTAGATGTAACGGGCAAGATCGCGCTGGTTGAGCGCGGCTCCATCGCCTTTACCGAGAAAGAGCAGAACGCTTACGACGCAGGCGCGGCCGGCGTTATCGTTTACGACAACGAAGAGGGCGAGCTTCCGAACATGCAGGTCAACGGCCTGCTGCCGATGATTATCGTCACGAAAGCCGACGGCCAGTTCCTGCGCGACCTTGAGGATAAGACCATCACGGTTTCTGAGGATTTTGCAGAGGATATGCCGGATGCACAGGGCGGGCTTATGTCCGACTTCTCAAGCCTCGGCGTTTCTCCGGATCTCTCCTTGAAGCCGGAGATCACAGCCCCGGGCGGCAATGTCTACTCGACGCTGCCGGGCGATACGTTTGGCAATATGAGCGGCACCTCGATGGCTTCCCCGCATATGGCGGGCGCTGCGGCAGTGATGAAGCAGTATGTCAACGAGACGTTCCCGGAGCTTTCCGCTACCGAGAAGCAGCAGCTTATCAATCAGCTGATGATGAGCACGGCCGTGCCGGTACAGGACGAAGACGGCGTGTACTATACGCCCCGTAAACAGGGCGCAGGCCTTGCCCAGATTTACAACGCCATCCACACCGGCGCATACCTCACGGTAGAGGGCTGCGACCGTCCGAAGGCGGAGTTGAAAGACAATGAGAACGGCACGTTCTCCTTTACCTTTACTGTTCACAATATGACCGATCAGGCGCTTTCCTATGACCTCTCGGCTGTCCCGCTGACGGCAAAGGCGGAAACGCTTTACGGCTATCGTTGTGTTTCCGAATCCTCCCGCGTTTTGCCGGAGAGCGAATTTACTGTAAGCTTCAGCGGCGATACGGTAAATGTTCCGGCCAACGGCACCGCTACCGTTACGGTAAATATGCAGCTGACGGAGGAAGGCAAGCAGCAGCTTGCTGAATTCACAAACGGCACCTTCCTCGACGGCTTTGTCATGCTGGATTCCAACAATGAAGACGGCATCGATCTGTCTCTTCCATATCTTGGCTTCTACGGCGACTGGGCGGACGCGCCGATCTTCGACGAGACGCTGTATGACGACGGCGAAGCTTCCAGTTATGATATGAGCGGCCTCTACTTGATCAACTATGCCGACTACACCGGCTATCCGCTCGGCATCAACATGATCACAGCCGATATGGAGAGTGCGAGTGCGGATAAGATTGCGGTCGCCAGCCGTTCACTTGGCCATTATATGGTAACGCCGGTACTCGGCATGCTCCGCAATTCCAAAGAGATGACGTATACCGTCACCAATCAGGACGGCGAGGTTGTATTTACCGGTACGGGCTACAATGCGCCGAAATCCTACTATTATGCAAACGGTGACTTCTTTACCTATCATCTGCCTTCATCAGACTTATGGTGGCAGCCGATCTACGACGGCGGCGACGGGTACCATTACCTGCCGGACGGCGACTACACCTACACGGTGACCGGCCGCGTCGACGGCGAGGAAGAGACCCAGTCTATTTCCTTCCCGATCGAGATCGACAACACCGCGCCGGAGGTTACCTCACACCGGTACTATGAAGAAAACGGCACGCCGTATCTTGAAGTGACGGTTCAGGATAACCACTACATCATGGCGGCGCAGCTTGTGGATACGAATGACGAGCCGCTGTCCGACATCATCGCGACAGAGAGCCAAGAGGCCGGCGGTGCGGTAACGTATACCTTCGATTTGACAGAAGCAAGGGCGGCAGGGGTAAGCCTTGGCAAGGTCTTGATTTTGGACTATGCGAAAAACATGACCGAAAGCCCGGTTTACAGCCTGATCAGCCAGAACATCGACCCGATGGAGGTTCAGATCAGCCAGCAGGATCTCCACTTCTCTCTGGGCACAGCACCGTTCCAGCTGACAGCTGTGGTCTATCCGGAAGAGGCGGAGAATAAGACGATTACATGGTCCTCCGATGATCCGAGCGTTGCGGCCGTTTCCGAAACGGGCGTAATGACGACGGTCGGCGCCGGCACGACGACGATCCGTGCGACGGCATACAACGGCGTGCAGGGCACGACCACTGTTACGGTCGTTGCGCCCACCACCACATTCCCAGAGGACTTTGTCATCCGCGAGGACGGCCGTTACGTCATCCCGGCGGATCTCAACCGCGAAGTGACGATCACCGACAATGCGCACAATGTAACATTGGTCGGCAATACGGCGAATACGAAAGAAAATCCGTATGAAGGCCTGTCCTTCGTCAGTGAAAATACGGATCTGAACCTGACGATTGAGAATCTGAATGTAAACGCAGACAGTTCGAAGCCAGTTATCTCCTTCAAGGGGACCGGCAATACGCTGGTGCTGAGCGGGGAGAATACGCTGTCGAACGCCAGCTATAGTGCAAGAGCGCTGATCCTTGTTCCGCAGGACGGCGATGTCACGGTAAAAGGCTCTGGAACGCTGAACCTTCAGCTTGCAGCAGGCTCCTATGGCGCAGGCATCGGCGGCAACACCAGCGCACCGGCCGGCACCATTACGATTGACGGCGGCGTGATCAACGGCACCTCCTACGGCGCAGGCGCGCTCATCGGCGGCGCAGGTTCTTCAAACGGCGGCGCGACCGTTGTAGTCAACGGCGGCACGCTGGATTTAAACCTTTTGCTGAATAGTGGTTATAACAACAGCGCTTCATGCGGTGCGGGTATCGGCGGCGGCTCTTTCGCTTCCTCCTCTAACGCTCAGGTCTCCGTTACAATCAACGGCGGCACCATCACCGGCCGGACGGATATTGGCGCATCGGTCATCGGAACCGGCTATGGAAGCAGCGTCCGCCCGAACATCACGATCAACGGCGGCAAGATCGACGTTGCAGCGACCGGTGACGGTGCGGCGATCGGCACAGGTTCCCGCCAGGTTTACAATGATTTTGCCCCGGCAAGGGTTACGGTAAACGGCGGCGAAGTAATCGCATCCGCATCCGGAAACGGCGCGGCCATCGGCGGCGGCTACGGCATCGGCGGTTCGATCGTCTTTGTAAACGGCGGCACGGTGACGGCTTCCGCTACCGGCGCGGGCGCAGCGATCGGCGACGGCGGCTCTTCGGATACCGGCTCTGTCGGCACGCTCCGTATCAGCGCGGGCTCCGTAAAAGCTACGGCCTCCAACACCGGTACGGCCATTTCCGATCAGTCTGTTGACAACAACAACAGTGACAGGGTGTTTGAGACGCTGGTTTACGCACCGAACGTCAAGAATGTGACGATCGACGGCGTGGACTGGAAGGTTTCGGAAAACCATCCGGACGACAACAACCTCCACCTGTGGCTTGCAGCAGGCACCCACGACATCCAGGTAACAACAGAGGATGGAACACTGAAATATGAGGCTGTTGTGACGCCGACAGGCAGAGTGACAGTAAGACAGTACTTCAATGTAACCTATGTCCTGACCGGTTTGGAGACAAACGGCGCGGATAAGGTATACGCAGGGGAGACGCTCAGCGGGACGCTTACGGCACAGGACGATAAGCATCTTCCGGAGAGCATCACCGTGACAATGGGCGGCGAAACCGTTACGGCCGAATACAGCCAAGAGACCGGCGCGTTCTCTGTGGCCAATGTAACCGGCGATATTATCCTGACGGCGTCGGCGTCTGAAATCCCAGTTGACAAGTCTGCCCTGGCGGCAGCCATTGCAGAGGCGGAAGCGCTCGTACAGGACGACTATACTTCGGATAGTTGGAGCGCCTTTGCCGAGGAGCTTGCAGACGCCAAAGCTGTTTTGGCTGACGACGATGCAACGCAGCAGGCGGTAAACGATGCGGCGGCAGCTCTGGAAAGCGCAATGGAAGCTTTGGTAGAGCGCGGCGACAAGACGGCGCTTGAGGCTTTGATCGATGAGGCGGAGGCTTTGAAAGAGGCCGATTATACTTCCAGTACGTGGACAGCGTTTGAAGAAGCGCTGAATGCGGCGCAGGAAGTAGCGGCTGATGCGGACGCACTCCAAGGAGAGATCGACGACGCGGCAGAGGCTCTGGAAAGCGCAATGGAAGCTTTGGTAGAGCGCGGCGACAAGACGGCGCTTGAGGCTTTGATCGACGAGGCGGAGGCTTTGAAAGAGGCCGACTATACCGCCGATACTTGGGCGGCGTTTGAAGAAGCGCTGAATGCGGCGCAGACAGTAGCGGCCGATGAGGAAGCGCTCCAAGGTGAGATCGACGGCGCGGCGGATGCGCTGCGTGCGGCTATGGATGCACTGACGGCCAACAGCGACAAGAGCGCACTGGAAGAGCTGATCAGCGAGGCGGAGAACATGCAGCAGGATTCGTATACCGCCGACAGCTGGTCGAAGCTGGAAGAAGCGCTCGACGCGGCAAAAGCAACAGCGGCCGATAAAGGCGCGACACAGGCAGAGGTCGATGCGGCGGCAGAGGCGCTGCGCGCGGCAATTGACGGTCTGGAAAAAGTACAGGTGACGCCGCCTGAGACGACCGATCCTGAAAAACCGTCCCCGGATACGGGCGACAATACGGCAGTGGCAGTACCGCTGGTACTGGTACTTGCAGCAGGCGCTTGCGCGGTTGTATTCTTCAAAAGGAAGAAAAGCGCACGCTGAGTAACAAAAGCAGTGCAGGCAGAGCGGCCGCTTGCTGAAAGCACAAAAGGGCTTTCGCGCGGCTGATCGCCGGCAAAACGAAACGCGGATGAAAGGAAAAGGCCTTTCATCCGCGTTTTTGCGCTGTCCGCTTTGCACGTGCAAAGGCGCGTTTCTCCCCAAGGTGCGCCCTCCTATTTTTGTACAGCCAAACAAAGATTTTGGATATTTTTTCGTTTGGTTCTGTTGACTTTTACCTGTTATTTATAGTAAACTGAAATCAACAGTTTGCAGGAGGGATTCCTATTACCGCACAGATGCTTCAAAAGGAAATAATGGACGGCGCATGGGACGCAAAGCTTTGCGCTTTATATGGGGAAGACCGGCTTTCAAAACAGCGGCAGCGCTATGCCGGGCTTGTCGGGACGTTTGCCGCGCAGTTTGGCGGAGAGACAGCGCCGATGCTGTTTTCGGCCCCCGGCCGGACAGAGCTTGCCGGCAACCACACGGATCATCAGAACGGCCGGGTATTAGCCGGGGCCGTCACACTGGACGCCGTTGCGGCCGCGTCCTTTTCCGCAGCGCCTGTTATAACGCTTTGCTCCCAGGGGTATGCGCCGGTTCGGATCCCCATTTGCGACCTGTCGGTCCATCCGGAGGAAAAAAATACGACGGCCGCCCTGCTGCGCGGCATTGCGGCCGCCTTTCAAAAGCGGGGCGCCAAGCTGCGCGGCGCAGACATCTGCTTGACGTCGGACGTGCTGGCGGGCTCCGGGCTGTCTTCTTCCGCCTGCTTTGAGGTGCTGACCGGCTGTGTATTCAACGAACTGTTTTTTGAAGGGGCGTGCTCTCCGCAGGAGATCGCCCGGATCGGGCAGTATGCGGAGAACGTCTATTTTGGAAAGCCGAGCGGGCTGATGGATCAGATGGCGTGCGCTGTCGGCGGGTGCGTTGCAATCGATTTTGAAAACCCTGCCGCCCCGCAGGTCGAGCCGATGGCCTTTTCCCCTGAGCGGCACGGCTATGCGCTGGTGATTGTGGACAGCGGCGCGGATCATGCTGATTTGACTGAGGAGTATGCCGCAATCCCACAGGAGATGGCGCTTGCGGCTTCCGTGTTCGGCCAAACGGTTTTAAGGGGGATCGGCGCGGATTCGCTTTTTGCACAGGCGGACGAGGTGCGCCGCACTGCGGGCGACCGGGGCTTTTTGCGTGCGCTGCATTTTGTTAAAGAAAACGAACGTGTGCTGGATATGGCAAAAGCGTTAAAGCAGGATGATATGGCCGGCTTTTTGCGGCAGGCGGCTGCGTCCGGACATTCGTCTTGGGAGCTTTTGCAGAATATATACAGCAGCCGCTTTCCCCAGCATCAGGCTGTCGCCGTGGCGCTTGCGTCGGCCGCCTGCGCCTTAAACGGGGAAGGCACCGTACGTGTGCACGGCGGCGGCTTCGCCGGAACGATCCAAGCATACGTCCCGGCGGCCAAGCTTTCGGCGTTTGTCTCGTTTATGGAGCATACGCTGTTTCCCGGCTGCTGCCATATACTGGGCATCCGGCAGGCCGGCTGCCTGCGTGTCCTATGAATTGTGAAAAACAGGCCGGACGGCATAGATTGCCGGGATGCGGGCTTGTAATTTAAAAAAGAGAGAGGGAATCTTTATGAAAAAACACATTTTTGCTCCTTATATCATGGAGAATACCGTAAACGATCTGCGGGTATACGACATTATGCGGATTACGCATCTCAACATCGCCTTCGGCCTGATCCGCGACAATGTTGTAACGGTCGATCATTTGCAGTATTTGGACCGGATTGCGGTTTACAAGCGGATAAACCCGCAGCTAAAGGTGATCCTGTCCATCGGCGGATGGGGCGCAGACGGCTTTTCACAGGCGGCCATGACCAAAGAGGGCCGCAGCACGTTTGTCTCCTCTGCGCTGGAGATCATCAAAAAATACGACTTTGACGGCGCTGACATCGATTGGGAATATCCCTGCATCGATACGGCGGAAATTGCGTGCGATCCAAAGGACAAACAGAATTTCACATATCTGATGCAGGATCTGCGCGACGGCCTTTCTGCGCTCCAGAAGGAGACGGAGAAGGCATATCTCCTCACCTGTGCGGTGGGCGGCGGCGAGTCGTTTATTGAAAATACGGAGATGGACAAGGTGGCAAAGATCGTCGATTACGTCAACCTGATGACATATGACCTGCGCGGCGGCTTTGAGGATCATGCGGGCCACCACACCAACCTCTATCCGCAGACCGGCGATCCCGACGGCCCGTGCGGGGAAAAGACCGTCCGCCTTTATCACGAGGCAGGCGTTCCCTACGGGAAAATGGTGTTCGGCGCAGCGTTTTACGGCCGCCGCTGGGCGGGCGTAGTCGACGGCGGGACGCACGGCCTTGGCCAGAAAGCCTCTACCGTCGGCAATATCCGCACAGAGTTTGACTTGCAGGACGACAAGGCCGTGGAGGCAAACCGCTTCACCAAGCTGTGGGACGACAACGCCAAGGCCGCATACCTCTATGACGGCGCGGACTTTATCTCGTACGAGACGCCGGAATCCATTCAGGCAAAGTGCGATTTTATCCGCGAAAAGGGGCTGGCCGGCCTGATGTATTGGGCGTATGGGAACCATACGCTGTTTGAAGCAGTTGACAAATATCTCGATTGACGGCCGTCCGGCCGAATAGGCAAGACGGCCGCGGAAAGGAAGAAGCAATATGATGTATCGTCTGCATATGGGGATGTGTGCCATTGTGCCAACCGGGAGGTTTGCGTAAACACACACCGCAGAGCCTCCCAAAAGGACAGCAATATGGCTTTTAGGAGGATTATCCCCATGAATCGGGAAAACAAAAGGATACAATACGAAAAAGGATACTATAAAACACATGCGTGCAACGACACGTTTACCTGCAAGCTGTGCGGACGCCCCGTGTTCCCGCAGGGGGCGGGGAGCGGCCACCGCAACCACTGTCCGAACTGCCTTACAAGCCTGCATGTAGACGATGAGCCGGGGGATCGTGCCTCTGCGTGCGGCGGCATTATGGAGCCGGTCGGCGTTTGGGTGCGCAAAAACGGCGAATGGGCCGTCATCCACCGCTGCAAGCGGTGCGGCAAGCTCAGCTCGAACCGCACAGCGGCGGACGACAATCCGATGAAGCTGATGTCCATTGCGCTAAAGCCCCTGACGTCGCCGCCCTTCCCGCTGGAGCGCATTGAAGAACTGACCGCCCTGATGGGCGGCGATGGGAAAATAAAATAGCCGGCCGTTTGACGGCAGGCAGAAAAAGGAAAGAGCGCCGGGGCAAACGCCCCGGCGCTCTTTCCTGCCGCTTTTCGGCATAAATTCCGCATGATAAAAATTCGGTAAAGAAAACGGCGCAGGCCTGCAACAAGGCGGACCGGCCGTTTCCCACAAGATAAAATTTGATACGGGGAACGCACATAGGCCAAAACTTCCTGCAAGCCGCAATTTGGCCGGTATGGCCGCTCTTCCAAAGCAAAGCAGCACTGCTGCGGTATCTTCCAGCGCCCGTTTTATGGGGCGGGAGCTTGATCCCGGTCAAGCGGAAAACTCCTGCTTGCCTTTTGGCACGGCGGGCCGTATAATAAACAGCGGAAAAGGTAAACAACTGAAATGGGGAAAAGACAGCTTATGAAGATTGCTTGTTTTGCCCGTCCGCCCAAGTTCTGGACGCGTATGGTTATGATGCTGATCGGGGTTTTAGTCCAAGGGTTTGGGCTTTCCCTGCTGATCCAGATCGATTTGGGGACCGACCCGTGGACATGCTTTGTCATGGGGATATCAAACCGCCTTCCGCTTACCTACGGGACGTGGCAGCTTATTTGTGCGGCCGTGCTGTTTGTCTTTGTCGTGATATTCGATCTGGGGAAAATCGGCTTTGGCACCATTGGCAATATGGTGTGCGTGGGATATATCGCGGATTTTTTCGGCTTTATTTGGTCTAAGGTATTCCCTGCGGGCTTTTTTGACAGCCCGCTGGTCTGCTGGCTCCTGCTTCTTCCGGTGCTGGCCGTCTTCATCTCCGGCGCCTCCGCCTATCTGTGTGCGGATTTGGGCGGCTCGCCTTACGACGTACTGCCGTTTATCATCTCCGCCCGTCTTCCCCGCGTCCCCTTTAAGGTGATCCGCATCGCATGGGATACGGCCTTTTTGGTGCTGGGCTTTGCTATCGGCGGGACAGTGGGGATTGTCACCATCCTGATCGCCTTTTTCTTAGGGCCGGCCATATCGTGGTTCAAGGCAAGGCTGGCGGTTTTCCTGCGGTAACGCGGCGCGGTGCGCGTTTGCATGTTGAAAAAAAGCGGGCGAACCCGCTTTAAAAAAAGCCGCGTGCAGCGGCGGGAGGAATTGGTATGTTGTTTGAAGATTATGACAGGATCGTGTTCGCAGGGGATTCCGTGACGGACATGGACAGCGCCCAGCCGGTCGGCGAAGGGCTTTTTGACAATGTCGGGAGAAGCTACGTCCGCATTGTGGAAAATATGCTTTCCGCATATTATCCGGAGGTGCGCGTCCGCGTGACGAACGCCGGCGTAAGCGGCAATACAAGCCGGGACCTGCTGGCCAGGTTTGAGCGGGATGTTGTGGCGCTCGACCCGGATTGGGTTTCCATCTGTATCGGCATCAACGACGTGTGGCGGCAGTTCGACACGCCCGCTATGCTGGACTGCCAGGTCATGCCGGAGGAGTATGAGGAAAACATAGAAAAGATGGTCGCGATGATCCCGCAAAAAGTAAAAGGCGTCTTCCTTTTGACGCCTTACTATATAGAACCGAACCGTGCGGACAAAATGCGTGCGCGCATGGATGAATACGGGGCAATCTGCAAAAAGATCGCTTTAAAGCACCGTCTGACGCTGGTCGACTTCCAAAAGGTGTACGAGGACTACTGCAAGATCCGGCATTCCTCATATATTGCATGGGACCGCGTCCATCCGAATCAGGTCGGCGCTACGCTGATGGCGCGCGCCTTTTTGGAGGCCTGCGGCTTTGACTATCAGCACAAACCCCCGGTTATGGCGTAAGCATGGTTTTGACGCCGGTCCGGATCATCCGGTCGGCAAGCTGCGCCATCTCTTCAGGCGTCTCCTGCATGCCGCCCTTCAGCCATTGTTCAAAAAGCCCTACACAGCCGGAGACGATGTAGGAAGCGAAATAAGCCGCCCTGTGCTCGTTTGGCTCGTCCGGACGGAGCCGCTTCCAGTCCCGGACGCACTTGTCCCGGATGGGGGCTTTGATTTGCTCGATAAACGCAGGGTCGCCGCGCTCGCTTAAAAGGGCGGCACACATGGCGCTGTGCTTTTGCAGGAAACGGAATATATCACAGAGAATAGAAAAGGGGCGTTCTGCGCTTTCCTCCTTCTGATGCATTTCCAGCACAGCGGCAAGGTCCGAAAGGATTTCGCGGTATATATGGCCGAGCATATCGTCGATATCGTGGTAATGGATATAAAATGTCGCGCGGTTGATTCCGGCGCGTTCGGCCAGCTCGCGGACGGTAACGCCTGCAACGCCCTTTTCCCGGATCAGGGCAGCGAGCCCCGCGCGGAGCGCGGCCTTTGTGCGGCGGGTGCGGCTGTCCTGCTCGCATTTAATCATGCGGTTTAACCCCTTTCTTTTTGTCTGCCCGGTCAGCTTCCCAAGCGGATCATTTCGTCGATGGGGCGCTTTGCCTGTCTGCACAGCGCCTCGTCCAGCTCAATTTCAAGGCCGCCCGAGCCGTTGAGCGCGTGGTATACGTCGGAGAGGTTGGTGATGCGCATATCCGGGCACATCAGCTTTTTGGAAAGCGGGTAATAGCGGTGCTCCGGCCGGACAAGGGAGAGGTAATCCGCGATGCTTTTTTCCGTCCCGATAATGCAGTCCTCCTCGTGCGTCATGGCGTAGCGGAGGATGTCCGCCGTGCTGCCGACCACGTCTGCGAAACGGACGGCGTCTGCGCTGAGTTCCGGATGCATAAGCAATTTTGCGGAAGGGTGCGCCGCCTTTGCCGCCAAAACCTCTTCCAGTGTGACGGCGTTGTGCACCGGGCAGAAGCCCTCCCAAAGGACAATATTTTTCTGCGGCAGCTTTGCTTTGACAAAGCTGCCGAGATTTTTGTCCGGAATAAACAGGATGTCTTTTTGCGGAAGCTTCTCCACGATCTGAAGGGCGCTTGAAGAGGTGACACAGACGTCGCAGACGGCCTTTAACTCCGTCGAGGTGTTGATATAGGCCACCACGGCAAACTCCGGGTGTTCCTTTTTAAATGCCAGCACGCGTTCAGGCGCAATCTGCTCGGCCATGGGGCAGGTCGCATCCGCCACCGGGAGCACAACCGTCTTTTCGGGGCACAGCATTTTAAGCGTCTCCGCCATAAAGCGGACGCCGCAGAGGATGACGGTCTTACATGCGTACGCCTTCGCCTTCACGCTCAGCGCAAAAGAATCGCCCGTCAAATCGGCGATTTCCAAAATATCAGGGGATTGGTAGCTGTGTGCGAAAATGCACGCGTCCTTTTCCTTTTTCAGCTTGAGGATTTGCTCCTGCAGATCTTTTGTCATCATAAAAACTCCTGTCGTCACGCAAAAGCCGCCTTATAAAAGGAAAGCCCCTTTTATAAGGCGGCTTTTCAATTTTTACGGCATGCCCTGCGCTTTATGGCCGTCTGCCGCGCCGGGCGGAAAAACGCCGCAAAACGGCTGTTTATCTTGTTTTAATCATTTTAAACAGGAAAAAGCGCTTTGTCAAGCGGCCGGAAGGCTTTACAAGCGGGCGGGTTTTCCGTATAATATAAAAAGAAGACGTATGTGCCGATCAATTTAACAGCAAACCGCAAAACGGTCTGCTTTACAAAAAGGGTGGTTTTTTTGTTATTTTACGATGAAGTAAAAGTTGAGCTTGCGAACTTAAAGCCGCAGCTGGATGATTTAAAAAGTGCGCTTGGTATAGATAGAAAGAAAATGGAAATCAGCGAGCTGGAGGGACGCGCCGCCCAGCCGGAATTTTGGGACGATATGGAGGAATCCCAGAAGGTGCTGCGCCGTACCAGCCAGCTCAAAGACGCGGTGGAGTCCTATGAAAGGCTGTGCAGCCAGCATGAGGATCTGGCGACGCTTGTGGAAATGGCGACTGAGGAAGGGGACGAAAGCGCGGCGGAAGAGGTGCAGGGCGAGCTTGACGACTTTAAGGAAAAGCTTGAATCTATGAAGCTGAAAACGCTGCTGACGGAGGAATATGATGCGAACAACGCCATCCTGACCTTCCATGCGGGCGCAGGCGGGACCGAGGCGCAGGACTGGGTCAGCATGCTGTTTCGCATGTACACCCGCTGGGCGGAGCGGCACGGCTTTTCTATGAAAACGCTCGATTACCTGGCCGGCGAAGAAGCGGGTATTAAAAGTGTAAGCGCCATTGTGGAGGGGGAAAACGCCTACGGCTTTTTAAAGAGCGAAAACGGCGTACACCGGCTGGTACGGGTGTCCCCGTTTGATGCCTCCGGCCGGCGGCATACGTCCTTTGCCTCTTTGGAGGTAATGCCCGAAATCGACGACAGTATCGAAATCGATATCCGCCCGGAGGACTTGCAGGTGGACACGTACCGTTCCGGCGGCGCAGGCGGCCAGAACGTCAATAAGGTCTCCTCTGCGGTGCGGATCACACATATCCCGACCGGCATCGTCTGCGCGTGCCAGACGGAGCGCAGCCAGCTGCAAAACAAAGCAAACGCGATGAAAATGCTTCGTTCCAAGCTGATCCAGATCAAAGAGCGCGAACACCTTGACAAAATTGAAGATATCAAGGGCGTGCAAAAGGAAATTGCATGGGGCAGCCAGATCCGCTCCTATGTCTTTATGCCGTATACGCTTGCCAAAGACCATCGGACCGGTTTTGAAAACGGCAATATCCAAGCGGTCATGGACGGGGATATCGACGGCTTTATCAACGCCTACCTGAAGGCGAAGAGCCGCGGCGAGCTGTAAGCGCGTCCGGCGGTAACACATCTATTTTTCGCCCATATACTGTCATTGAGGTGACTGAATATGGGCGAATATCTTGGTCTGTTTTTTTTCATCGCAACCAGCCTTTTGGGGATGATTACGCTTTTGTCCCGGCTGTGCACGGCCTTTCTGCGGGAAAGCGGTGCCGCGGGGGAGCGGGTGGTCTTAACGGTGCGCGGCCATGTGGAGGAGATGGAATTCCTGCTGCGCAAATACGTGCTGTTTGGGATCCGGGATGTCCTGATACTGGACGCGGGAATGGACGAACAGACTGCGGCGGTTGTTGCGCGCTTTTTAAAGCGGCATCCGTATATAGCTGTACAAAGCGCGCCGGACGCTTATCCGGCGGGGGGACAGGAAGAATGGCGCAGCAGCGCGAGTACATAAAAATAAGCGGCAGTGTGGAAGACGTGATCTTTAAAAACGAAGAGACGGGATTTTGCGTGCTGGATTTGGATATCGGCGGCGAGCTTGTCTGTGCGGTCGGCGCAATGGGCGCGGTCGAAGCAGGGGAAGAGCTGGAGCTTACCGGCTATTATGAGACGCACAGCGTACACGGCGTGCAGTTCCGTGCACAGATGTGCGAGCGCAGGCTGCCGGCAACCGCCGGGGCTATCCGCCGGTATCTGGCAGGCGGCGTGGTCAAGGGCATCGGCCCGGCGACCGCGCGGCGCATTGTGGACAAGTTTGGCGACGATACCCTTCGGGTCATCGAAGAGGATCCGATGCGTCTTGCCGAAGTGCAGGGCATCAGCCGGGCAAAGGCGGAAAAGATGGCGGAAGCGTTCCGGCAGCTCTTCGGCGTGCGCTCGCTGATGCTGTTTTTGTCCCAGCATGGGATTGACCCGGTAAAAAGCGTCGCTGTCTATAAAAAATGGGGGGCTTCGGCCATGGAGCGGATACGGGAAAACCCGTATATCCTGTCGCTCTCTGATATCGGCGTGCCGTTTTCTACATCGGACGCCATCGCGCAGACGCTCTCCCTTCCAAAGGATGCCCCGGAGCGCGTCTCGGCAGGGCTGCGGTATGTGCTGTCGCACAACACGTCGAACGGGCACACGGCCCTCCCGCGCCGTCTTTTGCTTCCAACGGCGGCAAGGCTTTTAGACCTGCCGGAAGAAGAGGTTGAAATCGGGCTGGACAACGGGCTTGCCAGTCAGGCCTTTTACACCATGACGGAGAATACGCCGCTCATTTTCCTTCCCGAATACTATACGGCGCAGCAGTATATCACCGGGCGCATTCATGTGATGCTGTCGGTCTATTCGGAAAAGCCGCAGGGCGTGGAAAAGGCTATCGATTTAATTGAGCGGGAAAAGGGGATCCGTTACGCCGCGCTGCAAAGAAAAGCGATTGCGCAGGCGGCGGAGCACGCGCTGTTTATCTTGACCGGCGGCCCCGGCACAGGTAAGACCACGACCTTAAACGGGATCATCGAGGTGCTGGAACAGCAGGGAAAGCGCGTGGCGCTGACTGCGCCGACCGGCCGCGCCGCCAAGCGCATGGCGGAGGTCACCGGCCGTGAGGCGAAGACGATCCACCGCCTTTTGGAGGTGTCGGTGGGCTATGCAAAGACGGGAAAGCTGACCTTTGTGCACAATGAGCAGGACCCCCTTGATGCGGACGCCGTCATTGTAGACGAGGTGTCGATGGTGGACACCCTGCTGTTCGACGCGCTGCTGCGCGGGATGAAGCCTTCGGCAAAACTGATTTTAGTCGGGGATTTCCATCAGCTTCCAAGCGTCGGCGCAGGGAATATCCTGCGCGACCTGATTGAAAGCGATACGGTGCCGACGGTGGAGCTTTCCGAAATTTTCCGGCAGGCCGCCAAAAGCCTGATCGTCACAAATGCGCACCGCATTGTGGAAGGGGAGATGCCCGAACTCTCGCGGAAGGACAACGACTTTTTCTTCCTTCCCCAAAGCGATACCCATGCGGCGCAGCAGTTGATTTTAGACCTCTGCGGGCGGCGCCTCCCGGCAAGCTATGGCTTTTCCCCTACGGAGGATATCCAGGTCCTCTGCCCGCAGCGAAAGGGCGACCTTGGCGTAATTGCGCTCAACAGCTTGCTGCAGGAGCGGTTAAATCCCCGGGCAGAGGGAAAAACAGAGTATAAGGGAAGCGTGTATACGTTCCGTGTGGAGGACAAGGTCATGCAGGTGCGCAATAATTACGATATACCGTGGACACGCGGCGAGGAGAGCGGCGCGGGCATTTTCAACGGCGACATTGGGATTATCCGTATGATCGACCGCGGCTCCAAAACCATGGCGATCGAATTTGACGGACGCGCCGCCTACTACACCTTCGATATGGCGGAGGAACTGGAGCTTGCCTATGCGGTGACGGTGCACAAGAGCCAGGGCAGTGAGTTTGAGGCGATTATCCTGCCGGTGATGGGCGGATATGACAAGCTGTATTTCCGCAATCTCCTGTATACGGCCGTCACGCGCGCCAAAAAGATCCTGATCTTGGTCGGGCAGCGCGGGCGCATCCAGTACATGGTGCAAAACGACAAAAAGATGCTGCGCTACACCGGATTGAAAACCATGCTGAGGGAGAGTATCCTCGGATGAACTGGGCGGCGTTAAAGAAAGGGGTGGGGCACGCCCTGTTTCCGGAACGGTGCCTTTTTTGCGCAAAGCCGGTTCCATGCGGCACACTGTTTTGCAGCAGCTGTGCCTGTGAGGATCATCAGCCGTATGTGGAAGCGGGGCGGTGCGCGTTCTGCGGCAGCGCGTACGGCGACTGCACCTGCGGCCTGACCACCGTTTCGGTCTATTACTATGAGGAAGGGGCGCAGCAGGCGGTTCACCGGATGAAATTTGAAGGGGAACGGCTGTGCGCCGAACAGCTCGCCGTCTTGATGGCCGGACGCTATCGGGAGTCCGAGCTGATGCGGCCTGATTTGATTGTGCCGGTCCCGCTTCACCCATGGGATCGTTACCGGCGCGGCTTTTCCCAGACGGACTGGCTTTGCCGGGCGCTCTCAGCACAGCTTTCCGTCCCGTGGGAGAAAAAGGCGCTGCGCAAGATACGCCGCACGAAAAAGCAGCATGCGCTTCCAAAGGAGGAGCGGCGCGGAAACCTTGCCGGTGCTTTTTGCGCGCCAAGCCCCAAAATGCTTGCGGGAAAATGCGTGCTGCTGGTCGACGACGTGTTTACAACAGGCGCGACGCTCAAAGAATCGGCGCTTGCCTTAAAGCAGGCCGGCGCGCGCCGGGTTTTGTGCCTGACAGCGGCAAAAACACGGTTTACAGGCACGGGCAAGCTGTGATACAATAAGTGAAACCGCATCCGGCGCGCGCCGGATGCGGAATCAAAACGAAACCGGGTGATGCAAAATGGGAGCATTGGATATCGGCATTGATCTTGGTACGACCAAGATCATTATTTATAAATCAGGTGAGGGCGAGCTTTTGCGCGAACCGGCCATCGTTGCCGTCAATACGCGGGACGATACGCTGATAGCCGCTGGAAGCGAGGCGCTCTCCATGCTCGGCAAGACGCCGGGGTATATTAAGGCGGAGTTTCCGCTGGAAAACGGCGTTATATCGGATCATGTCCTGACGGAGATGATGTTAAAGGAGTTCATCAAGCGCGCGTGCAGCAGCTTTTTGGTGAAGCACCGCGTTGTAATCTGCGTGCCTTCTTCCGTCACAGAGGTGGAACGCCGCGCGGTTGTGCGCACGATCGTCCACGCGGGCGGCAGGAAGGTCTATCTGATTGAAGAACCGATTGCGGCGGCCATTGGTGCGGGCATCGACATGACAAAGGCCAACGGATCGTTCGTAATCGATATCGGCGGCGGTACGGCGGATGTGGCGGTGCTCTCTCTGGGCGGCGTTGTCCTGTCGGAATCCATGCGGTACGCCGGCAACCGGATCGATGAAGAGATTATCAAGATGATGGCGCAGAAATACCATCTCTCCATCGGCAGGAAGATGGCCGAGCAGCTTAAACAGCAGATCGGTACGCTGTGGAAGCCATCGCACGAAAGGACGGCTGTGGCAAAGGGCCGGAACCTGTTAAGCATTTATCCGCAGCAGATCACCGTGTCCGAGCAGGACCTTTACGATGCGGTTGCGCCGTTCGGCGAACTGCTGGTTGCGGCAGTCAAGCGCGTCTTGGACAAGACCCCGCCGGAGCTCGCCAGCGACATTTATGAAAACGGGATTGTGATGACGGGCGGCGGCTCGCTTCTAAAGGGTGTTGCAGAGCTTGTCGAGCATGAAACCGGCATCCGGACCCATGTAAGCGAAAATGCCGTGGAATGCGTTTCCATTGGAACCGGCAAGGCGTTCGATTATATCGACCTGCTTCAGACCGGCTTCAGCGAGGAGTCCACGCACGACTATTAAAGGAAGGAATCATAATTTTTAGATGATAGGGTGTTTTAGGCTTAACACGGTATAATCTTTCTATAAAGGAGGATATTTGAGAAATGGTTGTAAGGAAAATCAAAGATGCGGAATTGAAGCGCTGCGGCGAGGTCATGGCGCTTGCGTTTGAGTTTCCGTGTACGGAAGAGCGTTCGAACGAAGAGATCCTAAAGGATGCAAAGAAGCATCCAAAAGGGCGCGGGGAACGCTTTTATACGGAAAAATGGGCGGCCTTTGAAGACGACGACGAGACGATGATGGGGTTCATGTTTACGATCCCTTATGTTGTGAACTTTGACGGGCACGCCTGCAAAATGAACGGGATCGGCGGCGTCTCCACCCTTCCGCAGTACCGCCGGGGCGGCGTGATCCGCTCCTGCTTTGAAAAATGCCTGCCCGCGATGTATGAGGAGGGGTATGCATTTTCCTATCTCTACCCGTTTTCGTCCGCGTTTTACCGGAAGTTCGGCTATGAGATGTGCGGCGAGCAGGTGCAGTATGAAGTAAACCTCCAAGCCTATCACCGCTTTGATGTAGGCGGGCACACAGTGCTTGCCGAAGGGGACTGCTGTTTTGAAGATATCAAGCGGGTGTACAAGGCGTTTGCCCGCGGCATGAATATGATGTGCGTGCGGGAGGATGACGACTATCCGTGGGCCAAGGGGCTCAATCCGGCGAAGGACTGCGTCTACACATTTGTCTATTATAGCGCTGCGGGCGAGGCAAAGGGCGTTATGACCTTTTCAAAGGAACAGACGGACGGCTTTTATGCAAAGCTGAACTGCAAGCAGTTCTTTTTCTCGGATGTGGAAGGGCTGAAAGGCCTTTTGAACCATGCGCTCGCCTATACCGCTTATTACAGCCACATCTGCTTCCGCCTGCCCATACATATGGATTTGCTGTCCATCGTGCCCGAATGGCCGAAATTCCCGTACCAGCGGACGCTTGCGCACGTTGGGATGGGCCGGGTCATTGATGTAAAGCAGGTGCTTGGGCTTGCGAAGTACCGCGGGCAAGGGACAGTCCGCATCGGGATAACCGATCCGCAGATCCCGCAGAATAACGGCTGTTTCACCGTATCCTTTGCGGAGGGGAAGGCGCTTTCCGTAACGGAGGAAGACGCGTCCCCCGATATCTCGATGGGGATTGCGGATTTTTCACGGCTGATTATCGGCACGCACGATCTCTCCCAGCTTGACTGGCTAACGGGCGTCACAGTGCATACGCCGGAAAACCCGGCGCTCTCCGGCGTGTTTTACAAAAAGCCGATCTTCATTACAGACGGTTTTTAATGGGAAAGCGGGCGGCTCCCTTTTTGTCTTTCGCAATGGGAGGCGGCGGCCGGTGTTTTGTTTTTTGTTGCGGGAGCAATAAAAACGCTTGCTTTTTTACACGGGATATTGTATACTTACAATAAGTAAATTTTGTTTACAATCCTATGGGAAAAGGAGAAATCAAAATGAATGTTTATGGCGTACAGGTCGACATCAAAAACGTACCGGAGCTCGATCCGACATTTGTCCCGCTGCACGTGTTCAACCGTGAATTTTTAAAAACAGCGAAAAAACCGATCGCTGTTGCGGTGGAGAGAAGCGGCGGGCTTATCTCGGTGTACGACACCTTTATCCACGGCACGCCGGAAATGGCGGAGGCGGACAACTATTATGTAGACCGCCTTGTGAAATTCCTGCTTTGGGCAAGGGGCGGCTTTAAGGTCTACATCTGCGGCGATGAAAACGTCTATGAATATGTGAAAAAGACCTATAGCCCGGACGGCGCGCGCGCATTCGATTACGACTTTATGGAGCAGGTCTATGAGCGCAAATTTGAGGTTGTCAACGTGCCGAACCTTGCGGACAAGCCGGCGGCAAACGAAAAATCAAAGGCAATCGGCAAGCACTTGGACGGCAACCGTATCGGCTTTGATGCAGGCGGATCCGACCGGAAGGTTTCCGCAGTCGTCAACGGCGAGGCAATCTTCAGCGAAGAGACCGTATGGCTTCCGAAGGTCAATCCGGATCCGGATTACCACTTTGACGGCATTGTCGAATCCATGAAAATGGCTGCTGAAAAAATGCCGGACGTCGACGCCATCGGTGTAAGCTCCGCCGGTATCTACATCGACAACCGCACCATGGTTGCCTCCCTGTTTTTGAAAGTGCCGAAAGACGCATTTAATGCAAAAGTAAAAGACATTTACCTGCGTGCTGCCGACGAGATCAGCAAGATGGTCGGCCACCCGGTTCCGATTGAAGTTGTCAACGACGGCGACGTTACCGCGCTGGCCGGTGCGATGAATTTGAACGACGTCGACGTTTTGGGCATTGCAATGGGCACTTCCGAGGCGGTCGGCTATGTTGACAAAGACGGCAATATCACCGGCTGGCTCAACGAGCTGGCGTTCGCCCCGGTCGACGCGCAGCCGGACGCTATGGAGGACGAGTGGTCCGGCGATATCGGCTGCGGCGTAAAATACTTCTCTCAGGACGGCGTCATCAAATTGGCGAAGCCGGCCGGCATTGAGCTTGACGAGAACGCAACGCCTGCGGAGAAGCTCAAGGTTGTACAGGGCCTGATGAAAGACGACGATCCACGCGCAGTCAAAGTATATGAGTCGCTCGGCGTGTATCTGGGCCATACGCTTGCACTGTATGCTGATTTCTATGAGATCCGCCACTGCCTGCTGTTGGGCCGCGTCATGTCCGGAAAAGGCGGCGACTTGATCCTGAAGGTCGCAAAAGAGGTGCTGGCAAGCGAGTATCCGGAGATCCAGATGAACGCGCAGACCCCAGACGAGAAGATGAAACGCGTCGGCCAGTCTGTTGCAGCTGCAAGCCTGCCGGAGATCCGGAAATAACCGGCATACCCAGCGGGAAAAAGGGAATATAGGGTAGGATGACAGGGAAAACATCCTGCCTGTCATACAAACAGAAAACGAGAACCCAATATAAATGATCCATTTATATTGGGTTCCTTTTTTGCTGCGAAATACCCCGCTGGACTGACAGCGGAGGAACCTCGTCAAAGCTTTGGCCTTTAGCGGCGCAGGCGGGCGAAACGGGAGGACGCCCGCCCGAAAAGATCCGGGAAACAAGAAAAAAGCAAGGATTGTCTTCGTGTACGGCAATATTTTTATGCTATAATGAAAATATTGAGAGGTGAAGCAAATGAAAGACGGCAAGGCGATTCATCAGCGGGTTCTGTACTATGCGCATATGGAAACGGACGCATTATACCGCGATTTTGAAAATTCCGAAAATGGATATGACGAAGATCAGGTAGAAAAAAGCCGTCGGCAATACGGTGGCAATGTACTGTCCGGCCGGGGCGGCGATACCGTATTATATCGTTTACGGCGGGCCTTTGTGAACCCCTTTACAATTATCCTGTTCATTTTGGTGGTTATTTCCTTTGTTACAGACGTACTGCTCGCTTCAAATTTCGGCCGGAATATGACCACGGTGTTCATTATCCTTTGCATGCTGTTAATCAGCGGCTTCGTCCGCTTTATACAGGAAATGCGCTCAAAGCATGTTGCGGATCACCTGACAAGTTTGCTGCACTCCACGGTAACGGCAAAGCGCTGCGGCGAATGGGCTGAGGTCCCCTCCTCCGAGCTGGTGGTCGGCGATATCGTCCGCCTGTGCGCCGGGGACCATGTCCCGGCTGATATTCGTTTGACGGCTGCGAAAGACTTATTTGTCTCCCAGTCTGTGATTACCGGCGAAAGCGCTGTATTGGAAAAAAACGCCGCAGTTTTGCCCGTCGGAAACCCGCAGTCTTATGGGGAATATCACAATACCGTATTTATGGGATCTGCTGTAATTGGCGGGACGGGGGAGGGCGTCGTCTTAGCGGTTGGCCGGGACACCGTTTACGGCGGGTTTTCCGAAGCGGTATCGAGCCGCAAGAATAAATTTGACCAAGGGGCGAATTCCATTGCGTGGGTGCTGATCCGTTTCATGTCTGTATTGGTTCCGGTGGTATTTGTCGCCTGCGGCTTGACAAAAGGGAACTGGTTTTCCGCTTTTTTATTTGCCTTGTCGGTAGCGGTTGGGCTGACGCCGGAAATGCTTCCTATGGTCATCAATGCCTGCCTCGCAAAGGGCAGCGCCGCTATGGGGCGGAAACAGACCGTTGTAAAAAATATCAACGCGATGCAGGGGTTCGGCAGTATGGACATGCTTTGCGTAGATAAAACCGGGACGCTGACAGGGGATACAATCCTTTTAGAGTATTACATGGATATATTAGGAAATGAAAGCGAAGCTGTACTGCACTTTGCGTATTTAAACAGCCTATATCATACCGGTGTTTCCAACCATTTGGATACAGCTATCCTCAAATACCGTGAAATACCGGAATGCGGGCCCCGGTTTGCCGCACTTGCCGCACAGCATCCCAAATTGGACGAACTTCCTTTCGACTATGAGCGGAAACTTGCCAGCGTCCTCGTAAAGGGCGACGGACATAACCTTTTGCTTGTCAAAGGAAGTGTAGACGAAGTTTGCCGGCGCTGCCGCTATATTGAATACAAAGGGAAATACAGCTGTATAGATGAAGACGGGCTCGCCGTTGTGGACGAAATGCTGGAAGACGGCATGAAGGTTCTGGCTCTCGCCTGCAAGCGGGTTAACTGTGCGCATTTAAGCGCAGAAGACGAACAGGATCTCGCCCTTATCGGATATTTGGCTTTTTTTGACGCGCCCAAGAAGACAGCTGCCGGAGCGATTCAAAAGCTTGGAAATCTGCACGTAGGGGTAAAGGTGCTGACCGGCGACCAGCGTGACACGGCCGTATCCGTCTGCCGCCGTCTTGGGATTGATACGCAGGAGGTATTGACCGGCCGGGAACTGGACATGCTGACCGGCGACGAGCGGGAAATCCGCATAGAAAAGGCAACGGTTTTTGCGGAATTGTCCCCAAAGCAAAAGGTGACCGTCGTGCAGAACTTACAGTCGAACGGGCATACGGTGGGGTTTCTGGGTGACGGAATGAACGATTTGCCAGCCATTGTGGAATCTGATGTTGGGATTTCCGTGGATACAGCAGCGGACGCTGTCAAGGAAAGTGCGGACGTCATCCTGCTCAAAAAAGATTTGAATGTATTGGAAGAAGGAATTTTA
>ERZ1643249.1484-NODE-1484-length-23535-cov-5.977215_pt1 | contig 23535 bp, 27 predicted proteins | sample MGYA00579263_ERZ1643249 | MGnify/ENA primary metagenome ERZ1643249 (study PRJEB29033, sample SAMEA4952264) | chicken gut metagenome | biome: Broiler Chicken; feature: Gastrointestinal Tract; material: Caecum | place: Ireland | collected 2018 | study: Broiler... | reverse complement strand
ATATAGAACTACAGTTGTCTCTTTAGTAGTAAGTGTTGCAGTATTCATCTCTTTGTCTTCCCTGCTAAATTATGGTTTTAAATTAACTGGAATGTATTATAGTGATTATCAATATAATTTCATGGTTTTAGTTAATTCTGATAATAAAGATGAAGTAGCAAAGGCTTATGAAGAAATATTATCTTTTGAAGATATTGATAGATATGCTCTTCACAGAACAACTCTTTTAGAAGTTAGTGCTCTTGATTATATGAGTGAAGAAGGATTCTATCACAATTTTGGAGAATATTTAAATAGATATGATACTCCTGAAGAAGAATTAATAGCTAATATTTCTGTAATATCTTTAGGCAATGAAGAGTATGAGAGATTTATTCAAGAAATCGGTGGCAATGTTAGCAGCTATAAAGATAAAGGAATACTTATAGATGATGTTTCAATTTATCAACTTGATCACTATGAAACTATAAATGTTTATAAAGATGTAACAAGTTTTAGTGGTGTAATTAATGGATCTAATGTAACAATCCCTATTGCTACAAGGACCGAAAAAAGACCAATGGGTCTAGAAGGAGTTTACACTGATTCTGGCTACATTATAGTAAGTGATGAATTTATGGATAATTTAACATATAATTATGAAGGATTATATATTAGTAGTAATGATGTTGAAAACTTAGAAAAAACAACTAATGATTATTTAAAAAATACAACTTTTAATTCTTATGTTTATAATGTTGATGCTGAAGTTCAAGCTAATAGATCAATGCTTATTTTAGTAGCAATATTCCTTTATGGATTTATTATAGTTATAAGTTTAATAGGTATTACAAATATATTTAATACAATAACTACTAATATGAATTTAAGAAGTAAAGAATTTGCTATGTTAAAATCAATTGGTATGACCAAACATGAATTTAATAAAATGGTTAGACTGGAAAGTTTATTTTATGGAACTAAATCATTAGTTATTGGTATACCTTTAGGTATAATTGGCTCAATTCTAATTTATAAAGCTTTTGAAGTCGGCAATGATTTAGGTTATGTTATACCTTGGGAGTCTATTATTATAGCTAGTATTGTAGTATTCTTACTAATAAGTATAATAATGCATTTCTCAGTTAAAAAAATTAATAAACAAAATATAATTGAAACTATTAGAAATGATAATATCTAATTTAAAGTGCAATTATTTAAATTTAAAGTGCAAAATTTGCACTTTAAATTGTTTTATAAGAAAATTAATGATATAATATATAGTAGTAAGAGGTATTGAAATGAAAAAAGAAAAATGGAATTTAGAATTATCAGAATATATAAAAAGTTCTGAAGATAATACTGTAGAGAAAGCTAAAAATTGGGAAATTGCTATTGGCCTTCAAGATGTTGATGGATTAAAACCATCGAAATATTTAATTGAAACCGCCAAAGAACATATTGAAGGTAATATTGATTTAAAAGAAGCAGAAAAAAGAATTAATCAATATTATAAAGTATTAGATAATAGAACACTTGAAGAGGCTAGTGAAGAAGCCGATAAAGTTTCTGTAAGAATTACCGAATTATTAAGTGAAAAATCTTTTACATTTAATCCAACTGAATTAATTAATATTCACAAAAGATTATTTTCAGGAATCTTTAAGGATGCTGGAAAAATAAGAGATTATAACTTTATGAAAAATGAATGGGTTTTAAATGGTGATACAGTTACTTATGCATCTTTTGAAACAATTGAAGCAGCTTTAAAATACGATTTTGATGAGGAAAAAGAATATTCATATAAAGATAAAACTCTTGATGAAGCGATAAAACATTTATGTAGATTCACTTCTAACATATGGCAAATTCATCCATTTTGTGAAGGTAATACTCGCTCTGTTGCAGTATTTATTATTAAATATTTAAAAACATTTGGTTTTGATATTAATGATGATGCTTTTGCTAAACATTCATGGTATTTTAGAAATTCATTAGTTAGAGCTAATTATAAAAATTATGAAAAAAATATATTTGAAGATATATCATTTTTAGAAAAATTCTTTTATAATCTTTTAGACTATTCTAATTATGATTTAAAAAATAGTTATCTTCACATTGATTATAAATATAATAAACATTCTTTAGAAGAACAAGCTATTATTAATATAATAAAAAATAATCCTTCAATTACACAAGAAGAAATTGCGGGGATTATTAATAAATCATTAAGAACAGTAAAAACAAGAATGACTGAAATGCAAAATAAAGGATTAATTACTAGAAAAAATAGTAAAAAGAAAGGAGTTTGGATTATATTATAAAAACTTACCTAAATCAAAGGTAAGTTTTTGCTTTACTTGTTATTTTTTAGATTTTTCTTTTTTTAATTCATCTAAGTATTGTAAAATAATTGTTGTTATTAAATTATTTAAACTCCTATTTTGTTCTAAAGCTAACCTATCAAGTTCTTTTTTTAAATCTTCACTTAATCTTAAAGTAGTTGTAACACTGTTCATATATTTACCTCCGTTTATATGATAGCATTTATAACACAAATGCGATAGTTTCACTTATGTTCATGATGATAGCAATTGTGCATTTTAGATAATATATTTAATATAATATATATAGTACAAATAGTATCACATGTATTTGTGCTGGGAGTTGATTAATTATATGAAAAGAAAGAAGATCTTGTTGATAAGTGGTGGATTATTAACAATGTTAATAGTAATTAGTACTATTTTAATTATAAATAAAAATAACTCTAATAATGAAATAGTTATGCAAGATAATAACAAACCAATTAACAATTCATTTTTAACATTAATGTTAGAACAAGAAGATGGAACATATCAAGAATCAACAAGTAATACTTGGCCAGGGGAAGGATATATTTTTAATAGTGAATTATCATCATGCCAAAATGGTGGGGAGCTTTCATATGATAGTGAAAATAATAAAGTAATACTTTATAATAATAAATCAGATGGCTGTTATGTGTATTTTGATATATATATATATAATAAACCAGTAATTAATAGTATAAACTTAACAGAGGCAACAAATAACAGTATAACAATAAGTGTATTAGCAACAGAGGAAACTAATCCCATAAGTAATTATTACTATATAATAAATGATGGAACTCCAGTAAGTACAACAAGTAATACTTATACATTTAGTGGTTTAGATAGTGGCACAACATATACTATCAAAGTATATGTTGTAGATTCAGAAGGGTATTCATCTGATACATCTAGTTTAAATGTAGAAACAGAAAATCCAATATTGTTAGCTGATTGGATAATTAACCAATACAATAATATTCAAGGAAAATAACGGAATTTATTATCATACATCGAGTTTAGCAAACTCTGCCGAGGATAATAGCTATAGATATGCAGGTGCAAATCCCAATAACTATGTATGTTTTGGTTCAGATGATTCGACATGTCCAAGTGATAATTTATACAGAATCATAGGAGTGTTTGGTAACGAAGTAAAATTAATAAAAGACTCGAGCTATGGTTCTTATACTTGGAGTGGTTATAATTCATTTATAACAGATAATAATGTGTGGAGTAATAGTTTATTAAATATTAATATTCTAAATAGTGCTTTTGTTCAAGAATTTGAAAATAATTGGTTAACCATAATTTCTTTACATGATTGGCAAGTTGGAGGAGGTATTTCAAGTAATTTTCAAAATGTTCCAAAAGTAGTATTTCAAAAAGAAGTAAAAGAAAATGATTATAACAATATATATAAAGCAAAAATAGGTTTAATGTATATTTCGGATTATGGTTATTCATGTATTTGGGAATATTGGGAAAATGAATTATCGAATTACGATAGTAATAATATTAAAAATAATAATTGGTTATATTCGGGAATATCTGAATGGACAATATCTCCAGGTATATGGGCTACATCCGGTTGGGCTTTTAATGTTAATTCTGATGGAAATGTTGAATATTCTTCTACTATTCAGCAATCATTATCGGTCCGTCCTTGTTTTTACCTAAATCCAGATGTCAAATATTTCAGTGGATCTGGAACAGAATCTGACCCAATTCATTTGAAACTAAACTAACTTTAAAACTGATAATTTCATTTATCAGTTTTAATATTCCTATAAATTTGTTAAAATATAAGTGTGATTGCTTATGTATAAAATATTATTAATTGAAGATAATGAGTTTATTATTAAAGGAATTGTCTATTTATTAAAACAACATAATTTTGATGTGGATGTTGTTAGTACTTTAAATGATGCTAAAAAACATTTAGAAAATAATTATAATTTAATAATACTTGATTTAATGTTACCTGATGGTGATGGTATAGATTTCTTTAAAAAAAATTTAGTAGATAAACCAACTTTAGTTTTAACTGCTAAAGATGATGAAGATGTAATTAGTGATTGCCTAGATAATGGGGTAGAAGATTATATGGTTAAACCTTTTAGGGCTAAAGAGTTATTATCTAGAATAAATAAAATAATTAGAAAGAATAAAGATAATAATTTAATTAAAGTTAAAAATATAGTTATTGATACTGATGCTGCTAGGGTATATGTGGATAATGTAGAAGTAATATTTACTAGTTTAGAATATCGTATTTTATTATTACTTTTTCAAAATTTAAATAGGATTGTAACTAGAGAAATAATTATGGAACAAATTTGGGATATCTCGGGAAACTTCGTTGAAGATAATACATTAACAGTATATATTAAAAGAATTAGAGAAAAATTAGGTAGTGATATTATTAAAACAATTAAAGGCTTAGGTTATCGGGTGGATGTATGAAAAAACATTTTATTATAGTATGGATAGTTGTAGTAATTACATTCTTTATAATTTCTTTTGTAGATTATAAAAGTTATGTTAGAATAACTAATAATTTTACTAATAATATAATTAGTGAAGTAGTTAAAAACTATCCAGATGTAACTGAAGAAGAAATAATTGAAATTATTAATAGTTCTGATAATGAGGCTAGTGATATTTTAGCGAGCTTTGGCTTTGATATAAATTCTATGGGAGTACTTAAAAGCATTAATGATAACTTTTATCGTAATTTAATTATTAATAGTATAGTGTTATTAATAATATCTATAGTTATATTTCTATTAATTTTTTTCTATGATAAAAAGGAAAAAAGAGAACTTGATAAAATTATTGATTATTTAAAAGAATTAAATCGGGGAAATTATGATTTAAAAATAGATTTAAATAGTGAAGGAATTTTATCAATACTTAAAAATGAAATCTATACAACAACAGTAATGTTAAGAGAAATGACAAGTCGCGAATACCTTGATAAAATTACTTTAAAAGAAAATTTAGCTAATATTTCTCATCAATTAAAAACACCTTTAACTTCAATATCAATTCTAGTTGATAATTTGTGTGATGAAGAAGTTGATAAGAAAACAGAACTGGAGTTTTTAAATGATATTAAAAGACAAGTTGATAATATCAATTATTTAGTTATTGTTTTACTTAAATTATCTAGGTTTGATGCCAATGTAATAACTTTTAAAAAAGATGATATTAATGTAAAAAAATTAATTTTAGAGTGTATGAAGAATTTAGATGTCATAAGAGAAGTTAAAAATATCAATATTCATGTAAGTGGAGCAAATGATGTAGAATTTATTGGGGATTATAAATGGGAGAGTGAGGCAATAAGTAATATAATAAAAAATGCTATAGAACATACACTAAATGATAAAAATATATATATTAGTTTTAAAGATAAATCTTTATACACAGAAATTATTATAGAAGATGAAGGTTTAGGTATGAGCGAGAAAGAAAAAAATAGAATTTTTGAAAGGTTTTATAAAGGGAGTAGTACTAATAGTAATAATTTTGGAATTGGTTTATCTTTAGCTAAAGAAATAATTACTAAAGATAATGGGAAAATTATAGTTAAATCGGAAGTTAATAAGGGAACAAAATTTATAATAAGGTATTATAAGTAATTTGCTTAAATATTAATTATTTAGTATAATAATTGCGGAGGCAAAATGAAAGAATTTAAAAAATTAGTTAAAGTTAAGAAAATTTTATTAATTTTAGGAATTATTATTTGTTTTACTTCATTAGGATTCTATCTGCTGTTAAATAGTTATTTAAAAAATGAAGATGTAGCTTATTTAAATGAAGTAGATAAAGAATATGCTGCTTCTGATGTTGAAGTAACACTTCTTACTGATTATTTTGCAACTTTAAATGAATCTGGTGAGTTAAAAAGATTTTATTTAGTATTTGATAGTAATGATAATATATTTGTAGTTGTGCTTGATGATAATGAATTTAATAATTTAAAGGAAATACATGAATATACTTATAATGCTGATGCTGAAGAACCAAAAAGTGTTATAATTGAGGGAAGATCAAAAGAAATACCTGCGGAAATTAAAAATTATGCCCTTGATTATTTAATTGAAATGGATGTTGATGTTAATGCTAGTACAATTGATGAAGTTATTGGCAAATATTATTTAGATACTACTTTGACTAATGATTATATTTTAAATCAAGCAAGAATATTAGTTATACCTTTGTTTTTGGTGGGCATACTTTTCATATTAATAAATGTAATTAAAATAATTAGAAGAAGAAAAGTATTAAAAGTAATAACTGATAAAGAATTAAATAGTAGTAATCATAATACAATATGTCACACAATTATTACTAAAAATTATTTAATTAATTATAAACCTAAACTATATATTATAAAGTTAGATGAAATACTTTGGTTTTATCCATATGAAGCTAGAGTAAAAAAGAAAGTTAGTGAAAGAAGTATATTTATTTTAACAAAGGATAATATTAAATATAATGTGGGAATAGTTCATAAATTTAATGAGGAATATGAAAATGCTTATGGGAAGCTTTATCAAGATTTAGTGAGTATTTTACCAGATGCCTTAAAAGGTTATACAAAGGAAAATAAAGAACAAATAAGTGACGAGTTTAAAAAATAAATCTTGACTTGGAGTCTGCTTTAAGTGTTAAAATGAATTTGGAGGGATGAAAAGTGAAATCAAAAGTTTATTTTACAAAAGAAATTAGTAGTGATGCTTTAATTAAAATTTATGAAGCATTAGGTAAAAAATTAGATGGCAAAGTTGCTGTTAAAATGCATTCTGGTGAAGCCGGTAATAAAAATTATTTGAGACCAGAATTTGTTAAAGATTTAGTTAATCATGTAAATGGTACTGTAGTTGAATGTAATACCGCTTATGCAGGAGCTAGAAATACTACAGAAAAACATCGTGAATTAATTAAAGAACATGAATGGGAAAAATATTTTCCGTTTGACTTAATGGATGCTGAAGGACCCGATTTAGAATTAGATGTTCCAAATGGTAAAGTTTTGCATAAAAATTATGTTGGTAAAAATTTAGCTAACTATGATTCTTTACTTGTATTATCTCATTTTAAAGGTCATGCTATGGGTGGCTATGGTGGAGCGCTAAAACAACTTTCAATTGGTTGTGCATCATCTGCTGGTAAAACTTTAATTCATACTGCTGGAGTAACTGATAATCAATATGAATTATTTAATAATTTACCAGAACAAGATAGATTCCTAGAAGCTATGGCCGATGCGGCATCAAGTGTTGTTGCTCACTTTAATGGTAATGCAGTTTATATTAATGTTATGAAAAACATATCAGTTGATTGTGATTGTGACGGTAATGCATCAGCTCCATGTATGAAAGATGTAGGTATTCTTGCAAGCCTTGATCCTGTTGCAGTTGACCAAGCTTGTCTAGATATTGTTTATAATAGAGCTGATCCTGGCAAAGATAAGTTAATCGAAAGAATTGAATCACTTCATGGAGTACACACTGTTGAAGCAGCAGAGGAAGAAGGTATTGGTAGTCGTGAATATGAGATTGTAGAAATATAATCTCTTTTTCTTTTAGCTAAAATATGGTATACTAAACGAGTGATGTTTATATGAAATTGGTAATTAAAAATTTAGAAAAGAAATTCGGGATCAAAGAGGTCTTAAAAGATATTAACTTTGAATTTGAAAGTGGTAAAATTTATGGACTACTCGGTCGTAATGGTGCAGGAAAAACGACTCTTTTTAACTGCTTGAATGAAGATTTAGAAATTGATAATGGTTCATTTTTTATAGAAGATAAAGAAACTCGTAAGGTTGAAGCTAGTGATATTGGTTATGTTTTATCTACTCCAGTTGTTCCAGAGTTTTTAACAGGTAGAGAATTTTTGAAATTTTTTATTGATATTAATAAGGATAAAATAACTGATTTAAAAAGTATTGATGAATATTTTGATTTAATTAAACTTGATGTAAGTGATCGTGATAAACTTATGAAAGATTATTCTCATGGAATGAAAAATAAAATGCAAATGTTAGTAAATATTATTGCTAATCCTAGTATTTTACTATTAGATGAACCATTAACTAGTTTTGATGTAGTTGTTGCTGAAGAAATGAAAGAATTACTTAAGAAAACTAAAGAAAATCGCATTTTAATATTTTCAACACATATTTTAGAATTGGCTTTGGATTTATGTGATGAAATAGTAGTACTTAATAATGGAATGCTTGAGCGTGTTAGTAAAAGTAATCTTAATAATGCTAAATTTAAAGAAAAAATTATTAATGTCTTAAAAGGTGAAGAAGATGCTGAATAATTTTTTAATATCATTTAGGGTGAAAAATGCTTATATTGTTAATGAACTTATTTATAATATATCAAGAATTCCTTTAATAGGAAAACTTATTCCAAGTGAATTTTATAAATATAAAATATTCAAAATAATAAGTATTATAATTAGTATAATTTATAATATTATTAAAATATTTGGTTATAAATTATTGTATATTTATTTCTTTTTAATATTGCCATTTAATACGGAAGCAAATTATTTAGAATTAATGCAAATATTTATTTTTTTAGCAATCCTTGGTAGTTTTATTAATACCGAAATATTTAATCCTACTAAAGATAAATATTATATGCTTGTTTTAATGAGGATGGATGCTTACTCACATACAATTGGAGCTTTTCTTTATTTTGTTGGTGGCATATTTATTGGAGAACTAGTAGCTTTACTTCTTCTTACATCTATTCCTTGGTATTATGCAGGTTTATTGGTTACTTTAACAGTAATGTTTAAATTTATTGCCGTTAACTTTTATTTTTATCGCATGAAGAAAAGTGGTAAAGTAATTAATGAAAACAAACCAGAATCATGGCTTTTATATTGTTTATTGATAATCCTCTTTTTAGGCCTTGCTTATGGTTTACCTTATTTTGATTTAATTATGCCAGAATATGTATTTTGGATTTTTGCAAGTATTATCTTTATACTTGGAATAATATCTATTAAAAAAGTTATTACTTATCCAAACTATGCTAAATTATATAAAAAGTTATTAAATAAAGATAATATATTTTTGGATAATAATGCTGTACAAAGAGATGCTCAAATAAGTACTAACTTAAAACAAATTAGTGTAGATACAAGTATTACTAGTGAAAAATCCGGTTTTCAATATTTTCATGATTTGTTTGTTAAAAGACATAGTAAAATATTACTTAAAAGTGCTAAAAAAACAACAGCAGGTATATTTATTATTGGTCTTATTTTAATTGTTTTACTTTATATTTTCCCAGAATTTAAAAGTGGTGCTAATAAAATTATTTTAAATTACTTACCTTTTGTTTTACTTTTAATGTATTTTATTAATACCGGCAAAGCAGTTACTAATGCTATGTTTATGAATTGTGATCATTCAATGCTTAGTTATCGCTTTTTTAGGCAACCCCAAACTTTACTTTCTTTATTTAGAGAAAGATTAAAAACTTTAATAATATTAAACTTAATACCGGCGTTAACTCTTAGTTTGATGATTTCTATTATTCTTTTTGTAAGTGGTGGTGCATCACTAATTACATACGCCGTAATATTCTTCTCAATATTATCGATGTCAATATTTTTCTCAGTGCATAATTTAGTTCTTTATTATTTACTTCAACCTTATAATATAGGGATGGAGATGAAAAGTGCTTCATTTACTATTGCTAGTCTTATTACTTATTGGGTATGTTACTATATATCTGATATAGAAGTTTCATCATTAACTTTTGGTATAATTATGATTGCTTTTGCCATTATCTATTCTTTGGTATCACTAATTTTAGTTTATAAATTAGCACCGAAGACATTTAGATTGAGGTAATTATGTATTATAATATTTATTTATCAAGTATTGGAAATATTGTTTTAGAAAGTGATGGAGTATATTTAATGGGATTATATTTTGATGAACATATTCCTAGTATTATAACTGATTTAGAAATTTTTGATGAAACCAAAAAATGGTTAGATATTTATTTTGCAGGAAAAAATCCTAACTTTAAAATACCCGTTAAATTTAGAGGAACATCATTTCAAATAAAAGTATGGCAATTTTTAGAAAATATAGAATATGGAAAATATACAAGTTATGGGGATATTGCAAAAAATTTAAATACCTCTCCCCGGGCTGTTGGTAATGCTGTTGGCAAAAATAAGATAGCTATTATTATTCCTTGTCATAGAGTACTTGGTAAAGATAAAAGTCTTACAGGTTTTGCATATGGTCTAGATAGAAAAAAATATTTACTAGATTTAGAGAAAATTGAATATAAGTTATAAGTTAAAGCAATAGCTCTTTTTTGTTATAAATTTCTTGACTATATATATAATAGATTATATAATTAATATGAAATATGTTTCACATAGAAAGGAATAACATGATAGAATTAAAAAATATAAGTTTTATAAAAGATAATAAAAAAATTTTAGATAATATAAATTTAAAATTAGATGATACTAAATTTTATGCTCTTACTGGACCTAATGGTAGTGGTAAATCAACACTTGCCAAAATAATTATGGGGTTATTAGAACCAACTAGTGGTAGTATTCTTTATAATGGCGAAGACATTACTAATAAAAATATAGCCGAAAGAGCTAATATGGGTATATCTTTTGCTTTTCAACAACCAGTAAAATTTAAAGGTATTACAGTTTTTGATTTGCTTAAATTTGCTATGAATAAAGATATCAATAGAATGGATGCTTGTAAATATTTAGCTAAAGTTGGATTATGTGCTAAAGATTATGTAGATAGGGAAATTGATAATTCCTTATCTGGTGGTGAATTAAAACGGATAGAAATAGCTAGCATTTTAGCGAGAAATCCTAAAGTAGCTATTTTTGATGAACCCGAAGCGGGTATTGATTTATGGAGTTTTAAAGCCCTAAACAATATATTTAAGGAATTAGAAAAAACTAATAATGGCGTAACTTTAGTAATAACTCATCAAGAAAGAATTCTGGATATTGCTGATGAAATAATACTCTTAGAAAATGGCAAGATTAGTAAGATTGGTAGTAAGGATGAAATGATGCCATTAATTGTAACAAGTGAATGTTGTGGGGTGGTAAATAATGAATAAAGTAGAAGATAAATTATTGAGTGTTCTTGATCAATCTAAATATGAAGAAGCTGATGCTTATAACATAAGAGTAGATGGAAAGTCTACTAGAAGAAAAGTATCACCATATATTGAAATAGAATCTAAAACTGATAAAAACGGAATTAATGTCTATATTAAAGATGATACTAAATTTGGGATAGTTCACATTCCTGTACTTCTTACTAAAAGTGGTTTAAAGGATGTTGTTTATAATGATTTTTATATTGGCAAAAATGCTAATGTGATAATACTTGCTGGTTGTGGTATTCATAATGATTTACATGAAGATAGCAAGCATGACGGAATACATCGGTTTTTCTTAAGTGAAAATTCCACTGTTAAGTATACGGAAAAACATTACGGCGAAGGTAGTGGAAATGGTAAAAGAATCCTTAATCCCACAACGGAAATATATATGAAAAAGGATTCATCTATGACGATGAATACAACTCAAATTAAAGGAGTAGATGATACTTTTAGAAAAACTTACGCCGAACTCGATCAAAATGCAACATTAGTTATTAATGAAAAAATACTTACTAATAATGCAAACATTGCTAAAACAGAATTTAACATTGAATTAAATGGAGAGGATTCTAGTACTCATGTAGTATCAAGATCAGTTGCTACTGATTCCTCTTATCAAGAGTTTATTTCTAAAGTTGCAGGTAATACCAAGTGCTATGCTCATGTTGAATGTGATGCTATTCTTAAAGACAATGGTAATGTTTTAGCGATACCCGAGATTTATGCAAAAAGTGTCGATGCTAACCTAATTCATGAAGCATCAATTGGTAAAATTGCGGGAGAACAATTATTAAAACTTATGTCTTTAGGAATGAGTGAAAAAGAAGCTGAAGAAGCCATAATTACAGGCTTCCTAAAATAGGTGTAACAATGGGTAATGTTAGAATTCCAGTAAAAGAATCTTCTCTTAAGAAAAAAGAAAAAATAATAGATGTCGGTTTTCGCCTAATGTGTGAAAAAGGATATCATAATGTAACTTGCATAGATATTGCAGCTGCCGCCGGGGTTTCAACAGGTATAATTTATCAATATTTTAAAGATAAATTAGATATCTTTGTTGCGGGTGCTAATAAACATATGAAAGAAATTATGTTTCCGATGTTAGATATATTAGATAATGTAACAATTACTAGAAATAACTTTAAAAAAGTATTAAAACAAATAATTGAAGAAACTATCAATGTTCATACATTAACTAAAAATGCTCATCAAGAGTTAATGTCAATGAGTTGTCTAGATAAAGATGTTTTTGCCATATTTAGTTCAAATGAAATAGCAGTTACAGAAAAATTTATAGCTAAATTTCCGGAAAGACCAAACTTAAAAGAAAGAGTGCATTTAATGATTCATTTAATTGATAATGTGTCTCATGAAATAATATATCATCAACATGAAGATTTTAATTATAATTACATGATTGATGAAACAATTAATTTGATAGAATATATGATGGAGGATATATATGAAGACTGATAAAAATATTTTAGTAGCTTTTTTACTTAATTTAGGCTTTTCTATTTTTGAAATTATCGGAGGAATACTAACTAATAGTATTGCCATTATATCTGATGCCTTTCATGATTTTATCGATGCTTTTAGTATTGGTCTTTCCTATTTTTTAGAGCGTAAAAGTAAAAAGAAAGCCGACTATAAATATACTTATGGTTACATTCGTTATTCAGTACTAGGGGCTTTAATTACTACAACATTTTTACTTGTTGGTTCTATTATTGTAATCATCGGGGCTGTAGATAGATTATTTAATAGAGCGGATATCAATTATAATGGAATGATTATTATTTCAATTATTGGTATTGTAGTAAATTTTTTAGCTGCTTACAAAACCAGAGAAGGAGATTCTCTAAATCAAAAATCAGTAAACTTGCATATGCTTGAAGATGTTCTTGGTTGGGTTATAGTATTTATTGGTTCTATTCTTATGAAATTTACAGATATAACTTATATTGATTCCATAATGAGTATAATCATTGCTATCTATATTTTAATTCATGCCCTAAAAAATTTAAAATCGGTATTAGACTTGTTTTTAGTAAAAACTCCTAAAAATGTAGATATTGATGCTTTGAAAAAAGAACTATTAAAAGTTAAAAATGTCAGTGATATTCATCATATTCATGTATGGAGTATGGATGGTGTTAATAACTATGCTACTATTCATGCTGTAATTAATACTAAAGACTTTGAAAAAGTTAAAAAGAATTTAAAAGAAGAATTAGAGGTACATGGAATAATTCATAGTACTATTGAAATAGAGGCTAAAGACTCAAAATGTGATGAATTAGATTGTGAAGTAAAAAATATTAAAAATACTACACATCATCACCATTAAAAAAACTCCTGCGGGAGTTTTTTTAGACATTTACAACTATTGTATCAGCCCAATTTTTAAATATTGAATCATATTTTTCGCTATCACTTTTAAAACAGAAGAAGTTTATTAAATAAAATTCATCATTACCTTTAAATAAGGCAGCCATATAATGATAATCAGTGCCATCTACTGTTGAATCATAGTAAAAATAAATGTAATCATCGGCATTATTTAATTCATATTCAGTATCATTACTAGCCATTACTGCAGCTGCATAATCTTCTAAAGTAGATTCACTATTTAATCCTATTGCTTCTAAATCAGTAAATGTTTCTTCTGCTACTGTGATTCCAGCTTCATCGTCTTCTAGATAAGCCAAAAAACCAGTCATATCTTGCTTTGTAAAAGAACTAGATAAAGTAATAGTTAAATCATCAATAGTATATTCTTTATCAGATTCACAGCCAGTAAGTAAAAACAAACTAGTTATAATTAATAATGATGCAATAACCTTTTTCAAAATTTAGTCTCCTTTCTAATTTAATTATACACAACAATTATTAAAAAGTCTATCAATATGTGATTTAAATATCAGTTATAAAGATTACTTAACATCAAGAAGAATAAAATTTCTTCTTTTTTTCTTGACTTGAAGTTAGCTTTAAATGATATGATATTAATGTAGGATGGAATATGAAAAAAGTAATTATAATTGTTATTATATTATTATTAGGGACAGTTTTATTTTGGTTTATTTATAAAAAATTTGAAAATGATGCCCTAAATAATGCAGTTATCAACACAAATATAAATAATGAAACGGAGGATAATGTTATGAAATTAAATATTAATGGAAGTGAATTTGAAGTTGTATTAGAAAATAATGCAACTGCTAAAGCTTTAGTGGATATGTTACCAATGGATGTAGAAATGAGTGAACTTAATGGTAATGAAAAGTATTATTATTTGGATGAAAATTTGCCAACAAATAGTGATAGAATAGGATATATAAATGCTGGTGATATAATGCTTTATGGTGATGATTGTCTAGTTTTATTTTATGAATCATTTAATACAAGTTATTCATATACTAAAATTGGCCATATAGAAAATACAAGCAATTTAAAAACTGCTGTAGGAATAGGTAATGTAAATGTAAGGTGGGAAAAATAAAATTATAAACTTAAATAGATTTTTTTAGGAGGAGAAAAAATGAACGAAAAAGAATTTGAGCGTGTTAATGTATTTGGGAAAGGAGAACCTAATGATGCTTTTGCTGCGTATTTTATTGGGAAAAGTTATCTAAATCCATTAGTAGATAAAACAAGTCCTTTGTTTTTAGCTAATGTGACATTTGAGGCAGGATTCCGTAATAATTGGCATATTCATCATGCAGATATTGGTGGTGGTCAAATACTTATTTGTACTGCAGGTTTTGGATGGTATCAAGAAGAAGGAAAAGAAGCCATTAGTTTAGAACCAGGTAAAGTAATAGTAATACCTGCAAATGTAAAACATTGGCATGGGGCTAAGAAAGACTCTTGGTTTAGTCATGTTTCCATTGAAGTTCCTGGAGAAAATACTTCTAATGAGTGGTTAGAAAAAGTAAATGATAAATATTATAACACTTTAGGTGGCTCAAATGAATAAAACGATAGTGTGTTATTTTTCGGCTAGTGGAACAACTAAAAATGTTGCTCGCAATCTAGCTCATATGATTAATGCTGATTTATTTGAAATAGAACCAGTAGAAAGTTATAGTGATGCTGATTTAAATTGGATGGATAAAGCAAGTCGTTCATCAAGAGAAAATGATAATCCAGCATCTAGACCAGAAGTTAAAGAAAAAATTGATTTATCTAATTATAATACAGTATTAATTGGCTATCCTATCTGGTGGGGAGTACCTCCAAGGATAATTAATACATTTATTGAAGAAAATAATTTAGAAAATAAAAAAATATATTTATTTGCAACTTCTGGTGGCTCTAATATCAATACAAGTGTAACTTATTTAAAAAGAGAATATCCTAATTTAAATATTATTAGTGGAAAATTATTATCAAGCTCTTTAGATAATGAAGAAATTCAAAATTGGTTAGCATAATTTAGAAAGGAATGGTTAAATGAATAAAAAAGTATTAGTTTTAATAATAGTTTTAGTAGTATTTGTATTAATTGGGAGCGGAATTTACTTATTTACTAAAGATAGTGAAGAAAAAAATGAAAAATCTCCAGTTAATAATAACAATAATAATGTTAATAATGAAAATAATAATAATGATAATGAAACAGATGAATTATCTACATTAGTAGTATATTTTTCTAATAGTGGTAATACAGAAATATTAGCCAACTTTATTCACAATTATGTTGGTGGAGATATCGTAGCACTTGAACCAACTGTTGCTTATCCAGAAGATTACAATGATCTTTTAGATGTAGCTCAGGAAGAACAACAAAGTGATGCTAGACCAGAATTTAATGATTTAAATATTGATATAGAGGATTATGATACTATTTTTATTGGATACCCTAATTGGTGGGGCGATATGCCAATGATTATTTATACATTCTTTGATACTTATGATTTATCTGGAAAAACTATAGCACCATTTAATACCTCTGGTGGTAGTGGATTATCTAGAACTGTTGAAACAATTAGAGAATTAGAACCAGATGCAACAGTAACTGATGGTTTCACAGTTTTAGATGATGATGTTAATCATGCTATGAGTGATGTCGAAGAATGGATTGATTCTTTAAATCTATAAAATGCCTTAAATTTTAAGGCATTTTCTGTTATCATGTGATATAATTTAGTTGGATGTGTTATTTATGAAAAATAAGAAATTAATTAATAGTTTTAAATATGCATTTATTGGTATCGCTTCAGCATTTTGGACTGAGAGAAACATGAAAATTCATGTATCAATTATGTTACTGGTTATAATTATGGGAATAATTTTTAAGATAAGTGTAACCGAATGGATTGTTTGTATTTGTTGGTTTTCAATAGTTATTGGTGGAGAGATGTTTAATACCGCAATTGAACAAGTAGTAAATATTGCTATGCCAGAAAAGGATGAAAGAGCAAAACTTGCTAAAGATGTATCTGCTGGGGGAGTACTTGTATTTGCTATTGGTTCTGCAGTTGTTGGTATAATCATCTTTTTACCAAAGATAATAGCATTATTTTAAGGAGAACAAATGACAGAAGATTTAAAAATTATCAAGAAAAAATACGGCGAAGATATGATGCATTTATGCCGTGATTTATTTCCGAGCTTGCTTGAAAAGCGTGGTTTATTATCCCAAATACTATTAAATAATTTTCATGAAAGTCATTATCTATGTCAAGATATTGTAGCCAATAATCTAGAATATGATTTTAAAAATTTTATTTATAGCTTTGTTGATGTGGAAAATAATTTTGTAATGCGTAGTGATAAAACACCTAGTGAATTACTTAGGGAAGCCGGTTATATTTTATATGAGTGTAAGAGTGAAGAAGATATGACCAAGTTTAAAAAATATTATGCACCTGGAGAAGAACTTTGTTCCTTTTGGTTAAATAGACTTGAATCATCTTTTGTCTTCTTTGCGGTTAAAGAAAATGTAGATGATATAAAAAGAGAAGATTTTAAAAATCCTAAAAGGCAAGATTTATATGGAACAAGTGTGATAAGTATTCAGTTTACTAAAGATGATGCTCACACTTTATCAATTAAAAACAGATATAATCATTCAGTTAATGATCCTGATGCTACTTTTTCGAATAATTTAGATAATATTATTCCTGGTTTAACTGATAGTTTTGCAAAATATTATGGTTTGGAACAAAGAATTTTTAATAAAAAATTAGATATCCCCGGTTATGTTAAAGCAACTGATGGTAAATATTATAAATATAATTTTGAATTTAATAACATATATTATTGTCCCGATAATATTATTGTTGATAATTTTGAAGTAAAAGAGTATGCTCATGAAAAATATGTAATAATGGATTATTTTGTATTAGATTTAGTGAATAAAAAAATTAGAGTATATGATGAATTTATAAGAGACTCTTTAGCTGATACTATAAAAGATATAGTAAAGATAAGCATTATAAATGAAGGAGAAAATAAAAGAATTATAATCGTAAGAGAAAATGGCGAGATTCAAATAATTATTAATAAATATAATCAAATTATTGGACTTATTAATAATATAGTAAAAGTAATTGGAGATAACTTTTTAAGACATAATAAAACATTAGAACAAATAGATTTAGCAAATGCTGAGGCAATTGGAGATAACTTCTTATATTCTAATAATGCCATGACTTCAATATACTTACCAAAGGTCAAAGTTATAGGAAATAATTTTATGAATTATACTACTGTTTTAAAGAATGCTGATTTTCCGGAGCTTGAAAGTGTTGGTGGAGGTTTTTTAATGATGGATACTAATTTAGAAGAATTAAATGCTCCGAGATTAAACGGAGGCAGAGGAAGATAATGAAAACTTTAGAAATTATAAATATTGATAAATTTAAATATACATTAAAAGATTTAGAAAAGGAATATATTCTAAATATAGAATTTGCGGGATATAATCCGGTAGTTCATGATAAAATAATTATTCATGAGGAATTATTAAATATTCCGTATTTACTTAGTTTTGGACCACTAGATAGTATCTACGGCAAAAATATTCAAAATAAAGATGATCAAGACATCATTGTAATTATACATAATGATAAAAAAACATATTTGAAAAGGTTATATGGGTGATTTATGATAAGTTTAGATGATTTTAAAAAAGTAGAATTAAAAGTTGGAACAATAATTGCTGCTAGCATAAATAAAGGCGCAAGAAAACCCGCATATAAAATGAGGATTGATTTTGGAGATGCCGGTATTAAAAATACTTCGGCACAAATAACTAAACTTTATGAGCCAAGTGATTTAATTGGTAAACAAGTAGTAGCAGTAGTTAATTTTCCACCACTAAAGGTAAGTGAAGTTAAAAGTGAAGTTCTAGTACTAGGTGCAGAAACACCAGATGGTGTAGTACTTCTTACAACCGATAAATTAGTCGCAAATGGAGCAATGGTTGATTAATATGAAAAAATTAAGAATTATAATTGATATAATAATGTTTATTTTAATAATTATTCTAATGGGTTATCATATTACAGATAATAAAAATTCATGAATATATAGGAATAACTACCTTTGTTTTATTTATAATACATCACATAATAAATTATCGTTATTATAAAAATTTATTTAAAGGAAAATATAATTTTGGGAGGATATTTAGTTTAGTAATTGATGCTTTATTACTTATAGCTATGCTTGGTACAATGATTAGTAGTATTATGATATCTAGTGAAGTATTTGCATTTTTAAATATTACTACAACTAATATTGGTAGAAGACTTCATTTAATAGCAACATCTTGGTGTTTTATACTTATGGCTATTCACATAGGAATGCATTTAAATGTATTTGTTTATAAACTAAAAAATAAATTAAAGAATAGTAATTTTGAATATGCTATTTATTTATTATTAATAATTGCAATAATTTATGGAATATACTCATTTATAAAACATAATTTATGGGAAGATTTATTTTTATTAGTAGAATTTAAATTCTTTGATTATGAACAAAGTCCAATAATGTTTTATTTAGAATGTTTGGGAATAGTTATATTTATAGCTAGTCTTACTTATTTTATAATTAAATTAATTAATAAAAAGAAATAGATTGTTAATTTTGTAACAATCTTTTTTTAAATATTAATTTACTTAAGATATTTTTTAAAATAACTGTATGTTCTAATTGAGTAGATTTATTTAAAGTAAGTTTACTTATGATGTTACTAGTATCTATTATTAATTTATCTATTTTCTCAATACTTATTTTAGATTTTAACATTTCATCTATTTTCTGTTCATAACATTTAGTTAAAAATAAATCTAATTTTAAATAATCTTTTTCTAATTGATTATTTATTATTTTTTCAAGAGTTATATTTATATTATTTATAGCAGATAAATTATTATTAAAAATACTTTTAGATATTCTTTTATAATCTTTATTGAATTTTTGTAATACTTTAGTAGAATCTAAATAATTTATTTGAAAGAAATCTTTTAAACCAATTAATGAAAGCATTATATTCCCATAATTAAAAATTGTACTATAAGCACTAAAAGGACGAGTTAAATTAAGATAACTACCCTTAACACTAATAAATTTTTTATAAATTGGTTCATTAAATGAATTCATATCATATCTTGATTCTACCTCTTGAAATAATTCATTTATATACTCATATTTTTGTAAACTCATATTATTTAATCCAACATTAAAATCAATTTCGTTATCACTTTTAATGATATTATTATATTTATTATTATAAATTGTTCTTAAATCATGTAAGATATCCATAAATATTTCATTATCACTTTTTATTCTTTCTAAAGAAATATCTTCTAATAATTCTATTTTGTTTTTTTCTAATACATCACTTAATTTTTCATATAATAAGTTTCTATTATCATGATAAATAGAAATACCATTAGAGCATTTATTTTTTAGAGCATGACCTAATTCATGGTCAAATACTTGAGCTATAAACATATTAAAGTATTTTTTAATATACTCATTTATATTATCCGTAATATATTTATCAAAAGCATCTTCAGTAAAGTAAATAGCCTTATTACGAGTTTGATAATAGCTGATATTAGCATTTGTATCATGATTTATATAAACTTTTTTTAAATTATTAAATAATCTATTTAATAAAAAATCTTCTAAATTGTAATAGCCGTTATTATCTTTGATAGCATAACTCGTGAATGTATCTTCACTTGTTGATATTTTAGGATATACATCTTTATACATATAATATCTATTAACTATTCCCAAAGTTATATATTCTTTATATTTTTCTGTGGGAATAATATTTGTTTTAAAGTAACAAGATATTAGTTCATATACCTTTCTTTCAATACTTTCAGATTCATTTGAAATGTCGTTTTTGACTTTTTCAAAATATTTTTCATAACTTAAATACATATAAATTCTCCTTTTGGTTTGCTATAATACCACAACTACTTTAAAAAAATTGTCGATTCCTGTCGAAGATGTTAAAAAAATTGAAAAAACTTGCAAAATATACCCAAAATCTCTTAAATGTTATATAATATTAGTGATGTTTATGAAAAAAATAGTATTAAAAATATCGGGGATGACTTGTAGCGCTTGTTCATCTGGTTTAGAAAAATATTTAAATAAACAAAAAGGAATAATTAGTGCGAGCATCAATTTGGTATTAAGTATTGCTACAATTGAATATGATAAAATACTCATAAGTGATATTGAAAAATATATAGAAAACGCCGGATTTAAAAGTGCTGGTGAATTTAAAAATATAAGTGAAGTTGAAAATAAAAAGTCTGAGAAGATAAAATTAATTATTTTGGGTATATTGATAATTTTCATGATGTATGTAGGAATGAACCATATGTTTAATTTACCAAATGTTCCACTACTTAATCATAATTATCCAATAATACTTGCATCATTTATGTTTATTGTTACAATAATTTTCTTAGTATATGGATTTGATATTATAAGAAATGGTTGGAAGAATTTAATTCATTTAATTCCTAATATGGATACTTTAGTAATGTTTAGTGTAATATGTAGCTTTTTATATAGTCTTTATGGTTTTATTGAAAATATTTTAGGAAATACAGAATTTGTTCATAATTTATATTTTGAATCTACTTGTATGATTATTTATTTTATTAAATTAGGAAGATTTATTGAAGGTATTAGTAAAGATAAAACAAAGAGTGCTTTAAGTGATTTAGTCCAAATAACTCCAGATTATGCAATTTTAAAAAAGAAGAATAAAGAAATTAAAGTAACAATTGATGAGGTTAAATCGGGGGATATTTTAATTAGTAGTGCTGGAGAGAAAATAGCAGTTGATGGTATAGTTTGGCGCGGCAAAAGTTATGTCGATGAATCATTTATTACTGGAGAAAGTAAGTCAGTATTATAGACTAAAGATGCAAAAGTTATCGCTGGTTCTATACTTTATGATGGATTTTTAGAATACAAGGCTACAGATATTGGTAAAAACTCAACCATTTCTAAAATTATTGAAATAGTAATTAATGCAACATCTAATAAAAGTAAAATTCAAAAACTAGCTGATAAAATAAGTGGTTATTTTGTCCCAATAGTATTTATTATTGCTTTTATTACTTTTATTGTTCATTTGTTTTTAGGTGCGTCTTTCAGTGAATCTTTAATATACTTTGTAACTATTTTAGTTGTTGCTTGTCCTTGTGCTTTGGGTTTAGCAGTTCCTTTAGTAGTTGTGGTAAGTAATGGTCTTTGTGCTGAAAGGGGAATATTTCTTAAAAATGGTGATGTAATAGAAACGGCTCGTAATATTAATACAATAGTTTTTGATAAAACCGGGACTTTAACAAATGGTAAGTTAAATATATATAAAGTATTTAATTATTCGAAGCTGAATGATTCAGAATTATTAAATATTGTTGGTAATATAGAATCTCTTTCTAATCATCCTGTATCTACAGCATTTAGTACCAAAGAAAAACTAGATGTTAATAATTATGAAGTTATAAATGGTGTAGGGATTAAAGGGAGTATTAATAATAAAACTTATTATTTAGGTAATGCTATTTTTTTAGAAAAACTAAAAATTAGAAATAATTATGCGGATGATTATTCTGAGTTAATCAATAGCGGTTGTAGTATAGTTTATGTGATTGAAAATAAAAAAGTACTTGCATTAATTGGAGTTCGTGATACTATAAGAAAAGATGTAAAAAAAGCTATTAAAGAATTTAGTAAAAATAATATCGATGTATATATGTTAACGGGAGATAATCCTATTACTTCAGGTATTATTGCCAAAGAAGTAGGAATTAAAGAAGTTATCGCTAATGCACTGCCGCAGGATAAAGATAAATACATTGCTGATTTAATTAATGAAGGCAAGTTTGTTGCTATGGTTGGTGATGGTATAAATGATGCACCAGCTTTAACGAAAGCAAGTATTGCTATAAGTATTAATGAAGGAACGGATATTGCAGTAGATTCAGCAGATGTTATACTTATGAATAATGATATTAATAACATTTTAGATATAATAAAAATAAGTAAAAAGGCATATAAAATTATTAAACAAAATTTATTTTGGGCATTTTTATATAATGTATGTATGATACCAATTGCTGCTGGTGTATTTGCTAGCTTTGGTTTTGTTTTAAGTCCAATGATTGGTAGTATTGCTATGATTATTAGCAGTATAACTGTTGTGTTAAATTCACTAAGACTAAGGAGGATGAAAATATGAAATATGAATTAACAATTGATGGAATTAAGTGTGTTGGTTGTATAAATCGCATTAAAAATGTAGTTTCTAGTATTAAAGGAGTTACAAGTTATGATATAACTCTTGATACTAAAGTATTAACTATTACTGTAAAAATAGAGAGTGTATTAGATGAAGTAATTAAAAAGATTACTGATCTAGGCTTCGAAGTTAAAGGAAAATAACAAAAATTCCGGTTAAGTGTGGAAAAATTCCGGTTAAGTGTGGAAAAATTCCGGTT
>ERZ1643249.1482-NODE-1482-length-23548-cov-26.039075_pt1 | contig 23548 bp, 16 predicted proteins | sample MGYA00579263_ERZ1643249 | MGnify/ENA primary metagenome ERZ1643249 (study PRJEB29033, sample SAMEA4952264) | chicken gut metagenome | biome: Broiler Chicken; feature: Gastrointestinal Tract; material: Caecum | place: Ireland | collected 2018 | study: Broiler... | reverse complement strand
ACACTGGATTTCACGGTTTCTGTACCGAAAAACCTGGACAACGCATTCGCTTTAAGGGATGCGGATGTACGCTGGGTATTCACGGTTAATCAGGAAGAGCCTGCAGAGGCAGGCGGTGACGCTGTTGTGCATGACGGCGGTTCCGTTGCTTCTCCAGTTCAAACTGGTGATTCCACACCGCTTAACATCATGCTTACGGTTTCCATTATATCTGGAGCTTCGGCGGCACTACTGGTTGCCGCAGAAAGGAGGAAAAAATCATGAAAAGAAGGATTATTTCAGTAATCCTGGCGGCAATGCTCGCATTATCGCCAGTTACTGCCTCCGCTTCTTCGGCAGAACTCAACACAGGTACAGACAATCAGATCATGAATGCTATCGGCCAGGGTGCGGAGATTGAAATGACAAAAACGCCTTCAGGCGAAACGCAGGTCAATCTGGTCGAACCTGAAAGCGAAATAGAAAGCGAACGCCCGAACGTGGAAGTTCCCGGAATGCCGGAGTCTGAATCGTCTACCGGTTCCCAGACGGGTTCTGGTTCTCAGTCAGGATCTGGCTCCCAGTCGGAATCTGAAACTGTTCCTACTGTGGAAGTTCCCGGGATGCCGGAATCGGAAACCAGCAGTTCTACATCTGTAGATACAGATGTGCCGGGCCAGAGCGAATCTTCTGATATCCCTGAATCAGAATCCGAAGAGCCGGAATCTGAAACAGAAGCGCAGGTCTATGAAGTAAATGTCCTGAATGACGAAAAAGACAATGCTGTGGTTGTATTCGCAGCTGATCTTTTGAAGCTGAAGGACGGTAAACTGAAAGATCTGGATGAAGAAGATAACGTAGGATCCTCTGTAGAGGAATCCGAAGAATCTCTTCCGAAAGAAACCAATAAGGTTTCTGAAGCTGAAAAAGAAGCAGCGCTGAAAGAGATCGATCTTATGAAAGAAGTCCTTCCGGATGATGTGGCAAAACTCCTTGACTACGATTCTTACAAATTGCTGGAAGAGCAGGAGCATGAATTTGAAAAAGGAGAGGCAGTTGGTTTTTATGTCATCCCCTATGAAGGATATGAGATCGACAGGGTAGCAGCTGCTGACCTGGACGGCGAGATCGAGGTATTTGATTACGACAACAATGCCTATGAGATCGTAATGCCGGATTCCAATGCTGTGATTAAAGTCTTTACGGAAGTCCCGGATGAATCTGAGGAGGAGTCTGAGGAAGAATCTGCGGAAGCAGTTGAAGTCGAGATAGAGACGGAATCGGAATCTGATGTTGAAACTGAGGTTGAGACCGAACCGGAATCAGAAGAAGAGACCGAAGAAGAGACGGAAGTACCAGGCGAAGCGGACATTGACGTTGACACCATGGATGAAAATACAGCTCCTCCTGTGACCGGCTCCGCTAATGGCGTTTCCCTGATGGCTGCACCGGCTGCAAGCAGATCGATTCCTGCAGTTACAAAAGTAAATGCAAACACAAAACTTGATCAGAATTACGCATTTACATACGGTTTCCAGCAGGGACGTACCACCATGACTATCAGCCGTTACAACGGCACTCTGAATAATAGGCTCCATGGCTGGTTTGGTGATGCGTCCGGTTTTACGGAAGCATATTGCAGGACATTTTACGGGGCGCTGATCACAAATGATGGCGCTTACGATTCTTCCATCACGGCCACTTATACCGATGTTGGTGAATACCAGGGACAGCGGGTTGACCTGAAAGTTACCGCCGTTTCATGGGGTACTGTAAATAATAATCATGTCGGCATAGACGGGACAAAGATTTATCCTTGTATCCTGTTTTACAAAGACAGGATCGCTTTTAACACCATCTCTGTTGGAACAGTACGTTTCCGTTTCGACTTTTATAAACATGGAACAAATACCAAGCTCAATCCGAAGGGACACATCACCATGGCCGACCTGGATGGCGGACAGGGATTCCGTGTCTACGACGGCTGGGGTGTACAGGCAATGTACATCCGGAATGGTTATAACCACCTGATCACTTCTTCTGGCGCAGCAAGTAATGGCGGACAATATAGGGAAGTTCGAGGCAGGGAAGGAGAAGCAACCACTAACTCGGATGTTTGGGGATGGTGTACCGTCCATTTCAATGGTTCATTTACGATGAACTGGCTTGCGCAAGATACGTGGTACACAACGACCGGACCACAAAACGCATTCTATGTTTCCACATCGCAATCCGTTGGTACTTACGAACCAAACCCCGGCCCGGAAAAACGGGTAGGTAATGCAAACCAGGCTTATACCGCAATGACAAAGCACGACAGCACAGGGGCGGCTTTATCAACAAGCTGCGGAAGCAATTTTGATTATGTCATTGCACAACGGCTTCTGCCCGGTAACTATTCCGAGTTTTCGGTTTCGGATACATTAGATAAATGCCTGACTTACAAGAAAGCAACGGTCTCCACTGCAGCCGGACGTGACGTGACCAGTAAGTTTACCATCACCAAATCCGGACAGACAGTGAAGTTCACCATGAATTCATCCTATCTTAAGACGGATGAAGCAATGAATGACGTAACGTATTACTTCAGGATCAATGTAACTCTGGGTAATAAATCAACAGTTGCGGGTCATAACCACTTTAACGGAAACACGTTCTACATTTCCAACAGGGCGTCCAGGACGATCAATTCCAGCGTAGTTAAGGATACGCAGAATACCAATTACAGCTATGTAAAAGGTCAGATCACTGGATCCGCGAAGGTGGTTAAAGTGAATGCAGCAAATACTTCCCAGAAACTGACTGGTGCGAAATTTAAGCTGCAGGAATGGAACGAGAGCCAGAAGCGTTACAATGACGTTAAGAATCTGTCTGTCAGCGGCGCGGAACATACAACTGGAACGCTTACTTATACAGCATCCAATAAAGGTAAGTTCAAGATCGTAGAGACACAGGCACCAAGTGGATATGAAGGCAACTGGTCACAGGAGATTCAGGTAACGTCCCTTGCCAACCCGACAACGTATAACGCTCCAAACCGTAAAAAAGTTGAAAAGTACGGCGTTATCACGATCAATAAGGTGGACAGTTTTACAGGGGAAATCCTGAAGTCTACAAACGGTGAATTCAAGATTTATCAGTGGAATAAATCGACAAACAAATACGAAGATACTCTGGGTAATGATTCTAAAGTTGTTTATAATAAGGTCTATAAGACTTATAGAACAGAACGACTTACAGCCAACGAACAAAACCAGGGTAAATTCAAGATCGTCGAGACAAAAAATCCCACTGGTTACGAAGGAACCTTTGAAAAAGAAGTGGCCTTCAACATGAACACCAATGCGGACGAAAACCAGGATTTAACGATCGAAGCCAAGAACACTCCGATCGTTCCGCCGCTGGGTGAGATCGTTGTCACAAAGAAGATCAAGGAATCTGATATCATCTGGGCTCATGGCAACCCGGTATTCCGGTTCGTTGTCTCCGGCACGGACGTGAAAGGCAATTCCCATACCTATCAGGATTATGTGGAGTTCCAAAAAGGAAACTATACCGTTGAGGGTGGATATGCGATCCTGAGCTGCACATTCAAGAATGTGCCGATCGGTAAATACAATATTACTGAAAAGAAAACTCAGAGATATGCGTTCCAGAGCCTCACTGCAGATACGCAGAATGCATCTGTTTCCGGACAGACAGGTATCGCAAACCTGGATGTCAATAACAGGAATGCAGGTGTCACATTCACCAATAATAAGACATCTTATGATTTCTACAGCCATACGGATGTTGTGAAAAACACCATCCCGATCACATGGGAATAAGATGTCAGCCATACAGGCCCGGAAATCCGGGCCTGTTTTTGTGGGCAAATATTATCGGGTGATTTTTGCATATAACTTTTTCTGCAGCAAAAATCCGGTTGAACATTTCATCCCAAAGTGCTATATTGTGAATGAGGAGGGGGAAGTACAATAAAAAGAGCATTTCATGTGATCGTTTCTGATAAAATCCCCCAAAAATCCAGCAGAAAAAAATAAAAATGGCTCCCGTATGGAAAATAGCCAAAATTATTTTTTTCTGACATACTCTTTATGTAGTAATCAAATGTTCAATTTAATAAAAGGAGGCACAGAATGAGCAGAAAAAGATTTTTCAAGGCTGCTTTACTGGCATTGGTGCTTTTCACCACAGCCCCTGTTGCACTGAAGACCTTTGAGGTACAGACAGTAGAAGCAGCAGCTAAGAAAAATGGGTGGGTAAAAAAAGGAAAGGACAGGTATTACTACAAGAACGGAAAGAAATGTACTGGAACAACAAAAATCGGGAAATATTATTACTATTTTTACAGTGATGGCCGGATGGCGAAAAACCGGATGATCCGGAAGTATTATTTCCTTGCTGATGGACGTAGATATACGGGTAAGAACAAATACGCCCGTGTCGGTAATAAATATTACTGGTTCAACAGCAAATCACAGGCATCCATCAAACGCGGATGGGCAAATGTCGGCAATTACCGCATGTACCTCTCCACAAAAGGCGTCCCTTATAAAGGGACCAAGAAGATCGGAAAGTATTATTACTATTTCGACTCCCGTGGACGGATGCAGGGTAACAAGATCATCAACGGCTATTATTTCCTGAAAGACGGACGCCGTTATACAGGCAGGAACCGTTTTGTAAAGGTCGGCAACCGTTATTACTGGATCAACAGTAAACGTAAGGCCACCATCAAAAAAGGGTGGCAGACGATTAACGGGCAGAGATACTACCTGTCCAGTACGGGCGCTCCCTACAGAAGCCACAGGAAGATCGGAAGGTATTATTACTATTTCGACAGCCAGGGCAGGATGCAGAAGAATAAAGTCGTTTCCGGTTATTACTACCTGAAGGATGGACGCAGATACATCGGCAAGAATAACAACCGTTTCATCAATGTAAACGGTACCTATTACTGGTTGAACTCTAAAAACCGCGCATCCATCAAATCCGGCATCCAGACGATCAGTGGAAAGAAACGCCTGATCTCCACATCCGGAAAGATCCTGAACGGGGTACAGACATACGGCGGTAAGGTATATTACTCCAAAAACAATGCCCTGGTAGTAGGAGCAGGATGGGTCAATGCAGGAAGCAACCGTTACTATTTCAAGAGCGGAAGCTATACCGCGTCCACAGGCTGGCAGACGATCAGCGGAAAACGCTATTTCTTCAACAGCAATGGCGTGATGGCGAAAAACACCACCAAAGACGGTTATACGATTGACAGCAACGGCGTGGCTACAAAACCCGCACCGAAGCCGACAGAAAAACCGGAACAGGAAAAACCGAATGACCAGAAACCTACAGATCCGACGACACCGGTAAATCCGACACAGCCGCCGGAGAAAGAACCGAGCGCAGAGCTGAAGGCAGCGTTGGATGAGATCACATCCAAAAATTACACTGTTTATGAGGCAACTGGTATGGATATCATCAGCGACAGCCGCTTTATCTTCTATACGTCCGGGAATCCGACTGCAGAAAATGCAGTATTGGTAACAAGTTCTGATGAAAGTCTTGTTACTCTGAGTACAACTCTGGATGAGAGTGGCAATCCTTCAATTTTGAAGGCATGGCACTCCGGTTATTTCAATCAGGTTGGAAAATCCGCGACCCTGACCTTTAAACTTGGTAATTACACCAGGACCTGCAAGATCACTGTTGCTGAGGATCCCGGCATAGATTGGGATAATGTTACGGATGAAGAACTGGCAACCAATTGGGTTATAAACCATACGGATTACGCCCAGGAAGTCATGAGACTTATCAATGAGTACCGTGTACAGAATGGACGTGAAGCGTTACAGTGGGAAGAAAAATACTGCTTACGTTCCGCATCTGCCATGGCAGGTTATGATATCCTGAAAGGAATCCGCACCACTGATCCTGCTGATCTTGCAGAACACGGTGTTGGACAGATCGGACTTGGTTCCACCGGATATATCAGTCCGGAGGAAGCATTAAAAGAATGGATCTCGTCTCCAATACACAAAGCTGACATTTTGGATTCTTCCATTGAGACAATCGGTGCTTGCTACCTTACTGGATCATATGGAGATGGGGTTCACTCCACCAATGAAGTCACTTCGATAATTGTAACACTTGGTCCGAAGGTAGAAAATATTTTGGAATTTTCAGATGAAGAGATATTTAACGAATCCTATGTATTAGTAGACAGCCGTATTCCTACTATGGAAGAGTATAAGTCTTTACTGAACTGGTTCTACAGACCGACAGGTGTATCCGCAACAGCGGCGGTTGAAAAAACAGAAGAAGCAGTAGCAGAAGCAAATCTTTTCAGTGACGGATCTACTCCGGCATTTGCAGATTCTGCAGAAGCAGCTCCTACTGTAACAGCAGAGCCGCAGACAGAGACCACAACAATTCCTGAAACAGAGGAAATAATCGTGGAATCTGAACAGACAGAGGCTGTACCGACACCGGAAGTTCAGGAAACAGAGCCTGTAGTAGAAACCCCGGCGCAGACAGAAGCGGCCCCGGTTGTAACAGAAGAACCAGCTGCTCCTGTAGAAGAAGCGCCGGCAGAGACAGAAGCCCCTGTCACAGCAGAGCCGGCAGCTCCAGAATCTGCTCCTGCAGACTTCACGGATGCGGCTTAAAATACTTTACTTTCCAAAAACCACCCATTATAATTTAATAGTGCAGAAAGAGACCCGGTAAGATTACCGGGTTTCTTTTCTTATATCTCATGATTTTTCTAGTCTTTTCAGCTGCCTTTTCTGGCAGCTTTCTATCTTCTTGCAGGCATGTTTTCTCATGAATTTCCTCCCGTATGGAAAATCTTTGTTTTGGAAAAAATCTGACATAATATATGTAAAGGAAAAGGAGGTGTTTGGTTTAGGGGTAGTATAAAAAGTTGTTATTTTTTTTGCTATTTTTTTGCTATTTTCCATACGTTTGAGAGTGTTGTTTGAGAGTGTAAAAATTATTGATTCCTAAACGTTGGCTACCCGAAAAACACCATACTTGAAGTTTGAGAGTAGTGTAAAAATTTATAATTCCTAAACAACTTTGGAATACGAACAGCTAGCGTGTTGGTTTGAGAGTAGTGTAAAAACTTATAATTCCTAAACGTATTTTGATAATTTTAACTCATTGAAGCGTTTGAGAGTAGTGTAAAAACTTATAATTCCTAAACCCCAAATATTTATTTCGAAAAAGGCCGCTTATGCGGCTTTTTTCATGTCCCGTATAAGCCATACTGTTTTAGGAAATTTCTTACATACTATATATGTAAGATGAAAAGGGAGAGGATAACCCAAATGGCCACCCCTGAAAATTTATGTAAAAGAAATCATCTTTTATCTTTTTTCTTGCTATAAAGGAAAATGATGAATTTCACAACAAAATACATTTTGCAAAGAAAGTCTGATAGTTCATTTGCAAATTTTATAAGTTCGGTTAATAGTTCTATTATTTTATCCCCTCCCTTCTTACAATCTCAGAGGGGAGATGCTCCCCTCTGGAAAGAGGGGATGGCCTTACAAAGATAATGTCAGATATTTCATTCTGTATAAATCGCATCTATTTTCGATATTTTCACGGCCGCCTCACATGGCGGCTTTCTTTCTACCTTTTTCAGATTGCCTTTCCACATACAATTTCTTTTACTGTTTTAGGAAATTTCTTACATATTTATTATGAAGACTTTTTCGAAAGGAGGATGGGCAAAGCCCAGATTAAACATGAGGAAAAAACAGATTAAAGGAACAATCCTTGCAGGGGCGATCATGATGGCAGCTATGTCCATGACGACAAATGCCATGGCTGCAGATATCACTCCTGCAGTACAGTCAGAAACACCTGCAACACCGACTCCAGCTGCGGAACCTGCGACTGAGCCAGTAACAGAGCCGGCAACGGAACCTGAGACACCAGCGCCGCCAGAAACGGAGGCACCCCAGCCGGAGACACCTGCTGAGACAAATCCTCCGCAGACAGAGGCTCCTGAAACAGAGGCACCGGAAACGGAACCCCCAGAAACAGAAGTTCCAGAAACGGAAGCGCCCCAGCCGGAGACACCTGCTGAGACGGATTCTCCGGAAACAGAAGCGACGCCGGAATCTGATTTTACATCAACCCCTGATACAGAAAAAAAGCCTGTGACTAAACCCCAGAAAGATACGGCAAATAATAAAACAAACAACAGCGTATCAAAAAACACAAAAGAACCTGCTAAATACGTCACAGAAAATGCCACGAATTCCAATGTGAAGATCTCCGGATTTTCTATTGATCCTTCCCAGTATCTGCCGGTCGATATAAATGAAAACACAAGACTCATCTACCAGTACCTGACAAAAAAGATGGGCCTTAACCATGCGGCTGCATGCGGTATCCTTGCCAACATCCAGCATGAGAGTAATTTCAACACTTTTGCTGTAGGAGATGGGGGAACGAGTTACGGGATCTGCCAGTGGCATAACAGCCGTTTCAGTGCGCTCATGGCATACTGCCAGTCAAAAGGGCTTGACTATAATACACTGGAAGGACAGCTTTCCTATCTGGAACACGAACTTTCTACCGGATATAAGTCGGTCATGAATGTACTTAAGAATGTTCCAAACTCAGAACAGGGTGCTTATGACGCCGCATATGCATGGTGCATGCATTTTGAAGTCCCTGCGGATACGGTGAACCGCTCCATCCAGCGCGGCAACCTCGCAAGGGAGTATTTCCACAGGGAATTTTCTTTGCTTGAGGACGAAGCGGAACGGATCGAGCGGCTTCTGGAAATCGTTGAGGGCAAGGCATGAAAGATTTTTTATGGTTCGGAAGGGTGTGTTGGATCCTGGTGTATCTGCCAGTGATCATTTTTGCCATAGTTTTCGCCGTATTTTTGGATTTGTCATTCGAAGAATAATAATTTATATAAGGAGTTTTTTAATGTGGAAAGATATACCTGGATATGAGAATGAGTATCAGATATCAGACAGCGCAGCCATCAAAAGAAAAGACGGCCATGGTGCAGACGGCAGGCTTCTGACTGAGAAAACGCTTAAGGCTTCCCGTGCATCAAATGGGAAATCATATATTTGTCTGTGGAAAAACGGGAAACGGAAAAGTTATATGCTACACAAGATATATGCGAAAACTTTTGGCATATCAGAGAGAGAGGCGGTCCGGAGAGTCTATGAGGGATTCTCCGGACGCAGGGAGCCGGCAGAATATGTGCAGGGGATGCTGGAGAAAGATCTTAAGGTACTGGAAGAAGAGCTGGCCAATGGAGTAGACCGAAATGAGGAGATGCTCTATATCAAAAAAATGATAGAAGGGTTAAGGGCATTCTATTGATCAGCTGCCATTTATGACGGGGAGAAATATCATGCAGGATGTTTTTGAAAAACAAAATGATGAACGGTTACTCATTTCCGTTCAGGAAGCCTGCCGATTAACAGGCGTCTGCGAAAAAACAATGAGAAATTTACTTTACGAGAATAACCTTCAGGTCAGGATCGGAAGAAGGGTAATGGTAAACCGAAAAAAATTAGAATCCTGGATTGATCAGAACACGAAAACCAATTTGTAATTCAATAACGCATAATCGAGCTTCAGACTTTTATTGTTGAAATAGTAATATAAAAATGATAGTATAAGTCTGAGCTACCTTTATGCTGTTAATAAGGTAAGGGATCTTTATGGGTAAAGATCTGCGAGGAAAGGAAATTGGAAGGGGGATCTGCCAGAGAAAAAATGGAACGTACCAGGCAAGGGTATTTAAACCAGGCTATGGAAAACCTGTCTATATTTACAATAAGAATTTAAAAGAGTTAAAAAAAGAGAAATCGGATTTGGAACATACGGTCAGATATGGGGATTTCCCTCAATCTAATAAAATGACAGTAGACGATTGGTTCTCAGAATGGATGTTTATATATTGTACCCCTAACTTAAAAAATACCACGATCAGGAATTACGTGAATTCCTATAATCGTATCAAACCATATGTTGGGTATTTTAAACTTGAAAATTTAGGACCAGCGAATATCAAATTTCTGATCGACAGTCTATCAGCACGGCGATATGCGCTTTCAACAATCCAAGGCTCACTGACATTGTTATACAGTATGCTTCAGAAGGCGTTTGAACTCCGCATGATCCCATATAATCCATGCGAAGGCGTAAAAGTTAAATCGCATGACCATGATCCGCCGAAAGAGGAAGGACTGAAGCGATTAAATGAGAAAGAACTGTCAAGTTTTTTTCAGATATGCAAAAACACCAGGTACTATGAAGTGTTCCTGATCCTGCTCAATACAGGGTTGCGGATCGGAGAACTGTGCGCGCTTGAGTGGAAGGATGTTGACTTAGAGAACCGCATCCTGCATATCAACAAAACATTAAACCGGACCCCCTCCTATCATAAAAATGGAAATAGTTTGGACAAAGGAGAAAACATGATCCAGATCACATCTCCGAAAAAGAAGTCCAGCTGTCGATATGTACCGCTAAATGACGATGCAATCGCGGCTTTCCAGACGTGGGTGTGTAAACAGGACCAGGATAGGAAAAAGTATAAAAAAACATGGGGCCAGTCAAATCCTCTCTTTGCAGAATATCCAGACCTGGTTTTTACAACCGAAAATGGTAACGCCTACCTTCCTGTTTATGCCCAAGCAGAATGTAAAAGGATAGAAAAAATTATTAACAATAAAGAAAAAATCTCCGCGGGAGAAGAAAAACGTAAACCGGAATACACCCACATATATCCGCATATATTCAGGCATACCTTTATATCATGCTGTGTGGAGTCCGGTATGAGTCCTGTATCTATCATGAGCATTGCGGGACACTCAGATGAAAAAATGTTGAAACACTATTCACACATAAGCACAGATTACAGTCAGGATGAATTTAAAAAATTTACGGTCCATATAAAAACCACAGAGGAACACCAAAAAACCGCACTTGCATAATTATACATAAATAATGAATAATATTCATTTTCTTATGAAATGAATTCTCAGCTTCAAAAAATAAGTGTGTAAAAAGTGTGTAAATCGGGTTTTTTGAAGGATGAAAAAATGGCGCAAAGCCTTGAAAATAAAGGGATTGGGGAATTTGATATGGCATTATCACCAATGATGCGTGAATATTTGAAAACAAAAGAGCAGTATAAAGACTGTATCCTATTTTATCGTCTCGGCGACTTTTATGAAATGTTCTTTGACGACGCTCTGACCGTAACAAAGGAACTGGAGTTGACTCTGACAGGCAAAGACTGCGGACTGGAAGAACGGGCCCCCATGTGCGGGGTCCCCTTTCATGCTGCCGAGACTTATATCAAACGGCTTATTGAGAAGGGATATAAAGTAGCCATCTGCGAACAGGTGGAAGATCCAAAAAAAGCAAAAGGACTGGTAAAAAGGGAAGTCATCCGTGTGGTGACTCCCGGAACCACCCTGGACGCCGCTTCTCTGGATGAAACAAAGAACAATTATCTGATGTCTGTCGTTTCTGTGGAGGATCAGTTTGGCTGCGCCATTGCCGATATTACCACAGGAGACTGCTTTGTGACAGAAGTGGGCACGCCGGCAAAGCTTCTGGATGAGATCAACAAATTTGTTCCGGCAGAAATCATCTGCAACGATGCTTTTCTCATGAGCGGCATTGACACGGAGGACCTGAAAGATCGCATGGGCATCTGTATTTTCTCTCTGGATCCCTGGTATTTCGACGACAGTCTCTGTCAGAGAACACTGAAAGAACATTTTCATGTAAACCAACTGGAGGGGCTCGGCCTGGAAGACTATGACAGCGGCGTCATCGCTGCGGGAGCGTTATTTGTTTATCTTCAGGAAACACAGAAAACGGCTCTTTCTCATATGGCTACCATCCATCCCTACACAGCGGAAAAATTCATGCTGATCGACAGCTCCAGCCGCAGAAATCTTGAACTGGTGGAAACACTGAGGGAAAAAAATAAAAGAGGCTCTCTCCTCTGGGTTCTGGATAAAACAAAGACTGCCATGGGAGCACGTACCCTGAGAGCCTATGTGGAACAGCCGCTGATCGATTCCCAGGAAATAAACCGCCGTCTTGAGGCTCTGGAAGAATTAAACAAAAGCCCGATGGATCGGGATGAGATCCGGGAGTATCTGAACCCGGTATATGATCTGGAACGTCTCATCAGCCGCATCAGCTATCAGTCAGCCAATCCCAGGGATATGGTTGCCTTTGCCTCTTCTCTGGAAATGCTTCCTTTTATCCGGCAGATCCTGCAGAATTATCATTGCCCTATTCTTCAGCAGATCTATCAGGATATGGATCCGCTTACAGATATCGCGGACCTGATCAAACAGGCTATTACCGACGAGCCTCCTATGGCATTGAGAGACGGAGGGATCATACGGGAAGGATATAATGAAGAAGTGGACAAATTCCGCCGTTCCCGCACAGACGGAAAGAAATGGCTGTCTGAGCTGGAAATGCGGGAAAAAGAGCGTACCGGGATCAAAAATCTGAAGATAAAATATAACCGCGTATTCGGGTATTCTCTGGAAGTCACAAATTCTTTCAAAGATCTTGTCCCTGACAATTACATCCGCAAGCAGACACTTACCAATGCGGAACGGTATATTACCCAGGAACTTAAGGATCTGGAAGATTTGATCCTTGGTGCGGAAGACCGCCTTTATACTCTGGAGTACGAGCTGTTCTGCGAGGTGAGAGACAAGGTAGGCGCAGAGGTAACACGTATCCAGCGCACTGCAAAGGCAGTGGCCGCGCTGGACGTTTTTGCCTCCCTTGCGCTTGTTGCCCAGAGAAATAATTATGTCCGTCCCAAGATCAACGAAAACGGCGTGATCGATATAAAAAACGGACGCCATCCTGTAGTCGAGCAGATGATCGAAAATGATATGTTCATCGCAAATGACACCTATCTGGATAATCAGAAAAAACGTGTCTCCATTATTACCGGGCCGAACATGGCGGGAAAATCCACCTACATGCGTCAGACGGCGCTGATCGTATTAATGGCTCAGATTGGAAGTTTTGTTCCTGCTGAAAAGGCGAATATCGGGATCGTGGACAGGATTTTCACCAGAGTAGGCGCCTCCGACGATCTTGCCAGTGGCCAGAGTACCTTTATGGTAGAGATGACAGAGGTAGCGAATATCCTGCGGAACGCCACGTCCAAAAGTCTTCTGATCCTGGACGAGATCGGAAGAGGAACCAGTACCTTCGACGGTCTTGCCATTGCCTGGGCGGTGATCGAGCATATCAGCAGCCCAAAACTCTGCGGGGCGAAAACACTTTTTGCCACCCACTACCATGAACTTACCGAGCTGGAAGGAAAAATCGCCGGCGTTAACAATTACTGCATCGCTGTCAAAGAAAAAGGCGATGATATTGTTTTCCTGAGAAAGATCGTAAAGGGCGGGGCGGATAAAAGCTACGGCATCCAGGTGGCAAAACTTGCCGGAGTTCCTGAGTCCGTGATCTCGCGGGCAAAAGAACTGGTGGAAGAATTAAGCGACGCGGATATTACCGCCGCTGTAAAAGATCTGACCGCTCCAAAAAAGAAGCAGAAGATCGTATACGATCAGGTAGATATGGCGCAGATGTCTCTGTTTGATACGGTACAGGACAACGACATTGTAGAGGAGATCAAGGAACTGGATCTTACGAATCTTACGCCCATGGAGGCGATGAATATTCTTTATAACCTGCAGAACAAGATCAGAAACAGGTGGTAACATAGTTTATCTATACAGGCAAAAGGAGGAAACGCCTTGAAAAAAATTGCTGTTTTGGATCAGAATACCATAGACAAGATTGCGGCAGGAGAAGTGGTAGAACGTCCTTCTTCTGTTGTAAAAGAGCTTGTGGAAAACGCCATCGACGCAGGAGCTACCGCCGTTACGGTGGAGATCACAGACGGCGGCAAAAAACTGATACGTATTACGGACAATGGCTCCGGTATAGAGGCGGATCAGATTCCCCTTGCCTTCTGCCGCCACGCTACAAGCAAAATTGAAAAAGTGGAGGATCTGGAGCAGATTACTTCTCTTGGGTTCCGGGGCGAGGCGCTTTCCAGTATCGCGGCCGTTTCCCAGGTAGAACTGATCACCAAGACCCCTTCCGCCATTACCGGCTCCAGATATATTATCGAAGGAGGGACCGAACGGTCTCTGGAAGAGCTGGGCGCTCCCGACGGCTCTACCTTTCTGGTAAGAAATCTCTTTTATAACACACCTGCGAGAAGCAAATTTCTGAAATCTGATGTGACGGAAGCAAATTACATCCATACGCTGATGGAACAGCTTGCTCTTTCCCATCCGGAGATTTCTTTTAAATATATTCAGAACAAACAGGTAAAACTTCACAGCTCCGGAAATTACAATGTAAAGGATGTTATTTACAGCGTATACGGAAAGGATATTACAAAAGCACTCCTGGAAGCGGATTATGAAAATGATTTTATGAAGATCACCGGATTTGTGGGAAAGCCGGAAATCGCCAGAGGAAACCGCGGCTTTGAGAATTATTATATCAACGGCCGTTATGTAAAAAACAATATCATTACAAAAGCTATCGAGAATGCGTACCGCGGCTTTCTGATGCAGCATAAATTTCCCTTTGTTTCCCTGCAGATGGAAATGGAGGGAAACGATCTGGACGTAAACGTCCATCCAGCCAAAAGAGAAGTCCGGTTTGCGAGAGAGCAGGAAGTATACGAGGCGGTTTACGATACGGTAAGGAAGGCCCTGACAAAAAAAGAAATGATCCCTTCTTTTACAATCGGAAAAACCGAGAAACCGCCGAAACAGGAAAATCCAGCGCCGGCGGCCATACCGGAGCCCTTTGAGACAAAACGGCGGGAAACGGTATATGAAAGGAACAGACCACTGCGGGAAACCTCAGCAACATACAATGCGAAAATTTCTGAGGATACAGCGCCCGCAAAATATAACAATACGGAATTTTCCAGAAATACAGATTCGCAGAGCCTTCCTATCGGGGCAACCTCCTCCGCCCCGGACAACAAGGCAGTTTTTTCCAGGGAGGAAGAGGCCCTGTTTCACGGGACGCTCCATCAGGCTTTAAAAAACAAGGAGACCTGTTCCGAACCGGAGAACGCTCGGCTCCAAAAAACATCTTCTCCGGAGCTGGTTCCAAAAGAGAGTCAGAGAACTCCTGAAAAAGCAGATGAAAAGACCGCCGTTTCCAAGAGTTCTCCGAAACAGATGGAGCTTTTTGAGGAAAAGCTGCTTGCTCCTGAATCACGGAACAAGATACACCTGATCGGACAGCTTTTTGACACCTACTGGCTGGTTCAGTTTGGAGAATATTTTTATATCATTGACCAGCACGCGGCTCACGAAAAGATCTATTATGAAAAATTCGTAAAAGAATTCCGGGAGCACACTACAGTTTCGCAGTATCTGAACCCTCCTATGATCGTAACCCTGAATCTTCAGGAGGAGACGGTCCTGAAAGCCAATGAAGATTATTTCCGGCAGTTCGGATTTGAGATCGAGCATTTCGGAGGGAAAGAGTACTGTATCAGCGCAGTACCTTCCAATCTTTACGGTCTCACAGAAGAACAGCTTTTCCTGGATATGCTGGATCATCTGTCAGATGCCAAGGGAAAAGATCTTTTTGAGATTTTTGCCCAGAAACTGGCGACAATGGCCTGCAAAGCGGCAGTAAAAGGAAACCATTCCATGTCGCCGCTGGAAGCGGAAAAGCTTATTGATCAGCTTTTAAAGCTGGATAACCCTTATCACTGTCCTCATGGACGTCCTACGATCATTTCCATGACAAAGACAGAGTTGGAAAAAAAGTTTAAGCGAATCATATAGGAGGCAGTATGAAGAAGCCACTGATCGTTCTTACCGGCCCTACGGCCGCCGGAAAAACAAGCCTTTCCATTTCTCTTGCCAAGGCAGTAAACGGTGAGATCATCTCGGCGGATTCCGTGCAGGTGTACCGGGGAATGGATATCGGCTCTGCAAAGATCCGGCCGGAGGAAATGCAGGGAATTCCCCATTATCTTATTGATGTTCTTGATCCCCGGGAGGAATTCCATATTGTCAGATTTCAGGAAATGGCAAAGGCCGCCATGGAGACTATCTATTCCAGGGGGAAAATACCTGTGCTTACGGGCGGAACCGGTTTCTATATTCAGGCAGTGACAAGAGATATTGATTTTACATCAGCCCGTCAGGAAGACGACTATCGCCATAGTCTGGAAGAACTTGCCCGGGAAAAAGGCTGTGAGTATCTTCACGATATGTTAAAAGAAAAAGATCCGAAAAGCGCCACGCTCATTCACGCTCATAATGTAAAAAGAGTGATCCGCGCCCTGGAATTTTATCATCAGAACGGAACGCCGATCTCTGATCATAACCAGAAGCAGAAGGAACAGGAAAGTCCCTATAATCTTGCCTATTTTGTTTTAAATCTTCCGCGAGAGCTTCTTTATGAAAGAATTGACCGGCGGGTGGATCAAATGATGAAGGACGGTCTCCTGGAAGAGGTGGCCTCGCTGAAAAAAGACGGATGCCGCCGGGGAATGGTTTCCATGCAGGGGCTGGGATATAAGGAGATCCTGGACTATCTGGACGGACTCTGTTCTTTGGATGAAGCAGTAAGGATACTGAAGCGGGACACCCGCCATTTTGCCAAAAGGCAGCTTACCTGGTTCCGCAGAGAACCTGACGTCATATGGGTAAACAAGGACGAATTTCATTATAAGGAAGACGAAATTCTGAACTATATGCTTTCCGTCTGCCGGGAAAAAGGGATTTTCCGCAGGGACGGAGACAATACAGCAGAATAAGCAGAAAGGAAAAACATCAGCAATGAGAGAAATATATGAACAACTGGGAATCTCCCCGGAAGTGTATGAATTCGGGACAGCCATTGAGCATCTTCTGAAAGACCGGTTTGAGCAGTTTGACAAAACCGCAGAATACAATCAGATGAAAGTTCTTCTTGCCATGCAGAAGAATAAAGTCAGCGCAGAATGCTTCAACAGTTCTTCCGGCTACGGATATGATGATTTCGGCCGCGATACGCTGGAAAAGGTCTATGCAGATACTTTTCATACAGAGGCATGTCTGGTACGTCCTCAGATTGCCTGCGGAACCCACGCTCTGGCCATCGCCCTTTTCGGCAATCTCCGTCCGGGGGACGAGCTTCTGGCTCCGGCCGGCAAGCCTTACGATACCCTGGAGGAAGTGATCGGGATCCGCCCGTCCAGAGGGTCTCTGGCAGAATACGGGATCACTTACCGCCAGGTAGAGCTGAAGTCGGACGGGACCTTTGATTACGACGCCATCAGAGAAGCAATTCATGAAAAGACAAAGCTGGTGGAGATCCAGCGCTCCAAGGGTTATCAGACAAGACCTTCTTTTTCCGTAAAGCAGATCGGCGAGCTGATTTCTTTTATTAAGGGCATCAAGCCGGATGTGATCTGTATGGTAGATAACTGCTACGGGGAATTTGTAGAGACGCTGGAACCCAGCGACGTAGGCGCGGATATGGTGGTGGGTTCCCTGATCAAAAATCCCGGCGGAGGGCTGGCGCCCATCGGAGGATATATCGCTGGAACAAAGGAGTGCGTGGAAAACGCCGCAAACCGTATGACCTGCCCCGGACTGGGTATGGAGGTAGGAGCCTCTCTTGGGGTAAACCGTTCTTTTTACCAGGGATTTTTCCTTGCTCCGATGGTAACAAAAGGCGCTTTAAAAGGCGCTGTTTTCGCCGCCAATATTTACGAACGCCTCGGCTTTCCGGTGATTCCGGATGGGAAAGAGTCCAGGCATGATATCATCCAGGCGGTGACTTTGAACTCTCCGGAGAGAGTCTGCGCCTTCTGCAGCGGGATCCAGGCGGCCGCCCCGGTGGACAGCTATGTAGAACCGGAGCCCTGGGATATGCCCGGATATGACAGTCAGGTGATCATGGCCGCTGGAGCCTTTGTACAGGGATCTTCCATAGAACTCTCCGCCGACGGTCCCATGAAGCCTCCCTATGCAGTTTATTTTCAGGGCGGTCTGACATGGGAGCACGCAAAGCTCGGCATCCTCATGTCAGTGCAGAAACTGGCGGAAAAAAATCTCATCACCCTGCCGGAAACAAAGATTTTATAGTTTTCCGCACAGAGAAAAGGAGCCTTGTATGGATCACAAACGGCATATTATTATTGCAGGAGGAGGCGCTTCGGGACTGACCGCCGCAATTATGGCGGCAAAAGAGGGCTGTTCTGTCACAGTTCTTGAGCATAACGAAAAAACAGGGCGTAAAATCTGCGTCACAGGAAACGGCCGCTGCAATCTGACAAACCGGGATCAGCGGGAAGACGCCTACCATGGGGATCACCCTGAATTTGCCCGGGAAGTCCTCCGGCAGTTTTCTTTTGAAGATACGCTTCATTTTTTCGAGAACATAGGGATCGCCTTTGCAGACCGTAAGGGATGGCTGTATCCAAGAAGCGGACAGGCCAAAAGCGTAGCGGAGCTTTTGGAGGGAAAGGCCAGGAGCCTGAAAGTAAAAATAAAGACAAAGGAACATGTAAACGATGTGTTCAAAAAAGACGGAATCTGGAACGTAAGGACAGAAGGATGGACTTATCAGGGAGACGCCGTGATCCTTGCCAACGGCTCAAAGGCATCTTCTGTTCCCGGTTCCGATGGAAGCGGCTACAGAATCGCCGCGAAACTGGGACATGAAATCATTCCTCCCCTTCCTGCCCTTGTATCTTTAAAGTGCAAAGGGAAAAATTTTTCCGGCTGGGCCGGAGTTCGCACAGAGGCACGTGTCAGCCTTCTTGCCGATGGACAGCTCATCCGGACGGAAGCCGGGGAAATTCAGCTTACCGAGTACGGGGTCTCCGGTATTCCTGTCTTTCAGATCAGCCGTTTTGCCGTCCGTACCATCCGGGAGGGACGTAAAGCGGAGATCCTGCTTGACTTTTTTCCGGAATCCACTCCGGATCAGACGGAAAATCTTCTTCGCAGGCGAAAGGAAACCTGCCCGTACAAATCCGGCGCAGAACTGCTCATCGGTCTTTTTCCGGACAGGCTGTGCAAAATTCTCTGCAGACAGCCGGATCTTATCCAGGCGATCCATGGTTTCCGGCTGGAAATTACAGGAGATACCGGATTTTCCCAGGCGCAGGTATGCTCCGGCGGCGTCAGCACAAAAGAGATCGATCCTTTTACCCTGGAGTCAAAAATCCACAGAGGACTCTATTTTGCCGGAGAACTTCTTGATATCGACGGAGCCTGCGGCGGGTACAATCTTCAATGGGCATGGTCCAGCGGAGCCGTGGCCGGAATTCACAGTGCAAAGGAGCGTATATGATACGAATCACACAGTTAAAGCTTCCTGTTTCACACAGTCAGGAGGAGCTCAGAAAGAAAATCGCCAAAAGTCTCCGTTGTTCTCCGGATGATCTGTCCTACGAGATTATCCGCCAGTCTCTGGATGCGAGACATAAGGAAGATAAAAAATTTGTATACACAATAGATGTAACTGTTCCCGGTGAAAAAAAGATCCTGAAAAAGGTTCACAATAATAATATTATGTATACTAAAAAGCAGGAATATCATTTCCCGGAAACAAGGAAGGAAAGAAACCGTCTGTCTCCTGTGATCGTAGGCAGCGGTCCTGCAGGTCTGTTCTGCGCCTGGTATCTTGCTTATGCCGGATACTATCCCCTGATCCTGGAAAGAGGAGAAGAAGCGATAAAGCGTCAGAAAACAGTAGAGCATTTCTGGAAAAACGGCGTGCTTGACCCGGATTCCAACGTACAGTTCGGAGAAGGGGGCGCCGGTACTTTTTCAGACGGAAAACTGAATACTCTTGTAAAAGATTCCTCCGGCCGGAACCGGGAAGTCCTGAAGCGTTTTGTAGAAGCAGGGGCTCCCCGGGAAATCCTTTATCAGCAGAAGCCTCATCTTGGCACAGATGTTCTTATCCATATTGTCCAGACACTGCGCCGCCAGATTGAGGAAATGGGAGGAGAATTTCGTTTCCGCTCCAAACTGACGGATCTTTTTATCGAAAACGGACGGCTGAATGCAGTGGAGATCAACGGAAGTGAGAGGATTCCTGCCGAAATCTGTGTTCTTGCTCCCGGACACAGCGCAAGAGATACCTTTCAAATGCTGAAAAGCCGGGGAATCCATATGGAGCCAAAGTCTTTCGCAGTAGGATTGCGTATAGAGCATCCTCAGGAAATGATCAACCAGGCGCTTTACGGCGAGGCGGAAAATCCATACCTGGGACCTGCCAGCTACAAACTGACTCATAGCTGCCGAAACGGAAGAGGAGTCTATTCTTTCTGCATGTGTCCGGGGGGATATGTAGTCAACGCTTCCTCTGAAGAGGGGCTTTTGGCGGTAAACGGTATGAGTTATCAGGCAAGAAACAGCCGGAATGCAAACAGCGCCCTGATCGTGACGGTTACGCCGGAGGATTTTCCGGAAGAGGGGCCGCTGGGAGGAATCGCTTTTCAGCGTATGCTCGAGAAAAAAGCCTGGGAAGCAGGCCAGGGCAGGATCCCTGTCCAGCTTTTCGGCGACTATAAAAGCCACAGGGCAAGTAGGGAATTCGGCAAAGTAAAACCCTGTACAAAAGGAGATCATGTGCTTTCCGATGTCCGTTCCGTTCTCCCTGAGCCACTGGGAGATTCTATTGAAGAAGGAATCCTTGCCTTCGGAAAAAAAATAAAGGGCTTTGACAGAGAGGACGCGCTTTTAAGCGGAGTGGAAAGCCGTACCTCTTCTCCGGTACGCATCATCAGGGATGCCAGAGGAATGTCAAACGCAGAGGGAATCTATCCCTGCGGGGAAGGAGCCGGTTATGCGGGAGGCATTACTTCCGCAGCCATGGACGGGATCCGTGTAGCGGAGTGGATTTGTGAAAATTTTAAAAATTCCCTGTAGAGAGTATACATGTATCTTTTTTTATGCTAGAATAAAATTTGATTCTTTCCCTGATATCCTGCAGAGGGCCAAGGGTGAAAGATATGAAACATACGATCAAGGAACTGCCGGAGTCGGAACGGCCTTATGAAAAATGCATCCGCGAAGGGGAAAGCGCTTTAAGCGACAGCGAACTGCTTGCCGTGATACTGCGCTGCGGGACCAGAGGAGTTTCCTCTTTGGCTCTGGCAAACGATATCATGAATTATATGAAAGAATCCTCCTATCCGGGATTGGCGGGCATCCTTCACAGCTCCCTTTCGGAATTGAGGAAGATACATGGAGTCGGTAAGGTAAAAGCCGTTCAGTTAAAATGCATAGGCGAATTGTCAAAACGGATTTCCTCTGCGGCGGCAAAACCGGCCCTCAGCTTTCATCATCCGGATTCCATCGCGGCTTACTATATGGAGCAGCTCCGTCATCAGGAGCAGGAGCTTATGATCTGTATGATGCTGGACAATCAGAATCATCTTCTTGCAGAAAGACTCCTGTCCAAAGGAACTGTAAACGCGGCGCTGATCACACCGAGGGAGATCTATATGGAAGCTGTCCGGTGTCATGCGGTCAGTCTGATACTGATCCATAACCATCCGGGAGGCAATCCTGCTCCAAGCAGAAATGATATCCTTATTACAGAACAGATTTATCAGGCCGGGGAGATACTGGGGATCCATCTTCTGGATCATATTATTATCGGGGATCATCAGTATGTCAGTTTTAAAGAGCAGGGGATGATCAGTGGATATCTGGAATAAAGGGGTAATTTTATGCTGTTAAAAAAGACCTATGGGATAGACCTGGGAAGCAGCAGTATTAAAGTTTATTCGTTTCTCAGAAACAAGACATATATTGAAAAAAATATGATCGCGTCCAAGGGACGCACAATTATCGCCGTGGGCAATGAAGCATACGAAATGTTTGAAAAGGCACCAGCCGACATCGTTGTAAATTCGCCGATGGCTTTTGGTATGATAGCGAATCTTGAGCTTCAGGAAATAGCACTTTACAGCATGATGAAAAAGATCGACAGATTTCTCGGCATTGGCTCGGATATGTTTTTTTCTGTTCCGCTTGATATGACAGCTATTGAAAAAAGAGCTTATTATCATGTGGCCAATGGCCACTGGCTCCATCAGAACCGTGTATTTATGGTGGAGGCGCCTATTGCGGACGCTTTGGCTATGGGTGTGAAGCTGGAAGAAAATCCGGGCAGCATGATCGTCAACATCGGCGCCCAGAGCACTCAGTTTTCTATTATTACCGACGGCAAGATCATTATCGCGAAAAAGATCCCCATTGGGGGACGGCAGATGAATGAAGCGATCTGCAGTGAGATCAGGAAAAGATATAATCTTCAGATCGGCACACGGACGGGAAAAAGGCTGAAGCTTGCAATGGGACGGCTGAACGACCAGAAAAAAGACGCCCGCAAGGTTGTGGGGATCGACAGTATTTCCGGACTTCCCCGGGAGGAAGTAATCTCCGGATATGTGGTAAATGCCGGCATCATGGACTGTGTCAATGAGATTGCCGCGGAAATGAAAACTTTTCTGGAAAGGACTCCTCCGCAGATCGCTTATCATATCTCCAGAGAGGGGATTTATCTTACCGGCGGAAGCACCCGTCTTCCCTACATAGACAATTATCTTGCAAGCTATACAGGAGTCTCTTTCAAGCTGTCCGAACTTTATGAAACGTCGGCTGTAAACGGACTGGAGAGGATCATCCGGAACCGTGAGCTGATGAAGTGGGCGCAGCCTGTCAAACAACGAAGATTATAATTTTTTAGGGGTATAGTTCATGAAAAACCTGAAAAAGAAATTTCGATTTCGAATTCACTTGAAAAGCAAACATCTTCTGGCGATCATGACATTTTTCTGCATAAGCGCCATTGTAGCTACACTGGCGTCCGGAGTCACTTCCGCTCCTTTAAAAGAAGCCGCGGGCATGATCATAGTGCCTTTTGAAAAATCCATTGCGGCCATTGGCCAGTGGCTGACGGATGTTCACAGCGCCTTCCAGGATAAACAGGATCTGATCGGCGCCAACAAAGAACTCCAGACAACGGTAGACGCGCTTACGGAACAGAACAATATCCTGATACAGGATCAGGCGGAACTGACCCGGCTTGAACAGCTTTATGATCTGGACGAGGAATATTCAGATTATCCGAAGGTCGCCGCCAGGATCATCTCCAAGGATCCGGGGAACTGGTACGATACTTTTACCATCAACCGCGGCAGCAGCGACGGCATCCGCGTGGACAATAATGTTATCGCTGGAAAAGGCCTGGTGGGAATCGTCACCGAGGTGGGATCCAACTGGGCTACCGTAAGAGCGATCATTGACGACAGCAGCAACGTCAGCGCCATGACGGTCAGCACAGACGACAGCTGCGTGGTGGAAGGAGATCTGGAGCTGATCGATGAAGGAAAGCTGCGCTTTACACAGCTTTACGATCTGGAGGACCGGGTTACGGTAGGGGAACGTATTGTGACCTCCAACATCAGTGAAAAATATGTGGAAGGACTTTTTATCGGATATGTAAGCGATATCGA
>ERZ1643249.1480-NODE-1480-length-23574-cov-8.527106_pt1 | contig 23574 bp, 29 predicted proteins | sample MGYA00579263_ERZ1643249 | MGnify/ENA primary metagenome ERZ1643249 (study PRJEB29033, sample SAMEA4952264) | chicken gut metagenome | biome: Broiler Chicken; feature: Gastrointestinal Tract; material: Caecum | place: Ireland | collected 2018 | study: Broiler... | reverse complement strand
CTTTTCTTTTCCAATTTTTAAAATTCCTACTTTTTTAATTTTTTTTCATTTTCTTACGATAGATAACAAAAGCTCCCGTTCCTAACACTATAATCAAACCAATCGTTATACCAATGGCAATCATACTCCTAGTTTCGGGATTCGTAAAACTATTCTCCTGATTATTATCAACACTACCACTTTCTTCGGGTTCTACTGCTTGCAAGGTATAAGGATTTTCCATAGTACCATTGCCATTTAGTTTATAGTTATTCGTAACTACATTAATAACCGGCCGAACAAAATCTTCATAATCAACAGCATTAGCTTCGAGATCAGATCCTATAGTCCATACATCACCACCGCCATGATTTAAATCAAACGATGTCATACTCCAATACCAATAATTACTTTCACCCGAATTTAAATAACTATTTACCTCCACATAAAAATTTTCTCCTGAAAATACTAACTCATCTGCTGTAATTAGCCCTGCTTTTAAACGATAACTTCCCCCATAACTTTCACTAGTTACAGGACACATAAAGGTTGGAGCATTAGAATTAACAAAATTCGTTTCAAACTGTCCTAGTCTTACCATACTTGCAAATGCATAATCAGAACCAAAGACTCTTCCATCTTGATAACCACTACTATCACTACAGAATCTTCCTAAGATAACCATACTATCATAATTACTATTCTTTCCTAAAGTATTGTTATACCAAGTATCAATTTCTCTTTTTATAAAAGAATCGGTTCCATTATCATAAGTATAACCTGTATATTTTGGCTCGTTATCTTTTAGATTATATGGGACATAACCTACCGAAAAGGAAGAAGCTAACTCACTATTACTTGGACTAGAACTTGTACCATTATAAATTAATCTTATACTACCATCACCATTAACCCTTACAATCTTCCAGTACATCTTATCTCCAGCCGATGCTAACTTTACGGCAGAACAATCACTATTTCCTGCTTCCTCACAACTTTCTTGGCTTTGATAATATTGAGCTTTTTTCCCCTGATATACATAATAATCTTCATCATATGCCCCAAACTGTAGGTTATTGTTATTTATGTTTCCGCGATAATAATAAGTGGTTCCATCTTCATCAACGTTAGAATACAATCCTTCTGTTACATAGTCTGAATCATTTAATTCCTCATAACTTGAATTTATATAATTTCCATTACTGGCATAATTAAACATATGAGGGAGCTCTTGTTTTAACTCATTATCACTTAAGATCTTATTTAAAACAAGATTGGTATTCCCTTCTTGATACGTTTTACTATTAATACTTATTCTTGTGGCTCCTACCTTCACCATGTTTATACCTAACGTTGTTGTCAAAAGGACTATCATTAAAATTTTATTTTCAATTCTTTTTCCTTTCCTTTCTTTATTTCCTTTTACTTAATAAAATCATTCTAAAAACACAAAAAGAACAGGATCTCGACATCACATTCTTATTTTGGCACGCTGAAAAAGGCTTATTCTATAAGGTAATTCTAAAATACCTCTCCATTCGAACAATTGTTTGTATAAGATTTTAATTCTATAAAACTATTCCTTTTTTTCATACTCTTACCATCTTTCTTAGTTTTATTCTATCATATCTTTTTTCTTTTTGTCTATTGTAATTAAAAAAGAAGCTATCCTTTTGGAGCTTCTTTTACTTTTATTTGTCCTTCTAATACTTCTTCTAATGCTCGCCCTATATTCTTTTTACACTTATATTCATTTTCTCGTAATTGATAATGCTCATCTTTTGCCATTTCTTTACTTCTTCTAGCAGCAATATGAACAAGTTCATACTTCGAGCTTACAACATTTAAAAGTTTATCAATGGAAGGATAATTCATTGTATCACGCTCCCTATTATTATCATAAAGGTTTTAAGATGATATTTCAAGCAAAGTGACAGAGTTAGACACTTTCTGACAGTTTTTTCTTTTTTTAAGTTAAAAAAAGTTCAAGAAAAAATTCTTGAACTAACGAAAGTTACAACATGAACCTTGATCAATATTACTTACTACATTTTCTTCACAGCAAGAATATTCGGGACAATAGGTATGTTTGAAAATATGATGGTTAATAATTCTGGTACGAATGGGGCAAATATGTGGGACTTGATGAACAATGGTGCGTTGTACACAACGTTCTTGCATTGGTTCCACAATTGGTCTTTGCATATCAAAGGCTTCTGCTCCTTGAGATGACATCATACCATTATTTCCAATATTAACATCGATATTCATATCTTGATCTACCGTATTTCCATCGCCTACAATCGTAGAGTTTTGATCCATATTAAAGTCTTGATTACCAAATAACATAATACTTTCCTCCTCTAGTATAAAGTATGAGGCCTATAGATTTTATGATTCCATTATTAGCCTAAGCCTAAGTACTCTTACTGCTTTCTATCTTTTCGAAGGAAATTACTTTTTTAGAAACGGCATATTCATATTTCCATTTTGCATTTGTTTCATCATTTTTTTCATTTGTTCAAACTGGGTTAGTAATTTGTTTACTTCTTGAACTGATAAGCCACATCCTTTGGCAATTCTTGTTTTGCGACTGGCTTTTATGATGTTTGGATCTTTTCTTTCTTTTGGAGTCATTGATAAAATAATCGCTTCAATATGAGCCATTTGCTTTTCGGGGATTTTAATATTGGTTAATCCCATTTTTTTAGCGCCTGGTAAAAGTTTTAATATATTCTCTAATGGCCCTAGTTTTTTCATTTGCTTTAAAGTAGATAAAAAGTCTTCTAGATCAAACTTTCCCGCTTGCATCTTTTTCGCTGTTTTTTCTGCTTCTTTTTCATCAATAGCCGCTTGGGCTTTCTCCACTAAGGAAACAATATCTCCCATGCCTAAGATTCTACCAGCCATTCGTTCTGGATCAAAAGAATCAAGGCCATCTAATTTTTCACTGGTACCAATAAATTTGATCGGAACATGAGTTAAATGGCGAACGGATAAGGCTACACCACCCCTAGTGTCTCCATCGAGCTTGGTTAAGATAACGCCTGTTAAAGGAAGTTTGTCATGAAAGCCTGTAATCACATTGATGGCATCTTGTCCCATCATCGCATCAATTACTAAAAGAATCTCTTGGGGTTTTACTTCTTTTTGGATGTCTTCTAGCTCTTGCATTAAAGCTTCATCAATTTGAAGTCTACCTGCTGTATCGATTAAAACATAATCATAATGATTCTCTTTGGCATATTCAATTGCTCTTTTACTGATCTCAACAGGATTTCCTTTTCCTTCTTCATAAACTTCAATATTTAATTGTTTTCCTATTTGTTTTAATTGATCAATGGCAGCGGGTCGATAAACATCACATGCTACTAAAAGTGGTTTTTTCTTATAATTTTTTCTTAGATAATTGGCAAGTTTGCCAATTGTGGTTGTTTTACCAGATCCTTGAAGTCCTACTAACATTAAAATAGCAGGATTGCCGGATAAATTTAAAGGGGCTTGTTCTCCTCCTAATAATTCCGTTAATTCATCTTTGACAATTTTAACGAACATATCTCCTGGTTTAATACTTTTTTGAACTTCTTCCCCTAAAGCTTTTTCTTTTACTGTGTTAGTGAATTCTTTCACTACTTTATAATTTACATCGGCTTCTAGAAGAGCAAGTCTAATTTCTCTCATCATGTCACTAATATTACTTTCGGTTATTTTTCCATATCCTTTTATTTTATGAATGGCATTTTGCAATCTATCTCCTAAACTTTCAAACATTTTGTTCCCTCTTTTCTATTTTTTTATTATAATGTATTTTGCTTTATTTGTAAAAGAAAAGATACTTACTTTGTATCTTTATTCTGGGATTTCCATCTCTTCAATTTTTCCAAAGTCACTATAATGCATGGCAATGGTTAAATTGTTTTCGGATCCGTTTGTTTTATAGACTTGATAACTATTTAAGTCATAAGTAATGCCTACTAGTTCATTTTCGCCATCGACTTCCACTTGAATGGTGTTAACGGGGTCATCTAAATCAATATCTTGTTGATCTAAGATTTTTACTAAAATAGAGGTGGATATCTCATATTGATAAATGGTATTGGCGGCTTCATATTCGGTTTTCGATTTTAGCGTTGCTTGGGACAAGATGGAACGAATGGAAGAAGAAGCAGTAATATTCGGGTAGAGATAAGGATTAACTCCTACTTTATAAACACCATTTTCTTGTTCTAGAACAATATCACTATAGAGAAAATAATGCTTATAAGTTTGTCCTTGCGTCATCATGACTTCACTACGATTATTCGCAGTATCTCCTACAAAAGTAGTTATGACTCCATTTCTATTTTCTTCCCTTACAAAATGATAGTTTCCTTCTTCTAGTTTATCCAGTTTAAAGTTAGCTTGTAAATTTTGATTTACTCCCGTTTGAATTTCATTGAAATTATTTGTTCTTTGGGAATTATGATTTGTCCTCATAAAGAGAATGAGTACAAGGAAGAAAATAAAGTAGAAAACAAAGAAGACAATCGCTCTACCTCGTGGTGTTTTCCATAAATCTTTTAAGGCTTCACTTGGATCTTTTTTTGTTTTTTCTTCCTTCTTTTTTTCTTCCATTTTGATCTACTCCATTCTTTTTCCTTTCCATTTACTTTTATCTAGTCCATGAAGGAATTCTTTTACTAAGCATCTTTTTTTTCCTTCTACTGCGATATCGGTTAAAATAAGTTCTTCATGATTGGCTACAACACTGATACCATCTTCATAGAAATCGACAATGGTCCCATTTCCTGTTTTGGGATAAAATCTTTCTCCAAAACGGACATCATAAATTTTGATTCTTTTTCCCTCTAAGATAGCATAACTACCTGGGATAGGATTTAGTCCTCGTACTTGACGATCCAGCTCTTCTTTGGTTTTATTGAAGTCTAATTTTTCCTCTTCTTTGGTAATATTATAGCCATAGGTTGCTTCTTCTTCCTTTTGCGGAATGGGAGTAATTTCTCCTTTCAGAAGGGGTGGAATCGTAGAAAGTAAAAGTTCTTTTCCCATTTCACTTAAACGTTTTTCTAACGTTCCTAGTGTATCGTCTTTTTTTATTTTAGTTTCTGCCTGGGTTAAAATATCTCCTTCATCCATTTTTTCATCCATATACATAATGGTTACCCCTGTTTTCTCATACCCATCTATAATGGCATGATGAATGGGAGCTCCTCCTCTTAGTTTTGGCAAAAGAGAGGCATGAACATTGATACATTTATATTTGGGATAATCTAGTATTTCTTTGGGCAAAATTTGTCCATAAGCACAAGTTATAATAAGATCTGGTTTTAAATCTAAGATTGCTTGATATTCTTCTTTGATTTTTTTTGGTTGAAAAACAGGAATATTATAAAGGGCACTTTCTTCTTTAATAGGACTTGGTGTTAGGATCTGTTTCCTTCCTACTTTTTTATCTGGTTGAGTCACTACTCCTACGACTCGATAATTTTTAGGTAAATCTAATACTAAGGCTCTTAAGATTGGCACCGCAAATTCTGGGGTTCCCATAAAAACAATTCTTGTTTCCATTTTGATTCTATCCTCCTAACAATTGTTGAAATAACATAATAAAGAAGCCAATACCAATCAAAAGCAAACCAAACATACAAAGGGCATAAGCATTTTCTCTTCCTTTGTTTTCGTTCTTGGACTCTTCTTGAGAAGAAATTTTTTCTAATGGCTGGGAATCTTCTTTCTTTGGTTCGATAAAAACATTTTGTTTGATTGCTCGATAAGCTGGCATAAAGTGAATGGTTAATTCATTCCTTTCTATTTTATCATATCTTCGAATACAAGAGTACCTACTATCGGTGATTTTTGCAATACTTAAAGCAAAATCTTCTTGTTCACTTTTTTCTAGTATTTCTTCAATATCTTCTAAAAAGTTTTTGGCTAGTACTTTACGAGGAATATAAGCAACGCAAGGAAAAGAGTTACTCGCTTTTAAAAGATCCCATTGCTTTTCAAAAGCAATTTGGATAGCAGCTTTTTCTTTTTCACTCATTCTGACTTGGTCACACAAAGTTTTTAAATTTTTTTCACAGGCACTTTTATCCTTCCGGTAATAAGCTTCTCGGTCATAAAATTCTTCTTTCTTCATGTATAGTCCTGTGGCAGTTAAATTGGCAAAGTATTCTGGACTTTTTATCGCATGAAAATAGGCCATAGCAGGAGAATCGGTAATGGCAAGATAAGGAGCTTGATTTAGATCTTTTGTAATAATATTTTCGCAATTATGGTTGGCAAAGATATGAGTGATTTGTTTCATTTCATAAACTGGATAACGATATTCTTTGGGATCAATACCATGAAGAAGGATTGCACTAGAAAAGACGGATGGAAAACTATGAAAGCAATAACCATTTACAATATACTCTTCGTAAATATATTGTAAAATTCTTCTTTTACTTTCTGGAGATTCCTTTTCGGGTAATCCTAATTTCATTTGAGTTAATTCTGCTAACAAGTTATTTAAATAAATAACTAATTCTTGATGACTTTGATGATTGCTGATTTCTTCTGCCACTTTTTGAAGCGTATAGTCCAGTAAATTATTTTCTTTGATAATGATTTGATATTTCATAAAGAAATCAATCACAATAAAAAGGGAATATTGATTATAACCATACTTTTCCCCATTGGGTGAAAAGGTAGATATTTTGGTTTTGGTGTCTTGATTTTCTAAAACGTTATGAAGAAGCGTCAAGAGATCGTTTCGTTTCCAAATTTCTTCTGTTTCCATCGCAACACCCTACTTTCTTCTTAGTTTAAATTATAGCTTAAAACAGCAAGTTTTACAAGATTGTGATTTTTCTCTTTGTAAACTTCTTAATTTTTTCTTTTTATTTAGAAAACAGTTGTCTCTTAGAATAGAAACAACTGTTTTCGGTAATTTTATTTTGTTTTTTATTATTGTGTAATATCTTCAGGGAATGTTACTTCTGGAATTGGTGTTACTACTTCCTGTGATGTTGCCTCTTCTGCTGAGTTATTGGGATCTAGGGTTGGAGCTGTATTGATTGGGATAGTTGATTCCATTCTGCTGATTGAAGTTTGTACTTCTTGTCCTACCGTTACTTCGGGAATCGGATTTTGAGAGATTTCCTCTTGAGAAACAGCAGAAGATTCTTGAGAAGTGACAGAAATGTTTGAAGGCGCTTGTACTGGAGTGGTTGGCAAAGGCCCTTCCTTACTTACTTCTGGAATTGGAGAAACATTTCCTTGTTGAGGTTGCATCGTAGGCTGCCCAGCAGGAGGTGGCGTTACCGGAGTTCCCGTTGGAGCTTGTTGCCTTAGCGCATCACCATTCCAAATACGAACGACATCACAGTTACCACTTAATGGTACTGGATCTGGCATTTCTAGTTTTACAATTAAAGGAATTTGAAAAGCATTGCCAAAACCTAAACAAGTTCCAGATTGCAAGGTTTTTTGCTTCTCTACTAGTTCCTCGGAAATATTCGGTACCATTTTTTTAATATAATCCACATCAACAGGGTGATTGATCTTAAAGATTAAAAAGTTAGAACATTGGGAAATAACAGTATCGGAAAGCTCTACAGGTCTTTGAGAAATTAGACCTAAAATTAAACCATATTTTCTTCCTTCTTTGGCAATTCGATCAAAGATATTGTAACCTAAAAGGAAGCGGTCTGTATCATTTTGAATATAACGATGTGCTTCTTCTACTAAAATATGGAAAGGAATACTAGCACGGGCTTTTAATCCTTTGGTAAACTCAAATAAAAGACGAGAGAAAATTTTCGTAATTACTTTAGCAAAATCATCATCGACATCATCCAAGTTAATATTAATAATTTGATATTTCTTTCCATTTGAAATGATTAGATTCGATAAAAATGTTTCAAGAGGCATATATTGATTCGTTTCACTCGAGAAATATTTGGATCTTCCTGATGTAATTAAAGAATGAAGGCGAACTCTTAAGGTAACTGCATCTCCATAAGTTTGTTCATTTCTTAACCAACCTTCACTAATTAAAGTAAAGTTTAAAGCTTTTTCCATATCTTCTAGGGTGTAATAACAATCAATTGGAGGATCGTAATTGTCATATTCTTGATGAATAAATTTCGATACATATTCTACTAAAAGAACACTTTCGGAAAATTGTCCATGAGAATCGATCGCAAAACACTCTCTAAATTTACGGACATAACCAATTCCTTGAACTGGGGCCTCTAGATTAAATTCTTCGGTAGAACAACTTGCTAAGATAGAGAATGCTTCATCTCTTTTATGTGCACTGGTTTCGTTACTATAAATAATCGTCATAAGGGCTTTGGCAATCAAATGATTTTTATAATTTTTAGCTTTGTCATCTTGAGCAAAAATTCTTGTTAACTTTAACATTCTTTCAATGATTGGCAATTGTGTATGTGACGTGGCTTGCAATAAAAGAGCAATATCATCTTCTTTTAAAAGATAAACTGGTAAACGTAACGGTTCTCCTTTTCCTTCGGTTTCATTGGTAGTAATAAAACGATAATGATAATCTGGAGATATTTTATCAATGTCTTTAAAAGCATTATAATATTCTCCAGAAGAATCAAAAAGAACTATATTCGCTTTTAACGGATTTAATCTTTTATCAAGAAACATATTTTGGATCATTCTTGAAATTCCACAAGATTTACCACTACCACTGTTACCAAAAATTGCAAAGTGATTACTAAAGAAGTTATTGACATTCAAATAAATGGGTTGGTAATTATAAAATGGACTTCCTCCTAGTAACATGGTACCAGCTTCTTCTTTGCCTAAAATCATTGGAATTTCATTTTGATCAATGACTCTTATTTTAGCATCTAGATTTGGTTTTCTTAACACACCACTTTTTAACTTTCCATCTACAATTTCTCCCAAAAATCTTGCTTTTACAATATCATCTTGTAAACTATCTACTTCTCCTAAAATTGTTTTGGTATCATCTTCAAAAATAAGATGCAGATTCATTAAGTTAATCGCGATATTTTCACTATCCTTTAACTTAATTTCAGCTCCTTGGTCTCCAATATAAATAATCTTATCAAACATACTATCCCTTCTTTCTTCCTTTTATTTTTCAATGATTTCTTCTAATTGTTTTTTGATTTTTTCATCTGGAATCATTTCTTCTATTTTTCTTAATTTTTCTTGCTTTTCCACAAGGTGTAGCACCGTTTCATAGTGCTCTAAAATATTTTTGGTATCTTTTAATAAATTGTGTATGGCATTGCGACTTACTTTATATTTCTCAGCGATCTCTGCTAGAGATAGATTTAGAAAATAATATTCTTGAAAATAGTTTTTTTGTTTTTCAGTTAATAACTCACCATAAGTATCAAAGAGCATGGTATAGTAGAGAATTGAATCCATGTTAAGCTCCTATTCCAAGGCGTGCTAAGATGAACAAAACGATGAGTCCTATTCCAATAATACAGTAAATTAAGGTGAAATATTTTCGCCGATAAGTAAAGCGGTTATTGATTCCCATCACTACCAGAGTAATCCCTAACATTAATTGAAGTGCTGGAAAAAGTTCTCGATGAAAGATGGTCATAACTGCTGCGACAATAATAATTATGGTTAAGAAAAATTGCAAATAGATAAGGTAGATTCTTTTATCTGTTTTTACAGTAGCATTTTTTGCTTTTGGATTAATGCTGGTAATACTTTTTTTCATTTTTCTTCCTCCATAAAGTCTTTGAAGAGGCCATAAATATATTTTTCAATGTCAAACTCTTGTAAGTCTTCTTTGCGTTCGCCCAAGCCAATAAACTTTACTGGTAGATTTACTTCTTCTTTAATGGCTAGGACAATTCCTCCTTTGGCGGTACCATCTAATTTCGTTAAAACAATACCAGTAACGGGGGTAATTTCTTTGAAAGCTTTCGCTTGACTAATTCCATTTTGTCCCGTTGTCGCATCAATCACAAGAAGTGTTTCATGTGGTGCATTTTCCACTAACTTGCCAATTACTTTGTTCATCTTTTCGAGTTCTTTCATTAGGTTTACTTTGTTTTGAAGTCGTCCTGCTGTATCAATAAAAACATAATCGATTCCTTCTTGTTTCGCTTTTTCTAAACCTTCATAGATAACACTAGAAGGATCGGCCCCTTCTTCCTTCCCATAGAAAGATACCCCTACTTTTTCACTCCACTCTTTTAATTGTTTGGTCGCTCCCGCTCGAAAAGTATCTCCGGCGATTAATAAGACGCTATTACCTTTTTCTTTATAAATGTTAGCCAGTTTCGCAATAGTGGTCGTTTTGCCTACTCCATTCACGCCGACAAACAAATAGACAGTTGGTTTGGAGTCACTTGTTTTCAATTTGGTAGATAGTACTTCGCCATCGACATAAATAATAAATAACTCATCCACAATGACTTCTTTTAATTCTTTGGGATCGGTTATTTTGTCTTTCCTTACCCGCTCTTTTAATTTATCCATAAAAGACATAACGGTTCCTACTCCAATATCGGCCATAATTAAGATTTCTTCTAAGTCTTCAAAGTATTCTTCATTAATACGATGATAGCGGTTGGTCAATTCATTTAATTTTGAAGTAAAACTATTTCTACTCTTGGTTAAACCCTTTTCATAGATCTTGATACTTTCTTTTGTTTCCTCTTGTTTTTCTGTTTTCACTTCTTTTTTTGTAAATTTTGCTTTTAGTTTGTCTAAAAATCCCATTTTATCACCTACTATTAGTTTATCACAAGGTGAAGAAAAGCAAAAGAATTAATCAAAATTTTCTTGTAACAAAAGACGCACGAAAGCATTTTCGCGACTTAACTGCTTCGTATAATAATATTCTTTTTTGCGACTATCTTCTAAAATTACCTGATAGGGTTCTAGGGGTTCTAGCAACAAAGGACTAGGAATTTCAAAGTATTCTGCCAAAATGGGGATCAGATAAGAGTTTTTACTTCTTCCATGGATCAAATCTAATAAAGAAGTATAGGGAATCCCTACTGTTTGAGCCAATTGAAAATAACTTTTGATGCCCTTTTTCATCATTAGTTTTTTTAATGTACTTACATTCATGGTAGCCTCCTTGTTTTTCATTATAAAGTTTGTTCTTTTTTTTGACAAGCTTTCTTTTAAAGTTTACGAGTTTTCGTAAATTTCAAGATGAACATCCTTCTTTTAAATACATATAATACTTTGAACTGAAAGGAGGATTTAGTTTGAAAAAAATTATTATCTATTTTGTAGCGAACTTAGTTGTGTTTGCTGTAGTGTGTGCTGTATTATTTAATTTTAATGGGAAGAGAGAAAAAGATCAGAGTCTTCAAAAAGTAAAGTTAGCTGAAGTTGCTCATACGATTTTCTATGCCCCGATGTATGTGGCCATTGAAAAAGGTTATTTCGAAGAACAAGGAATTGCGATCGATTTAACCCTTACTTCAGGAGCTGACAAAGTCAGTGCAGCCGTTTTATCGGGGGATGCTGATATAGGTTTTGCCGGAAGTGAAGCGACGATCTATGTTTATAATGGTGGGGAAAAAGATTATCTACAAACATTTGCCCAATTGACTCAAAAAGATGGATCTTTCCTTGTATCAAGAGAAAAGATTGATGATTTTACGCTAGATGATTTAAAAGGAAAGACTGTGATTGGAGGGAGAGCAGGTGGAATGCCTGAGATGACACTTGAGTGGGGCTTAAGAGAAAATGGCATTGATCCCAAAGAAGATCTTTCTATTGATACTTCTGTGGCTTTTGCGGCCATGAGTTCCGCTTTTATTGGAGGGCAAGGAGATTTTGTTTCTTTGTTTGAACCAAATGCTCTACAATTAGAACAAGAAGGTTATGGTTATGTGGTCGCGAGCATCGGAGAAATGGGCGGGGTTGTTCCTTATACCACTTATTTTGCCAGAAAAAGTTATTTGGAAGAAAACCGGGAATTAATACAAAACTTTACCAAAGCCATTCAACAAGGACTTGATTTTGTTCATAACTCTAGTGATGAAGAAGTAGCAGAGGCCATCTTACCACAATTTCCTGATACTTCTTTAGAAGATTTAACAAAGGTTGTGGCTCGTTATCGTTCGATTGATGCTTGGCCTAAAACAACCGAATATAAAGAAGAATCCTTTAATCACTTACAAGAGATCATGCAAGCGGCTGGCGAACTGGAAGAGCTCGCTCCTTATCAAGATTTGAAGTTTGAACCATGAAAGATATATTAACGATATCTCATCTTAAAAAAAATTATCAAGATGACTCTGGTGAAATTGAAGCGATTGCAGATATTGATTTTGAAGTCCCAGAGGGAAAGTTTCTCTCTATTGTAGGTCCTTCTGGTTGTGGAAAAAGTACTCTATTATCAATATTAGCTGGGCTTGAGAAAAAATCAGATGGAAAAATAACATTTGCAAAGAATAATATTACCTTAGGTTATATGTTACAAAAAGATAGTTTGTTTCCTTGGCGGACTATTCTTGATAATTGTTTGATCGGCTTAGAAATCAAAAAAGAATTAACCGAGGAAAATATTCTTTATGTGCATCATCTTTTGGATACTTATGGACTCCATGATTTTAAAGATAAATATCCAAACAGTCTATCTGGAGGAATGAGACAACGAGTGGCTCTCATTAGAACCCTTGCGATCCGACCTGATATTTTGTTATTAGATGAGCCATTCAGTGCTCTTGATGCCATGACAAGAGTTGCTCTATCAGATGATGTTTATCATATGATTAAAAAAGAAGGAAAAACAGTATTAATGGTAACACATGATATTGCCGAAGCAATAAGTCTAATTAGTATGACTATTAACACCTCTTACTTTATAAGATGTTTTCATTATATCAAATACTATAAAAAATAGGAAGTTATTAAGCTTCCTATTCATCGTACCATTTAACTTCTATTATTTCAGCTTTTCCATTGACTTTATCTTTATCTCTATTAATGATATCAATCTCTTTCACAAATTGATTAAGAAATTCTAGGCGTTCTCTATTAGTTAAGAATTGCCAATGCTCTTTTATTGTTTTAGCAATTTTACTCTTATCTAATTGCTTAACTGGCTGATATTTCTTTTCCAGTTGAGTTAATTCATCTTTTAGTATTGCTAATTTTTTGTCTAATTCACTGGTCATATATTTCATATCATTATAGGCAATCTCATCTTCCATAAAAAGATTCATTATTTCTTTCTTTTTACTTTCAATTTGTGATATTCTTTTCTTTAAATCATTAATATCTTCCAATGTTTCATCTTTCTCTAATTCAGGATTAACATTATCTATTTCAGATAAGTCTTCTATGCTGTCTATATATGTCAAAAAAGCTTCTTCTACCTTTTTGTGACTCATTCCTAATGCTATGCATTGACCTCTTTCACGATACAGGCAACGATAACCAAAATGGGTTATAGTTGAGCCATCTTTATGGGTTTTAACTGTTCTTTGAGTAGTTAATTTTCGACCACAATAACCACATACTAGAATACCACAATAATACACATCATCTTTGGGATGATTAGTTCTATGTATCTTCTTAATTTTACCTAGTTTTTCTTGTGTTTTATCCCATAAGTCTTGTGATATGATTGGCTCGTGTAAGCCATTTAATACTTCAAAGCCATTTTCTTTATTAATGCCGTATCGTACACCACCTATATAGGTTATATTAGATAACATTAGTCTAATTGTCTTAGGTTGCCATACAGAGTTAATTGTATAGACTTCATCACTATTTGGTTTCTTTCTAACTCTACCTTTTAACTTAGTGGGTATTCCTTCAGCATTAAGAATATTTGCTATTTCAGTAAATGTCTTATTTTCAAGTGTGTACATTTTAAATACTCTTTTAACAACTTTTGCTTCTTTTTTATTAATAGATTGTATTTCTTGATGTTTAGGTCTATCGTAACCATAAGAAGCAGTATTGCCACACAACGATTTTCCTTGACGTACTTTTTCTATAAAACCCATTTTTACACGTTCAATAGTTTGTTCTCTTTCTAATTGAGCGATAGCACCATTCATTCTTACCATAAATCGTCCTGATGCTGTCGTCACATCTACTGTTCCGCCTGATATAGTATATACGCCTATTTCATATTGTTGAATAAGCTTTATAATATCTTCTGTATCGGACATATCACGAGTTAATCTATCGAACTTGTATAAAACAACTACATCTATTTTCTTGTCTTTAATATCTTTAATTAGTCTTTTTACATTTGGTCTATCTTCGATATTCTTTCCAGAAATACCTTTATCGGCATATACTCCACAGATTGACCATCCTTGATCATTTGCAAATTTAGTTAAGTTTGTTTTTTGAGCAGAGATGGAGTATCCTTCCTGTACTTGTCGTTCAGTGGATACTCTTATATATAATGCTGCTCTTGTTGGATTATTATCTTTCAAAATATCACCAACTTATATTATTTACTTGTCATTCTGGGAATAGATGTTCTCATAAAGAATTCTATCATCTTTACTTGAATATCTTTTGATAGAGCAATTTTTTTCTCGTTCATATAATATTCCTCCTTTTTAATATATGCTATTTAGTTTATTGATAACACTTAATGCTAACTACTGATTACCACAGGTCAAGTATTAATACAACCCACATAATCATCCGCTTTAGTTGTTATCAGGTATTTCGAAATAAGAATATTCTGGTAAAAATACTAAAGATGTTCTTTCGCCAGCGTACTGACTATATCTTGTTTTTAACACATTGATGTTAATAATTTTAGGTTCTTCACCTGTAAAGCTTACTTTGGATTTACCTTGAGTAAGTAGGGCAAGAAAATCACCTGTATATTCAATATGTCCAGATTCTTTAAAGATTGATAAATCATATACAAAGTCATCATCCTCATCTTCTGTTTTTGTATAAGAATTTCTTGATAGAGAACTGATTAAGATAATAGTAGCTTGATAGACATTGCTATATTTTTTTAATTTATCTATGATAAGATTTGTTTCTAATCTCTTATCATAGACTTTACCATTATCTTCTTCTGGTATTTCAGTTTCTAATAGTTGTAGAAAATCAACTATTATAACCGGCTTAATTTTATAATAGTTATAATAATTAATTAATGCACTTTCAATTCTCTCTACATAGCTAGAAGAATTATTGCCATATACACCTTCCATATGTAAATCTTCGCTTTTGCTAATTATATTGATGTATTTATCAATTTCATCAGCATAAGCATGAACAAGTTCGTTATAGTCATCTTTAAAGTTTAGAATATCTTTTAAAGATGATAATTCATTAATACTAAACTTATGTTTACTATTATCTATTAAACTTTTTCTATATGAAAAGTTAGATAATAACCTAGTTTGAACTTGTTGTACAGACATTTCTAGGTTGAAAAGCAAGGTATATTGTTCTTGTAATGCTAGTTCTATCATAAGATGTAGCATTAAACTGGTTTTTCCCAAACCTGGATTAGCCCCGAAAACAAATATTCCTGGTCGTAAACCACCACCAAGTATTTTATCCAGTTCAGAAATATTAGTGGGAATTACTTCTGCTTTAGACTTCTCATTTTGTAATGAACTGCAATATTCTAGCAACACTTGCTGTTTTTGAACATTCTTCCTAACAGTAGGATTATAATCTCGGTCACATATTTCTAGTTCAGGTTCAGAAGTCTTTTTATTTAGATACATCTTCGCACCTCCTCTCCAAAAAAATTCGGCGCCAGATGTCCTTCTACAAGGTCAGTAACAACTTCCAAATAGAACTTCATCTGACACTAATAATGAGAGAGAAAACTGATAGTTTTCGAACTTCTATTTGGAAGTTGTATATATAAATATATAAGTAAAAAAATCCAAGTTGTACTTGGACTTTAAAATATTCTAAAAACATATTTTTACATAAAAAAAACATAATATTCTATAATTAGAACATTATGTTACATTTCGTTTTAAACTACTATATTAACTCTTAATTTTAATTCTCCATCTCGTAATATGCTTTTAAATCTTCCTCTAGTTTCAAACTTATCTACTATTTTAAGTACCTCTTGGTAAATATCTTCTATCGTTTTAACATTAGCATTATCATCATCAAACATAATTATTTTATTTCTAATAATAAATGATGTTCCATAAGGAGAATTAGGACTATTACTAATTGTTTCTAATACATTCCTTACCGCTGTTAAAAATTCTAGTATTTGTCTTTTAGAATTAGATTTATTTAGTATTTCATAAAGATAGTTGCTAGACTGTTGTTCATTGTTCTTATAAACATATATTTCATTTGCTAGATCACCCAAACTTTTTTCATAAGAACTTTTTATTCTTTGCTCAACAGTTTTTCTTGCATTAACGCTTAATCGTTTGTGATTTGTTATTATCTTTTCATTTCTAATATTGTTTGTATTTAAAATGTTTAATTGATAGATAATTTTTTCAGCTATAACAAACTCTAAATAATTACGTTTTAAACAAGAAACAGGAAAGAAATTAGCTATTTGTTTGATTTCATATCTCATTTTCATAAAGTTAGTAACCTTGCATAATATTCCTTTTATTGCATAACTGGTTCCATTAATACCTTTTTGATGTTCCCTTGGTAGATATATAATAGTTAAATCGAGTAGTGGAATATTCTTACCAATATCTAATTTTTCTCTTTTTAACTTCTTGTACTTAGTATCGTTCAAAGCCCAATAAACTTGTTTAGCACTTATTCGTTTGCATAAATCTACAACACTATCTTTTAAGATTTTATTATTATCAGTAGTAAAAATAGTTTTTAAGTGTTCAAATGGAATATAAAAGTATTTATTATCATATCTTGGATTTTCTTTTAACTTAATATAATAGTGGTTAGCAAGTTTTAGTAATTTTCTTTCATCTAATTGAAACTTGATACTTTCATCGCTACTTAAACCTAATCTACCTATTCCAGCACTACCAAATGTTATTTGTTTTTGATAAACAGTACCTTTTTCTATTTCTTCTCTAGTAAATGCTATATCAAACAATTCATAATGAAACTTATCATAAAAATCACTTAAATAGTTAGCAATAGGGACATTATACTTCAATGTTAATTCCATATCTAATCTCTTAATATAGTCTTGTATTTCTTGAAGATGTATCTTTACATCTTGCTCTGTATAAGCTCTGTCTAAATCAATGTCAGAGGGGATTAATTTAAATATTTCATTTTTTTGCATTTCTTTTAATAACTTTAACATAATCATCACGGCTTTATTATAGCATATACTTATTGTTTATTAAACTCTTTTGTTTTTTACAATTTCACAATATTTATAAATAGTTGGTATAGATAGGTGAGTAACATCTGAAAATTGAGTTAAGTTTATTGTTTTATTATTATACATTGGTAAAAAATGAAAGAATATAGTAGGTATATCATCATATGTAGTTTTTGGTCGTCCTAACTTAACCCCCTTTGCTCTAGCATTGTTAACGCCACGTTGTACCCTAGAGCATATCATATTTCTTTCAAGTTCATTAAAAATTGAAATAACTTTGAGTAAAGTTTCTGTCATTATATCCATTTTCTTATTAGTACAGTCAACTACAAATGATTTTCCAACAATAAGTTTTAAATGTCTTTGTTCTATAATATTAATCAGTTTGCAGAAATGCAAAAGTGACCTACTAAGTCTATCAAGACTAACTACTACAATAGTGTCATAATCTTGTATTACATTAAACAACTTATCTAACTCTTTTCTATCTTCTTTGATCCCACTTTCCCATTCAATATAGATAGTTTCATCCTTACATCCTAATTCTTTTAATTCTCTAATCTGTGAGTCAATATTTTGTTTTAACTCATTAGTGCTACAACGAGCATAACCCCATATAGTCATAGCTAACTCCTTTCTCTTTATGAAACGAAATCCTCTTTTACATTTCGCTGCAACTAATACAGAGAAAATACAATATAATCTTAAAGTCTTCTCCTATAATTCAATGGTTAATTAATTAAACGAAAACAAATGATTTCGTTGCAACTAATATGTGACCACATAATCAATAATAGTGCAAGTTTTTTACAAAAAGAAAACACAGTTTTTCTGTGTTTCTTATGTAATATTATATATTTAGAATTATTTACTTATTTCTTTAGAACTAAGAAATGTGATTTTATTAGCAAATGCAATCATTTCATCGTTTATAGAACTTAATTGTCCTTTTATTCCAAGTATAGAACCAAGTTCACAATGCTCAGATATTAGTTTTGCTTTTTCTTCTGATACAATAAACTTTAGTCTGTCTATTTCATATATACCGTCTTTATTTTTTTCATTTTTTGGTATTTCTATTTTTAATATTACTTGATTATCTTCTTCAATTAATCCTTTGTATCTTCCTACTATTATAAGCATATTAAGCATTTATATACCTCCTTTCAAATTACCTTTTACGGTAGAGTAGATGTTACCAAAAATTAAATTAATTACAAGATATGTTAGAAAAAAATACAAAATTACAACGTGTAACCGTTCGTTAATTAGTTAAACAATGAACTACCAACAAAAAAACGAGTTGATTAAACTCGTTTTGCAATGCTAATAATTAATTAAAGCTATTCATTAGTTTTTGTCTTATCTACAATTCTATAATCTGATACATCTATAGCCAAATCTTCGCTAACTCCATCTGTATGACATATATCATTTCCATTTAATTGGTAGACATTTTTACTTTTAGGATCAAACAAAATTTTTTCTAAACCTCTTTGTAGTGCACACCTATAGGCAGCATTTCTATAAGTCTGTGTATCTATTATTATGCCTTTCCAATTTTCTTCTATTTCAGCTGTAGTGATTTTACCATATTCATATGATGTATTAGAAGTATAACCCATACTTGAATAATATTGTGATGGATTATAAATATTTTGAAAATCTGCTGTTATAGTTAATGTGTTATCACTAATATTATAAGAACAATTTGTTGAATTAGATACACTAGCACCTCTGTCATCATTTATGGATATTTGATAGTAACAACTGTTATCTTTAGAATACAAATTTATTAAAGCTTGACCTTTACCACCATTTGTAGTAGTTACAGTTATTGAAAATATTTTTGTATCCAAATTACTATAGTCAAAATCATTAATATTATATTTGTATAAAATATCTTTAGTTTCCTCTTGATTTGTATCATTTTCGTCTGTTGTATCATTAACATCATTATTGCTATTTGTAGGATTAGGTGCAGGTATAAGAATGTTAATAGCAAGTATACCTACAATGATTACAATAGCAAGTATTACATATATTATTTTTTTACTTCTTTTACTCATTTTTTACTCCATTCTATAAAATTATTTTTTATAATAAACTGCAGAACTATTAGAAATAGATCTTACATCACCAGAAGGGTTATCATAATTAATATTGTATGATTTACCATTAGATAAAGTTATAACGTCATCTGAATAACTATAATCCCCACAAGACCCCGATTTATCTCCACTTTCAATTCTATCTATGCAAGAATTTAATGCTTGTAATGAATAATCATTATATAAAGACATAGCTGAACATTGATAAAAACAATAGCTAAAGTCATCTTCAAACTTAAAACAATTTTCAGTTGAAAGATGATCAGATGTGCAATATACTCCGTAAAAATCCGATGGTATAGTTGTATTGCTAGAACATCCTGTAATAATGAATAGTAATAGAGGTACAAAGATACCAAATATTTTAATGGTTGTTATTTTTTTACAATTATTATTTAAGTTTGATTTACTTTTCATATTATTTCACTCCTCATATTTGTTGGAAATATCCTTCCTTTAAAGTCTTACTCCAATCGGTAGTAAAACTTAAGGTCACAATATCGTCTTTGTTTTTAACTTTAGATATTTTTATTATTTCTGATTTTCCATTCATACTCTTTAATTGAACCTCATGGTCATCATCAGATACTTTTAATGTCGTTATCTTGTTTCCTCTTACTTTAGTAATCTTTTCCTCATCAATAAAAATATTATAAGCCTCTAATGGTTGTACATCAGCTTTTATTTTTAAAATCATATTAATTATACCTCCCTTATTTCTCTTGATTATTTTTTTGCTCTATTATACTGTTCTTTAAAACTTCTAAACACACGTTATCTTTATCACATAATAATTCTAAATAATCTTCCCAACGATAAAGTCTTTGCCCATTACTTGTAATGTCTATTGATGTATGTTCACCGATTAAACTTTCTATTTCGTTTATTTTTTTTCCAACAAGTTCTATATCTTTCATTATTTCGCTAAGATTATGAGCTTTATTTAAATTAATTCCCAATCCCAGCAAAGTAGATCCTAAAATTGGACATATCGTTGCAATAATAGGGTAGAAATTAGATAAAAATGGAAAGTTATCATATATAGATACAACATTAAAAATAACGCCAAAACCTACTACCAAAAGAAATACTCCAATAAAAATCATTATTGTACCAGAACTTGAACTTTCTCTCTCACTGCTAATAACTGTTACTTCCTTTTGATTATCATTTTCGCTAACCTTTTTCTTTGCTTCATCAGCTTCTGTTACTTCACCGTTAAAATCCTCTTGAACGTTTTTTTTCATACACTTATAAAATCACCTCTCTATAATAATAGATTAACACATAGAAGATATTTTTACAACTGCCAGGCGACATTTATATAATCTTTTACAAAAAATAAAAAAGACAACTACTTGCTGTCTTCATTAATATCATCAAATAATTGTCTTATATCAATTTCTAAAGCTGTTGCAAATCTACCTAAAGCTTCTAATGTTGGTGTTTTATCTACCGAAGGACACTCGAGATCCCGTACGTATTGATGGGTAAAATCTGTTTTATCTGCTAATTCTTGTAATGTGTAATTTCTCATCTTACGATACTTTCTTATATTTTTACGAACTAAAATAGATAAAGTATGCTTGTCATAACTTCTCATAGATTTATCACCACTTTTCTAATCTTTATTATTGCAAATAATTATTGAAAAGTATGTCGCCTATGGGTTTAGATGAGATATTACACTTTTAAACAACGTGTAAACGATTTTCTTTTAAGTAAACATATAACAACCAATATAGAACAATTTGGTGCAATTTAATATTACTTTAGTAATTTAGATAGTTCTTTATATACTTTAATGATAAGCTTTCTAGTTACTTTACTATCTTGTAACCAAATTATATTATCATCTTCTTTTAAAGAGGGGATTTTAAAAGTAACTATCATATACATAAGTAATTCATTAATAGTAGCATTTATATCATTTATTCTTTCTACAGTATCTCGGAGATTAATAATTTTAAAAGTTAATATAATTAATTGGAAATCGTGTTCTTTAAGAGGAGGGCTGCTTTGCCATACTTCATCTTTAAAATAGTTCTCTATCATTTTTATAATATTATCTAATGAACTTCTCATATTACAACTCACTTTCTACTTATTTTAAAATACTATCAACAAAGCCATATTTTATAGCTTCATAAGCATTCATCCAATTATCTTTTTTATGAGTCATTTTCTTTACTTCCTGAAATGACTGTTTAGTATTTTTGGAAATAATTCTATAAAGTTTATTATTGAGTCTTTCTGTGTGCTTAACTTTATCTTGCATTTCTCCAAGTTTTCCAAAACACATAGATGATACTTCGTGTATCATTATTTCTGCATTTGGTAGTATATATCTTTTTCCCTTAGTTCCATTAATTAAAAGGATGCTTGCCATACTTGCACATCTACCTATACAAATAGTTTTTATATCACTTTTAATCATATTCATAACATCATAAATAGCAAGTCCTTCTCGTACTTCACCACCAGGAGAGTTTATATATAATGTTATATCCCTATGATTACACATATCAAGCTTCATAAGTTTATCAATTACTTCTTTAGATAATCTTTCATCAATTTCTCCAGTTAAGTAGATAACTCGTTTCTCCAATAAATCAACTGATGACACTTTCTTCTTTTCTTTAGACTTTTTATCTTTTCTTTTATTCTTTTTACTATTATGTTTATTTTCCATATTTACCTCATCTTTCTATTATCTTCTACTAAATATAGCATTTACTAGTTTTCTAGCATTGATTTTACTTTGAGTTCTTGTAATACTATCTTTATCAAAGAGTTTTTGATATTTTAGTATTTGTTCTTTCGTTAGTGATTTAAAGTCACCCTTAACATAATCATCTCCTACAATTAAAAAGTTATCATAAATAATATCATGTTCAATACTTCTATTAGGTTTAGATAAATTAAACTTTCCCTCATCATTACAAATTAAGCATACATCATCATCTTTAAGTAAATAGGATACTGCTATTTTACCATTTACTTGTGCTTGAAATGATTTTAAAGTATTAGGTATTTCTACTACTTTTGGTAACTCATTAGGGCATATAAGTAATGCCTTTATCTTTTTTATACAAGCCATTTTTCACCTCCCAACCTAAGTGGGTACTATGTAAACACTTTATTTTTGATAATGGAAGATATAATTACCAAATAATAACAAATTAATTTTATTAGACGTTTTATATTTATATAAGCACAAAAAATAAGCCAATTAATCGCCCATTAAACGATATAATTAGCTTTAGACATATAACACTACTATAAGATATTTTTTGACAAATCTAACCACAATTAACAACTATTATTTTAATGAAACCCTTATATAATAAGACTTTCAATAGTCATACTAATTAGACTTATTGCCGAAGCAGTGAGCCTTTCTGATCAGGTCATTGTTTTAACAAAGCGACCAGCCAAAGTAAAAAAAATATATGATATTAAATTAACCGGACGTTCTACACCCATTGAAAATCGCAAATGCAAAGAATTTAGTTTTTATTATGATCAAATTTGGAGGGATTTAGATGTCCACCTTACCGAATGAGCATGAAGAATATCTAAAAAAGAAAAAGAAAGAAAAACGTATTGTTCTTATCTTTCAAATCCTACTACTTCTTTCTTTTTTACTTCTTTGGGAAATAGCAGCCCATTATGAATGGATCAATACCTTTTTGTCTTCAAGCCCTAGCCTTGTTTTGAAAACTTTTTTATCTTTGTTTGAACAAAATGATCTTTTTAGTCATATCGGGGTTACAGCTTATGAAACTTTTTTAAGTTTTGCTATTGCTTCTTTAATCGGATTAAGTGTCTCTATCCTTCTTTGGTGGTTCCCTCGCCTTGCTAAAATATTGGATCCTTATCTTACGGTTTTAAATTCTCTACCAAAAGTCGCTTTAGGACCCCTTATTATTATTTGGGTTGGCGCTTCTACCAATTCGATTATTTTTATGGCTTTGCTTATTTGTATTTTTCTATCTATTATCAACATTTATCATGACTTTTTAAGTACGGACTCTAGTTATATTACTTTATTAAAAAGTTTAGGAGCAAAGAAAAAAGATATTTTCTTAAAAGTGATATTACCAGGCAATCTTTCAAATATTATTAACAATCTAAAGATCAATGTTAGTATGGCTTTTATCGGACTATAAGACATATGGAGAGAAAACACTATAATTTTTATGTTAGTTCTCACTAACA
>ERZ1643249.1479-NODE-1479-length-23599-cov-5.426096_pt1 | contig 23599 bp, 36 predicted proteins | sample MGYA00579263_ERZ1643249 | MGnify/ENA primary metagenome ERZ1643249 (study PRJEB29033, sample SAMEA4952264) | chicken gut metagenome | biome: Broiler Chicken; feature: Gastrointestinal Tract; material: Caecum | place: Ireland | collected 2018 | study: Broiler... | reverse complement strand
GCTACAATTGGTGTTGTAGGAAATGAAGATAGTAAACTAGTAAACCTTGGTAAAGCTGGAAGAAAAAGACATATGGGTATTAGACCTACTAACCGTGGTAGTGTAATGAACCCTAACGATCACCCACATGGTGGTGGTGAAGGTCGTGCTCCAGTAGGACGCAAGAGCCCAATGACACCTTGGGGTAAACCTGCACTTGGTGTTAAAACTCGTAAGAGTAAAAAGAAAAGTGAAAAGCTTATTGTAAGTAGGAAGAAAAAATAGGAGGGTACTATGGCAAGAAGTTTAAAAAAAGGACCATTTGTTGATGAATCATTAATGAAAAAGGTTCAAGAAATGAATAAAAATAATAAGAAAACTGTTATTAAGACTTGGTCAAGAAGATCTACTATTTTTCCTGACTTTGTAGGTCATACAATAGCGGTTCATAATGGAAAAGATTTTATACCAGTATATATTACTGAAGACATGGTAGGACATAAACTTGGAGAATTTTCACAAACTCGTAAGTTTGGTGGCCATGCAGGAAATAAATAGGAGGTAACATGGAAGCATATGCAATTCATAAAAATGCTTTAATTAAACCTAGACTTGCGCGCATGACTATGGATTTAATTAGAGGTAAAGATGTTGAAACTGCAAGAGGAATTCTTGAAAACACTAACACTAAAGCAAGTAGATTAATACTTAAAGTTTTAAATTCTGCTGTAGCTAATGCTGTAAATAATAATGGAGCAAATGTTGCTGATTTAAGAGTTAGTGAATGTTATATTAATCCAGGACCTATTTATAAGAGAATTAAATTTGCAAGTCGTGGTAATGTAGATCGTCACGATAAAAGAAGTAGTCACATTACAGTTTGTGTAAGTGATACTGCGAAGGGAGTAAAATAGTATGGGACAAAAAGTAAATCCAATAGGATATCGTCTTGGTGTTAATAAAGACTGGGAGTCTAAGTGGTATTCTAAGAAAGATTATGCTAAATATTTAAATAATGATATTAAAATCAGAGAATATTTAGAAAAAAATCTTAAAGATGCTGCTATTGCTAGTGTAATTATTGAACGCAAAAAAGACAGATGTGAAGTTACTATTTATACTGCTAAACCAGGTGTAATAATTGGTCGCGGTGGAGAAGATATAGAAAAATTAAGAAATAAACTTAAAAAACTTGTTGGTGAAGAAATCTACATCAACATTGTGGAAGAAAAGAAACCAGATTTAAATGCTAAATTAGTAGCTATGAATATAGCTAACCAAATTGCTGCTAGAGCTCCATTTAGATCAGCTCAAAAAAGAGCTATCAGAAATGTTTTAAAAGCGGGAGCAAAAGGATGTAAAACAAGTGTATCAGGAAGACTTGGAGGAGCAGAAATGGCAAGAACTGAAGGTTATACTGAAGGAACTGTGCCACTACATACAATTAGAGCAGATGTAGATTATGCTACTGCTGAAGCTGATACAACTTATGGAAAAATTGGTGTTAAAGTTTGGATTTATAAAGATGAAATTCTTCCTGCAAAAAAAATGAAGGGAGCTGATAAAAATGTTGATGCCAAAAAGAACTAAATATCGTAAGAGTCATAGAATAAGTTATGATGGCCATGCCAAAGGTAATACAGAATTACATTTTGGTGATTACGGTTTACAAGCAACTGAAGGTGGCTGGATATCAGCTAGACAAATTGAAGCAGCTCGTATTGCAATGACCCGTTTTATGAAGCGTGGTGGAAAAGTATATATCAATATTTTCCCACATATGCCAAGAACTAAAAAACCTTTAGAAACTCGTCAAGGTAAAGGTAAAGGTAATGTTGAAGAATGGGTAGCAGTTGTAAAAAATGGTAAGATTATGTTTGAAGTTAGTGGAGTATCTGAAGAAATTGCTCGTGAAGCTCTTAGACTTGCTTCTCATAAATTATCAGTTAAATCAAAATTTGTTAAAAAAGATGTAAAGGATGGTGATTCTCTTGAAAATTGAAGATTTAAGAAAATTATCCGATGAAGAATTAAACAAAAAAATAATCGAAACAAAAGAAGAATTATTTACAAAAAGAATGCAACAAGCAAATGGTACATTAGAAAAACCAGCTGAACTTAGAATGTTAAGAAGAGATGTTGCAAGAATGAAAACAATCTTGAAAGAAAGAGAACTAAATGGAGGTAATAAATAATGACTGAAGCAAAACATGAATTAGTTGGTAGAGTTGTAAGTAGCTCTAATAATAAGACTATTACAGTTTTAGTTGAAACTTCTAAAAAACATCCTTTATACAAAAAACAAGTTAAATATTCTAAGAAATATGCAGCTCATGATGAAGCAAATGAAGCTAAAGTAGGAGATACAGTAAGAATTAGAATGACTAGACCATTATCTAAAACTAAAAGATATGAACTAGTAGAAATTCTAAGTAAAGCTGTTATCCTTTAGGAGGTATTATTATGGTAATGCAAGAAAGTAGACTTAAAGTTGCTGATAATAGCGGAGCTAGAGAAATACTTGTAATTAGAGTTATGGGTGGATCTAAAGTTAAATATGCTAATATCGGTGATGTAGTAGTTGGAACTGTAAAAAAAGCTATTCCTAATAGTCCAGTAAAAAAAGGAAAAGTTGTTAAAGCTGTAATTGTTAGAACTGCCCAAGGCGTAAGAAGAAATGATGGTTCTTATATAAAATTTGATGACAATGCATGTGTTTTAATTAAAGATGATAAATCTCCAGTTGGAACTCGTGTGCTTGGTCCAGTAGCTAGAGAATTAAGAGAAAAAGATTATATGAAGATCGTATCTCTTGCTAGCGAAGTATTATAGGAGGCAAAAATGAAAGTTAAAGTTAATGATACAGTTTTAGTAATTACAGGAGAAGACAAGGGTAAGCAAGGCAGAGTAATTAGAACACTAAAAAAAGATAATAAAGTAGTAGTTGAAGGTGTAAATATTGTTAAAAAACATAGTAAACCTAGAACTACAAATGATAAGGGTGGAATTTTTGAAATTGAAGCTCCAATTCATGTATCTAATGTTAAAGTAATTACTGAAGCTGAAGCTAAAGAAATTAAAAAGGCTGAAAAAACCCAAGAAAAAAAAGAAAAAGTAGAAGCTAAAGAAGAAAAGAAGGAAACTAAAAAAACTTCAAAAACAGCTTCTCGGAAAGCGAGTAAGTAGTTATGAGTAATTTTAAAGAAAAATATACTAAGGAAATTATTCCTGCATTAATGAAAGAATTCGGATACACTTCAGTTATGCAAGTACCAAAATTAGAAAAAATTATTGTTAATATTGGTGCTGGTGAAGGAAGTAAAGATGAAAAATTTATAACAGCAGCTGTTAATGACTTAACTCAAATTACTGGTCAAAAACCTGTTGTTACAAAAGCTCGTAAGTCAATCGCTGGATTTAAAATAAGAGAAGGTCAACCTGTTGGTGTAAAAGTAACTTTAAGAGGAGAAAATATGTATTATTTCTTTGAAAAGTTAGTTAAAGTTGGACTTCCTCGTGTAAGAGATTTCCGTGGAGTATCTGCTCATTCATTTGATGGCCATGGTAATTATACTTTAGGTATCAAAGAACAACTTATATTCCCAGAAATTGAATATGATGATGTTGTTAAAGTTCGTGGTATGGATATCGTGTTCGTAACAACTGCAAAGAGCAATGAAGAAGCTAAAAGTTTACTTAAAGGCTTTGGAATGCCTTTCAAGAATTAAGGAGGACTTATGGCAAAGAAAAGTATGATAGTAAAAAATAAAAGAACACCTAAGTTTAGTACTCGTGCTTACACTAGATGTAATCGTTGTGGAAGACCTCATGGAGTATTAAGAAAATATGGTATTTGCAGAATTTGTTTTAGAGAACTAGCAAATGAAGGTAAATTACCTGGTGTTAAGAAATCTAGTTGGTAAGGAGGAATAAAATGTTTGTACAAGATAAAATAGCAGATATGTTAACTCGTATTCGTAATGCTAATCAAATGAAATACGCAACAGTTGAAGTTATAGGTACAAAAATGACTCTTGGTATTGCAGAAATACTTAAAAGAGAAGGTTTTATTGCAGACTATACTTATGAAAAGAATAGTAATGGCGATAAACTTACATTAACTTTAAAGTATGGACCTAAGAAAGAAAGAGTTATTACTGGACTTAAAAGAATTAGTAAATCTGGTTTAAGAGTTTATGCTAAAGTTGATGAACTTCCTCATGTACTAAATGGACTAGGTATTGCTATAATTTCAACTTCTGAAGGTTTAATGACTGATAAGGAAGCTAGAGCTAAGGGATTAGGAGGTGAAGTACTTGCCTATATTTGGTAAGGAATTATGAGTAGAATCGGAGAAAGAAAACTAACTATCCCTGAAGGTGTAACTGTTAGTGTTGATGGAAATAATGTTACTGTAAAAGGTCCTAAAGGAGAATTAAGTTATACATTTAGTAATTTAATTAATGTTGAAGTAGTTGATAATACTGTATTAACTAAACAAGTTAAGGAAAGCAAAAAAGCTAATATGATGCAAGGAACTACTAATTCATTAATTAATAATATGATTATTGGTGTACACACAGGTTTTTCTAAAGGATTAGAAGCAGTTGGTGTTGGATATCGTTTTAATGTTAGTGGTAATAAAATTACTGTTAATGCTGGATATTCTCACCCTGTAGTGCTTGTTGCTCCTAGTGACTTATCTGTTACTAGTGAATCAAATACTGAAATTACAATTCATGGAATTGATAAGCAAAAAGTTTCTGAATTTGCGGCGAATATTCGTAAGATAAGAGAACCAGAACCTTATAAAGGTAAAGGTATTCGTTATAAAGATGAACATGTTCGTCGTAAAGAAGGTAAGAAAGCGGCTTAGGGAAGGAGTATAGGAAATGATTAAAAAAGAAGCGAGAAATGTTGCAAGAGTTAGACGGCACGTTAGAGTTCGTAAGAATATAACGGGCACTAAGGAATGTCCAAGACTTAATGTGTTTAGATCAAATAAAGGAATTTATGCTCAAGTTATTGATGATGTAACAGGAACAACCCTAGCAAGTTCTTCAAATTTAGAATTAAAAATTAAAAATGGTGGTAATATTGAAGCTGCTAAAGCAGTAGGAAAAGATATTGCTGAAAAATGTTTAAAATTAAAAATTAAAAATGTCGTATTTGACCGTGGTGGATACGCTTATCATGGTAGAGTTTCAGCCCTTGCTGATGCAGCAAGAGAAGCAGGATTAGAATTTTAGGAGGTAACATGAGAAAAGATAATAAATTTGAAAATAAGAAAAATTTACTTGAAGAAAAAGTTATTTCAATAACTCGTGTAACTAAAGTTACCCAAGGTGGAAGACACTTCCGTTTTTCTGCAACTGTTGCTGTTGGAAATAGAAAAGGACTAGTTGGTATTGGTAGCGGTAAAGCTAATGAAGTACCTGAAGCAATTAAAAAAGCAATTCAAGCTGCTAATAAAAATGTATGTAGAGTTGCCCTAAAAGATAACAGAACTGTTCCACATGAAATGATGGCTAAAGTTGGTAGAGCTGTAGTATTAATCAAACCTGCTAAAGAAGGTCGTGGTATCATTGCTGGTGGAGCTGCCAGAGCTGTTTTAGAACTAGCTGGTGTTAAAGATATTGTTGCTAAATCACTTGGATCTAATACTCAAGTAAATGTTGCTAAAGCAACACTTGATGCATTGAAGGCCCAAAGAACACCAGAACATATTGCTGAACTTCGTGGCAAGAAAGTTGAGGAATTATAATATGAAATTAGAAAATTTACCAAAAAGTAAAGAAACTAAAGTTTCTAAAAGAGTAGGTCGTGGACCAGGATCTGGTATGGGTAAAACTGCTACTCGTGGTGAAAACGGTCAAAAATCAAGAAGTGGTGCATCAATTCCTGCATGGTTCCAAGGTGGACAAACTCCACTTCATAGAAGAATCCCAATCAGAGGATTTAATAATAAAAATTTTGCAACTAAATTTGCTGTGATTAATCTAGCAGATTTAGAAAAGCACTTTAATGATGGTGATACTGTAACACCAGAAATTCTTAAAGAAAGAAAAATTATCAAGAAACAACTTAATGGAGTAAAAGTTTTAGCAAATGGTGAACTTACTAAAAAGTTAACAGTTAAAGCTCACAGATTCTCTAGTAAAGCTGTTACAAAAATTGAAAATTCCGGTGGCAAAGCTGAGGTGATTTAGATGTTTCGTGGGTTTTCCCAACTTTTTAGTAAAACTAATAAAGATTTAAGAAAAAGAATTTATTTTACCATTTTTTGTCTAGGAATATTTTGTTTAGGTAGTGCTATTACTATTCCTTGGGCATCCCGAGTATATGATGAGTTAGGATTTTTAGAAATATTTAATATTATGAGTGGTGGAGGTCTTCGTAATTTTGCGATTTTTGGCCTTGGAGTATCTCCATATATCACCGCATCAATCATAACCCAATTACTCCAAATGGATATAATTCCTTATTTTAAGGATTTAAAAGAACAAGGATATGTAGGTAGACAAAAAATTAATAAAATTACTAGATATTTAGGTATTATAATAGCATTTATTCAAGCTTATGTAATGTGTGTGTTCTTTATGAATGGCAGTGATATCTTCACAATGCTTAAGACCTCACTAGTTATGACTGCTGGTACTGCCTTCTGTTTATGGATGGGAGACCAAATTACTAGTAAAGGTTTAGGTAATGGTCAATCAATGCTAATCATGGCAGGTATTATCATGAGTATGCCAAGTGTCTTCACTGGAGCATACGACGGATTTATTACGGCTGATACATATAGCTTAGGCTTAGGAATATTCTTCTTTATTCTGTTTGTTATTTAATATATCCTTATAATTGTAGGTATTATATGGATACAACTAGCAGAAAGACGAATACCTATTCAATATGCAAATAGAAGTACTAGTGCTTATGGTGCACAACAAAGTTTTTTACCAATAAAAATAAATTCCGCAGGTGTTATTCCCGTAATATTTGCGCAAATACTTATTACGATACCTGCAACAATAGTTAATATTATTGGTAATGAAAGAGCTATTAATTTTGTTAATACTTATATAAATTATGATACATTTACAGGATTTATTTTATACATAATCTTAATAATGTTCTTTGGATATTTTTATACATTTATGCAAATGAATCCTGATGAAATGAGTAAAAACCTAAATAAAAGAGGTGGATACATTCCAGGAATTAGACCAGGAGAAGATACATCAAAGTATATTAGTAATACTTTAGGTAAGTTAACATTCACAGGTAGTTTATTCCTAGTAGTGTTATCTGCAATACCAATAGTATTCTCTATGATTTTTGATCTTCCATCAACCGTATCAATCGGTGGAACTGGAATATTAATCGTTGTTGGAGTTGCTATTGAAACATATAAACAAATTGAAAGTAGTTTAGTAAGCCGTAGCTATGCGGCGAAAAGAAAGAGGCTAAAATGAAAAATATAATATTTATTGCTCCCCCAGCTGCTGGTAAAGGAACTCAAAGTAATATGTTAAAAGAAAAATTTGGATATAACCATATTTCTACTGGAGATATGCTAAGAGAAGCTATTAATTCTGGTAGCGAAATAGGTAAGGAAGTAAAAAATATTATAGATAAAGGAGAACTTGTTAGTGATGATTTAATTATAAAGCTAGTTAAAAATAAACTTACAAGTACCGATGGAAAACCATTTATTTTAGATGGTTTTCCTAGGACTCTTAATCAAGCCAAATCTTTAGATGAAATCTTAACAGATGACTATATTGTTATCTATCTAGATTTAGATGAATCAGAAGCTATAAATAGAATTACAGGTAGACTTACTTGTAATTGTGGAAAATCTTATAATGTTAATATAGAGGAACTTAAACCAAAAGTAGATGGTATTTGTGATAATTGTGGAAGTATTCTAATAAAAAGAGATGATGATAATGTTGAATCATTCAAAGTAAGATTTAAAACATTTTTAGATAATACCGATTCTATATTAAAATATTATGAAGATAAAGAAAAATTAATTAAAATAGATGTTAATAAAGATGTACAAGATATATTTGAAAGTATCTTAGAGGTAGCTAATGATTAGTATTAAAAGTGCAAGAGAAATTGAGTTAATGCGAGAAGCCGGAGAGAAAAATATTCTTTGCTTCAAAGAAATAGAAAAAAATATTAAACCAGGAATTACAACTGATAAAATAAACAAAATAGTTGAAGAATTTCTTAAGAAAAATGATTGTATTTCTTCGACACTCGGATTTGAAGGATATCCAAAAAGTGTTTGTGTATCAGTTAATGATGAAGTAGTTCATGGAATACCTTCGGGTAGAGTACTTCAAAATGGTGATATTGTATCAGTTGATTTGGTATTATCATATAAAGGTTATCATGCTGATGCAACAAGAACATATATTATAGGTAGTGTTCCAGAAAATGTTAAAGCATTAGTAGAAGATACCAAAGGTGCTTTTTATGCCGGAGTAAGTCAGGTTAAAGAAGGAGCTCGCATTAGAGATATCTCTGTGGCAGTTGAAGAATATGCCCATAGTCATGGCTTATCAGTTGTTGAAGAACTAGTTGGTCATGGAATTGGTACAAGCATGCATGAAGAACCAGATGTTCCAAATTTTGATAATCATAATATGACAAAATTAAAAGCAGGTATGACGATTTGTATCGAACCAATGCTTAATTTAGGTACTAAACATGTATATGTTGCTGATGATGATTGGACAGTTAAAACTGCTGATGGCGCATATGCTGCGCATTATGAAAATACAGTCTTAGTTACAAAAGACGGATATGAAATATTAACAGGAGAATAAAAAATGGAAAAAAAAGAAAATGGTAAAAAAGATAAAATTGAATTAGAAGGTAAAGTTATTGAAGTTTTAAAAGGTAATGATTACTTAGTAGAACTTCCTAACGGGCATACTGTAAAAGCCTACGTCTCTGGTAAAATGCGTATGAACATGATTCGTATTCTACCAGGTGATAAAGTTACAGTAGAAGTATCAATTTATGATTTAGAACGTGGGATAATAAAATGGAATAATAGATAAGGAGTGAAATTATGAAAGTTAGACCAAGTGTAAAGAAAATATGTAAGAAATGTAAAATTGTCAGAAGAAAAGGAAAAGTTAGGGTTATTTGTGAAAATCCTAAACACAAACAAGTTCAAGGTTAAAGGAGGATTATATGGCAAGAATTAAAAATATTGAATTACCAGGTGAAAAACATACTTGTATCGGTTTAACAGCAATCTATGGTATAGGTAGAAATTTAGCTAAAACTATATGTGAAGATGCTGGAGTTGATGCAAGTAAAAAAATTAAAGATTTAACAGATGATGAAGTAGCAGCTTTAAGAAAAGAAGTAGACAAATATACTGTTGAAGGTGATCTTCGTCGTGATGTTCAAATGAGTATTAAAAACAAAATGGAAATCAATTGTTATCAAGGTATTAGACATAAAAAAGGACTACCTGTTAGAGGTCAAAGAACTAACAGAAATGCTCATACTCGTAAAGGTAGAGGAAAAGTAGTAGCTAATAAAAAGAAAGTAGGTAAGTAATATGGCATATAATAGAAGAAAAAGAAAAGTTAAGAAAAATATTCCAGAAGCAGAAGCACATATTCATTCAACTTATAACAATACAATAGTTACTATTTGTGATAAAGATGGTAATGCAATAAGTTGGTCATCTGCAGGTCGTATTGGTTATAAAGGATCAAAGAAGAAAACTCCATTTGCTGCAGGCTTAACAAGTGAAGCAGCAGCTGCAGCAGCAGTTGAAGCAGGAGTTAAAAAAGTAGATGTTTATGTTAAAGGCCTTGGACCAGGAAGAGAAAATGCAATTAGATCATTACAAACTGCTGGATTAGAAATTACAAGTATTGTTGATGAAACACCTATTCCTCATAATGGATGCCGTCCACCAAAAAGACCTAGAAATTAATTAAAGAAAGGAACGTGGATTATGATTAAATTTGAAAAACCAGACTATAAGATTACTGAAATACAAGAAAGTAATCATTTTGCAAAATTTGAACTTGAACCCCTAGAAAGAGGTTTTGGTACAACTATAGGTAATGCCCTAAGAAGAGTATTATTATCAAGTCTTCCAGGCAGTGCAGTTACAACTGTTAAAATTGATGGTGTAATGCATGAATTTCAAAAAATTGAAGGTGTTGTGGAAGATGTAACAAGTATTGTACTTGCATTAAAAAAATTAGTAGTTAAAAATTATACCGGAGATGTTCAAACATTAAGATTAGTTAAATCAACTGAAGGACCAGTTACTGCAGCAGACATTGAAAAGAATGCTGATGTTGAAATAATGAACCCAGACTTAGTTATTTGTAATTTAGTTAAGGGTGGTAAAATAAGCATGGAAATGACAGTTAATAATGGTCGTGGATATGTTCCTGCAGCTGAAAATAAAGCTAAACTTACTGAAAACAAAATTGGCATTATTGCAATAGATTCTTCATATTCACCAATTGAACTTGTTAAATATGAAGTACTAGATACTCGTGTTGGTCAAGATGAATCATATGATAAATTAGTTATGGAAGTATCAACTAATGGATCTATGTTACCAGAAGAAGCTATGGCTCTTGCGGCTAAAATTTTAATTGAACACTTTAATATAGTTGCTGATTTAAATTCAATAAGTAATATTACAGGTATAATGCAAGAAAAGAAAGTTGATAATATGACTAAAACACTTGAAACTCCAATTGAAGAAGTAGAATTCTCAGTTAGAGCTTACAACTGTTTAAAAAGAGCTGGTATTCATACCGTTCAAGATTTAGTTAATAAAAAAGAATCAGAAGTTACTAAGATCAGAAACTTAGGTAAGAAGTCTCTAAAAGAAGTTCTTGATAAAGTTGCTGAATTAGGACTATCATTTAAGGAGTAATAATATGAAATATAGAAAATTAGGAAGAGAAACAAGAATTAGAAGAAGCATCCTTGCTGGTTTAACTAAAGATTGTCTAAACTATGGTTACGTAGTTACTACTGAAGCTCGTGCTAAAGAAGTAAGAAAATTTGTTGATAAAATGATTACTTATGGCAAAGATGGATCACTAGTAGCTCGTCGCAAAGCTTTAGCATTCTTACATAACGACAAAGATGTTGTTAAAAAAGTATTCGATGAACTAGCAAAAACTTATGAAACAAGAAACGGTGGTTATACAAGAATCATTAAACTTAATGAACGCCGTGGTGACGATGCTCTAGAAGTTAGACTTGAATTAGTAAAATAGGTTAACAAATATTGTTAATCTTTTTATTTTGTTATATAATTAAGATATGGAGGTAATAAAAATGAATGAACAATTATATAGTTTAGAACAAAGTATAAGAGAGTTAAGAGAATCAATGCTTATTATTAGTTTAACAAATATTGCAAGTAGTGAGATGTATCCCTTAGAAGTTAGACAAGATGCTGCAAGAAGAGTTCAAACTCTTTTAGGTTTATTTAAAACTCAAAATTTTGTAGAAGAACCAGAAAATAGTTTACCAAATAATATTCTTAGCTAACAGTTGACAAATAGTAACTGTATGTGATATATTATATATGCAAGTAAAAAATGGTAATACATTTTTATGTGGGGGGCGTCTGTGAGGTCACCCTAATTTTAAATTTTAAAACCGATTCTTTGGGAATCGGTTTTGTGCTTATAAAATTTATTAAAAGTGAACGATTTCTCTTGCATTATTTTACTTTCTGTGATATTGTAGAGGCAACACACTCAGAAAGGAGGATTAAAAATGCTAGATGAAATTACTTTAAAACCGATGTTAACTACATCAGAAATGATTGAACATCTAAAAGAAAAAAATATTAAATTTGAACAAATGAGTGAAAAAGAAGCATTTAAATATTTAGAAGATAATAATAACTATTTTAACCTAACTGCTTATAAAAATAATTTTGAAAAGAAATATATTAATAAAGAGTTTATTGATGAATATGTAGACTTAGATTTTGCTTATTTAAAAGATTTATCAATAATTGATTTTAAATTAAGATTATTACTTTTTGATATGATTGTAGACATAGAGCATTATTTAAAACTTAAAATCCTTAGATTAATTAAAAATATACCTAATGAAGATGGCTATACAGTAGTTAATAAATATTTAGATAATGACTTTAATGATCCAGTTAATCCAAAGAAACTGCATAATAGTATTTTAAAAAACTCTGATAATGTTTATTATAGTGAAATATTTTCTAAATTAGTTATAGATGAAAATATGAAATTGGAAAATATTCCAATATGGGAATTTCTAAAAATTATAACATTTGGTGAATTAGTGAAATTTTATGAATACTTTTTAAATGAATACAATTTGTATTATTTAGTTAATGATATTTATATTTTAAGAGATATTGTTAGATTGAGAAATGCAGTTGCTCATAATGACAATATTTTAACAAATCTTGGTATAAAAGATAACAATTATAATCCTAATAAATATGTCATTGATTTTTTAGACAAAAGTGGTATTGGAAAAGAAAAGCGAAAAAATAAGTTGCAAAATTCAAGAATAAGACAAATAACTTATGTTCTTTATATGTTTAATGAATTAGTTACTAGTGATGGTGTTAGAGAAAGTGTTACTAGAAAATTAAATTATTTCTTTTTTAATAGAGTAATTAAACATAGAGAATATTATAGAAATAATAATCTACTTATGTCAGTATATAATTATTTTAAACAAATAATTGAAAATAATTATAAAGTTTTGCAAGAAAATGCATAAAAATAGTTGACAATATGTGATGTTATATGTTATATTATATGTGTTGAGAAAAAATGGTAATACATTTTTATATGGGGGATGTCTTCGTGAGATCGCCCTAATTTTTATTTTTTGATAAAACCGATTCCACCTGAGAATCGGTTTTATGCTTATTAAAGTAATTTTAGAAAATATTAATTATGCATAATAATTAATATTTAGTCCATATTATATATGGAGGAAAATATTTATGAAAAATGCACAATGTGATAGTTGTAAAGATGCCAAATTTGGTGTAGCTTATATAGATCCAGATAGTGGCATATTATGTAGTAAAATTGATACAGGTATGGAACTACCTAAGGGTAAGAAAATACTTGCTCCAAAAATATGTACTAAATGTGGAACAACAGAATGGAAGACTATTGATAATTAAAATAACTAGAAACGCTTGTTTCTAGTTATTTTATGAATTAACAGTTTCTTTGTTATGGTTAAATACATCTATAACACTTCTAACTTCCATTCTAAGTTCATCTTCTTCAATAAAGAATTCAACTATATTTAAATCTAAAGCATCAGCTATTCTACCAAGAATAGCTATAGTAATATGTTTATTTCTATTATTATTTTCTATATCACATATATATTGGCGAGATACTCCAGATATATCAGCTAACTCTTGTTGAGTTAATTTTTGCTCTAATCTAAACTTTTTAATATTTGCTCTTACTATTTCATAATAAAATTCATCGTCATGTAAATATAATGTATCTTTAATCATAATGTATCACCTAAATCATATTTTCTTCAAAAATCATTAATTTTCATATAGCCTAATAGCGTCATTTATGATATTATATATATAGTAGACAAGAAACGACAAGATTTTTAAGAAAAGTTTGTTATAATCTTGTCTATGAAAGGATATGATATTGTGAAAAATAAGAAAAAATTAATATTAATTGGAGTAAGTAGTGTATTTGTAATAATACTAGGTATTGGTTTATATCTTTGGTTTAATAAAGATAATGATACCCAAGTATATGAAAATAATAAAGAAGAAGTAAAAGAACAGATATCAGGATTTAATGGTATATCTATGATGTATGAAACAGGACCAGGTACTGGAGAATATTCTGAATCTAAATCCTCTTTATGGCCGGAGGATGGTTATATATTTAATGATACTTTAAGTGGTTGTGAAAATGGGGGAGAATTATCATGGAATAGTGAAACAAATACAGTTAATTTATTAAGTAATAGTTCAGATGCTTGTTATGTATATTTTGATGCATATATAATACCAGTAATAAATAGTGTAACAACAAGTAATATAACAACTGATTCTATAACATTAACAGTAAATGTAACAAATGGAAATAATCCAGTAACAACATATTATTATTCAAAAGATAATGGAATTAGTTATGAAACAAGTAATAGCAATACATATACATTTAGTGGACTGGATATGGGTACAGTTTATAATTTTAGTGTATATGTTGAAGATAGTGCTGAATATAAATCTGAAGTATATACTTTAAGTGAAACAACAGATGATGTAGTATTACTTGCTGATTGGGTAATAAGTCAATATGGTGAAGTTCAAGGAAACAATGGAATATATTATCATACATCAAGTTTGGCAAATTCTGCTGGAGATAATTCCTATAGATATGCCGGAGCCAATCCGAATAATTATGTATGTTTTGGAAGTGATGCAGCAAGCTGCCCAAGTGCAAACTTGTATAGAATTATCGGAGTGTTTGGAAACGAAGTAAAATTAATAAAATCAACAAGTTATGGAAGTTATGAATGGGATTCGGGGAGAAGTAATACATGGGATTCGAGTACAAAGCCAGATATATATACAACATTAAATAGCACATACTGGGGAACATTAAATAGTATATGGCAAAACAAAATAGCGACACACGCATATAAAGTGGGAGGAATGGCTCGAGATAGATCATATACAGCAAAAAACTATTATGATAGAGAAGTAGGAAGTAGCTCAAGTAGTACAACAGACAGTATGAAAATAGGACTAATGTATGTAAGTGATTATGGATTTGCAGCAAGCCCAGATTATTGGACGGAAGCATTGTATTATTATGATAATAGTACACTAAGAAGTAACAATTGGATGTACTTAGTTTCTTACGAATGGACAATTTCCCGCAACTCGGCCAATTCGACCCATGCGTTTGATGTGGACTACGAAGGTGATGTCCAGCAGTACAGTGCCAGCAACAGCGTTGCGGTCAGGCCGTCCTTCTATCTGAAATCTTCGGTTACCTATGCTGGGGGTACTGGCGAAGCAAGTAACCCCATTAGAGTGAACTGATGGCGAGGAAACAAGCTTGTCTACGCACCATAGGTGCGAGGCCAAGCAGAATTTCGTCTAGAAGTCTGCGACGAAGTTGACCTTGTCAATAGAAGTTGCAGGCTTCTAGGTGCTGCATGGAGTAGTAATGGAATGTGTAGTTAAGATATATAAACATGGCTAGTTTATAATGTTTATGGTAATGATGCTAAAGTTGTAAGTATAATTACAGGTTATAAAGTAATAAATAATAGATTAGATTTTCCTGTAAGTATGATTAATAAAGTTATGGGATTACTTGATTAAATAAGATTAGTTATATAGTATTTGATAAAGATAATGTAATAGAACAGAGGAAAGGTATAAAGAATAGATATATAAATACTTTTGATAAATATGAAAATCAATAGAACATATTTCTATTGGTTTTTAAATTTAATATAAAAAAATTTATAAAAGTATTTCAAAATACCCGCAATATATGATAAAATAGAGTAGTACGAAGAGGTGTGCTGTATTATGGCTAAAATTATATCACTTGTTAATCAAAAGGGTGGTGTTGGTAAAACTACCACTAGTATTAATTTATCGGCAGCTTTAGGGAAATTAGGTAAAAAAGTACTTATAATAGATATGGATCCCCAAAGTAATGCTACAACTGGCTTGGGTCTTAATTCCAATGATTTTAAGTGTGATGTTTATGAACTTATTACTGGAAGATGTGAAGTTAAGAATGCAATTAAGAAGACTAAGTTTCAAAATTTAAGTATTATACCTGCAACAATTAATCTTGCTGGAGTTGATGTTGAGTTTGTCAAAAAAATGCTTGAAGATAAGACATTTGAACAAAATAGTCAATTAAAATTAAAGTTAGATGAAATAAAAGATAATTATGATTATATTATCATTGATTGTCAACCATCACTAGGGCTTGGTACTATGAATGCTTTAGTTGCTAGTGATAGTGTAATAATACCAGTGCAATGTGAATTCTTTGCTCTTGAAGGTATTACACAACTACTTAATTCTATTATCATGGTACAAAATGGAATGAACCCTAATTTAAGAATTGAAGGAGTGCTTCTTACAATGCTTGATGGTAGAACTAATATTGGTCTAGAAGTTATTGAAGAAATTAGAAAGTATTTTAAAGATAAAGTATTTAATACAATTATACCAAGATTAGTTAGACTAGTTGAAGCCCCAAGCCATGGTAAACCAATCAATGAATATGATCCAATGAGTAGAGCAACTGAAGCCTATGCTAACCTTGCAAAGGAAGTGATAAGTAGAGATGGAAACTAAGAAAAAAGCTTTAGGGAAAGGTTTAGAACAATTATTTTCTAATTCAGTTATTGATTTTGATGACTTTGAAAAAGATATTGTTGAAGAAAATGAAGGTAATGTTGTCGAAATCAATATTGATGATATTAGAAGTAATCCTTACCAACCAAGAAAAACTTTTGATACAGAATCTTTAAATGAACTAGCTAAATCTATCGCTGAATATGGTATAGTTCAACCAGTAATAGTTAAGAAAAGTATTAAAGGTTATGAACTTGTTGCGGGTGAACGCAGAACTAAAGCTGCTAAAATTGCAGGACTTAAAAAAATACCAGCAATAATTAAAGATTTTGATGATCAAGAAATGATGGAAATTGCTTTGATTGAAAATATTCAAAGGGAAGATTTAAATCCTATTGATGAAGCAACATCTATTAGTAATATCATTAAACTAAGGGGATATACTCAAGAAGAATTTGCATCAAAATTTGGTAAAAGTAGAACTTATGTAACTAATATACTTGGTTTACTTAAACTTCCTGATGAAGTTAAAAAACTAGTTGAAAAAAGAAATTTATCTATGTCTCATGCTAGAGTACTTAGTAAAATTGAAGATGAAGATAAGGTAGTTGAACTTGCCAAAAAAGTAATTACAGATAATTTAAGTGTTCATGATTTAGAAAAAATGAGTCAAGAAGAAAGACAAGTTACAAAAAATATAAGTCCTAAAAAGAAAAGTATTGATACTAAATATAGAATGTATGAAAATATATTAATGGATAAATTAAATCAAAAGGTAAGAGTAAATAAAAATAAAGTTGAAATATACTTTGGTGGTATAGATGAATTAGAAGAATTATTAGAAAAGATGAACATTAAGTTTGAGGATGAATAATGAATATAATTGATTTTAATTTAAATGATGAAGTAATTATGAAAAAACAACATGCTTGTGGCACTAATTTATGGACTATTACTAGAAATGGGGCTGATATAAAACTGAAGTGCAACAACTGTGGTAGAGAAATACTTATGGATAGATTGGAGTTTATGCGAAAACTTAAAAAGGTGATTAAAAATGAAAAAACATCGAACTAAAGAAAGAATTGGGTTGCATCCAGTGATGATGCTCTTAGTGCTTTGTTTTGTAACTATTGTACTAAGTGGAATTTTAAGTTTCTTTGATGTTCAAGCTACTTATAATAGAGTTTCAACATTAACGGGAGAATATGTTGTTACAACTGAAGCTGTAACTTCTCTATTTAATTTAAGTGGTTTAAAATATATATTTACAACAACAGTATCTAGTTTTGCTAACTTTGTTGTACTTTCTCATTTAATTATTATATTACTAGGTATTGGAATAATGGTAAAAAGTGGTTTTTTAAAAACTGTTATTACGATGCTTACTAAAAAGATGAAAAAAACAACTGTTACCTATGTTTGGGTACTTATTTGTATACTTGCAAGTATTATGGGAGATCTTGCTTATATTATTTTTATACCTCTTGGAGCTCTACTTTTCCTTTATGGCAAAAGAAATCCAATGCTTGGTATAATTACTTCATTTGCATCTCTTACTTGTGGTAGTGCCCTAAGTGTATTTTTAACAAGTATTGATTCAAGCTTACTTGATTATACATTAGTTAATGCATATATATTTGATAGTAGTTATACTATTTTATCATTTGGCTATATCTTTGTTATGCTTGTTGGTATTATCTTACTTAGTTTAATTATTAGTAATATAGTAGAAAATTACATGGCAAAAAGAATGCCAAAATATGAGTTTCCGGAAAGTGACATTGAAGATGAATTAGTTATTACCAAAAAGAAAATGCGTGGTTTAATATTTTCTTTAGGTGCTGGTTTAATTTATTTGCTTATTTTTATTTATAATATTATTCCAGGATTACCATTTTCTGGTAATTTACTAGATTATTCCCAAGATTTATATATTGATAAATTATTTAGTTATGATTCATTCTTCTCACAAGGCTTTGTCTTTGTTGTTGCAGTTTTATTTGTATTACTTGGTTTATTTTACGGAATTGGTGCTAAAACAATTAAAAATAATAAAGAATTTGTTGATGCTTTAGGTCATTCTCTAAATGGTATTGGTAAAATTCTGGTTATGATATTTGCCGTTTCCACATTTATTAATATTTTTAAAGAAACAAATATTGGTAATGTAGTTGCAGCATCACTTGCTAATTTAATAAATAATTCTAACTTTAGTGGACTACCTATAAGTATATTATTATTTATTACATCAATTATTGTTACTTTTGTAGTACCTAGTCCAATAAGTGGTTGGTCAACACTGGCATCAACCGTACCAACACTTATGCAAGCGGGCATTAGTCCCGAATTTGCTCAAGTTATATTTAGATTAGGTAATGCTGTATCGATTGGCCTAACTCCAGTGTTTGCTTACTTTATTGTTTATTTAGCATTTTTAGCTACTTATAATCAAAGTAGTAAACCAGTTACTTTAAAAGATGCTATAAAATACCAATTACCTTTTGCGGGAGCAACATGTGCCTTGTTCTTAGGAATAATATTAGTATGGTATATTGTTGGTATGCCACTTGGTGTTGGTACAAGTGTAGCACCATAGAAAGGGGGATAATATGAGTTTAAAAGCAGGTATTGTGGGACTTCCTAATGTTGGTAAATCAACACTTTTTAATGCAATTACTAAACAAAACATTTTAGCAGCGAATTATCCATTTGCAACAATTGAACCAAATGTGGGAACAGTTATTGTACCAGATGCTAGAGTAGATTACCTAACTAGTTTATATAACCCCAAAAGAAGTATTCCAACAACATTTGAATTTACAGATATTGCAGGGCTTGTTCAAGGAGCATCATCTGGTGAAGGTTTAGGTAATAAGTTTTTATCACATATAAGAGAAGTTGATGCTATTGTCGAAGTTGTTAGATGTTTTCTTGATCCTAATATCACTCATGTTACGGGTAAAGTTGATCCTGTAAGTGATATTGAAATAATTAACATTGAACTAGTCCTAGCGGATTTAGAAGTTGTTAATAATAGAATAGGTAAAGTAGAAAAGAAAGCTGGGTCTACGAAGGATAAATTATTAATGGCTGAAGTAGAAGTTTTAAATAAATGTAAAAATAATTTGGAAGCAAATATTCCTTTAAGAAGAATAAGTTTTTCGGAAGATGAACAAAAACTCCTTAAAAACTTTAATTTCTTAACCATTAAACCAATTATATATGTTGCAAATGTGAGCGAAGATGATATAGCTGTTGGTGATAATGAATACTCACTTGCTGTTAAAAATTATGCGGAAGCAGAAGGTTCTGGTGTAATAGTTATGTGCACTAAACTGGAAGCGGATCTTGCTGGTCTAGAAGATGAAGAAAGAATAGAATTTTTAGAATCAGTGGGAATTAAAAATAGTGGTTTGGATAAATTAATATTTGCTAGCTATAATCTTCTTGGCTTAAAAACATTTTTTACTGTAGGTACTGATGAAGTTAGAGCTTGGACATTTAGAAGTGGAATGAAAGCTCCAGAGTGTGCTGGTATAATTCATAGTGATTTTGAAAGGGGCTTTATAAGAGCAGAAGTAATGAGCTATGATGATTTAGTAGAATATGGTACAGAATTAAAAGTAAAAGAAGCTGGAAAACTACGAATTGAAGGCAAAGATTATGTTATGCAAGATGGTGACATCTGTTACTTTAGATTTAATGTATAAAAAAACTAGATAATCTAGTTTTTTTATTGTAAACACTTATTTAATGTGATATACTTTATTTAGTGAGATAAGTCAATGTGAATATTTAAAATGTTTTAATTTGAATTATGCTTAGATAATTTTACTAGGAAATTACCCGGAAATTACCCGGAAATTACCCGGAAATTACCCGGAAATGATTAGAAAATGTGATGTGATAATTTAATAATGATTGGAGGTAAAAATGATAGATACAATTGAAAATTCAAGAACGGAATTTAAAATTAAATTAGTAGATGACTTGGAGGAAACAGTCATAGCCTTTTTAAATAAAGATGGCGGTAATATCTATATTGGTGTTGATGATAATGGCAAAGTAGTTGGTTTAAAGAATAGTATGGATTTATTTCAAAGAAAAGTAAAAGATAAAATAATTTCTAATATTGAACCATCTGTTCTCGGATTGTTTGATTTAGAAGTACTTACAAAAGAAGATAAGAAATACTTAAAGATAACAGTGGCAAAAGGATATGAAACTCCATATCATATAAAAGGCATGGGAATGACACCTGATAGTTGTTTTATTAGGGTTGGCAGTTCTAATGAAAAAATGGATGAACATTTAATAAATAAAATGTTTAGAGAAAGAACTAAAAATTCTTTAAAAAGTATTATTTCGCCAAAACAAGATTTAACTTTTACCGATTTAAAGATATATTATGCAGAAAAAGGTTTTGAAATTGGCGACAATTTTGAAAGTCAATTAGATTTTTTTACAAAGGATGGAAAATATAATTATGTTGCATATCTTTTAGCTGACAATAATAGGGTTTCAATTAAAGTAGCCAAATATGTTGGTGATGATGTTGATGAAATAGAAGAATATTATGAATTTGGTAATTGTTCTTTAGTCAAAGCGACTTATAGAGTATTGGAAAAGTTTAGAACAGAGAATAAAGTTTATTCTAAAATTACATATCCAGAAAGAATTGAATAACCAATGTACGATTAAATGCTGTTAGAGAGGTTATTATAAACGCTATTGTTCATAATGATTGGTCTAATGAATATCCCCCTAAATTTGAATTCTTTAGTGATAGATAAGAAGTTTCTTCATTTGGAGGAATACAAAGTGAATTTACCGAAGATGAATTTTTTCAAGGCTATTCAGCTCCAAAAAATCCAGAATTAATGAGAGTATTTCATGACTTAGAACTAGTTGAGCATTTGGGTACTGGTATAAGAAGAATTTTAAAGAAATACGATAAAAGTATTTATCATTTTTTTCGCATTTTATAAGGGTAAGTATTAAATATAATCAAAATGAATTTGATTATACTACTAATAAGGTAGTGCACAGGACTTTTTGTTCTAATATTGGTTTAACAAAAGTACAAGAAGGAATTATTGACTTGATAATAGACAGATCAAGTATAACTCAAGATGAAACGTCTGCTTTGCTAGGTGTAACAACGAGAACAATTAGAAATAATATTAAATTTTTGGTTGAAAATAATTATATAAAAAGAGTTGGTGCTGATAGAAATGGTAAATGGATTGTCATCAATAAAAAAACTAATTAAACAAAATGTTATCTGTTAATTTAATCATATAACTCTTGCCATATTTTATAAAAACTAATTTATTTACATATAATAATAAAAATGATATAATTTTATCAGGAGGAATATGAAAAATAATTTAATTAGTAAAACATTTTTATGGATGTGTTTTGGTTTGCTTGTAACATTTGCAACAGGTTATTTAACATCAACTAGTGAAGTAATGCTTGAAAATATTTTCTTAAACAGTTGGACATATATCATATTAATAATTGTTGAATTAGTACTTGTAATTGTCCTATCAGCAAGAGTCATGAAAATGAAACCTGCAACTGCAAAGGTCTGTTTCTTGCTTTATTCATTTGTAAGTGGCTTAACTTTTGCATCAATATTTGTAGTGTTTGAAGTTAGCTCAATTATTTTAGTCTTTTTAGTAACTGCAGTATTCTTTGCATTATTATCTCTTATTGGCTATGTTACAAAAATTGATTTAACTAAAATAGGAATCTATTTATTCTTTGGCTTGTTGGCGGTTGTTATAGTATCACTTATAAATATATTTATTGGTAGTTCTACATTAGAATTAATATTATCAATTATAATTATTGCAATATTTATAGGTTATACTATCTATGATGTTCAAAGAATAAAATATTTAGAAAATAGTGGATTACCTGAAGATAATTTAGCAATATATGGAGCATTAGAATTATATTTAGATTTTATTAATTTATTCTTACGATTATTACAATTGTTTGGAAGGAGCGATGACTGATGGATACCAGTTTAAAAAGAATAATAGCATATCTGATAGATATTTTAATAGTATCTATTGTTGTAACTCCATTTATTAATATTAAAGCTATTAATCCTTATATAGATGATTATAATAAATATTATGAAGAATATACTAAGTTAATTGAAGACGCTAATAATGGTGATATTGATACAAATAGTGATGAATATAAAGATCAAGTAATTGATTTAAATTATAAAATAGCAGAATATAAAGTTATTAATAGTAGTATTTCTGTTGTTAGTTTAATCGTATATTTTGTAATTATTCAATATTTCTTAAAAGGTCAAACAATAGGTAAGAAGATACTTAAATTAAGAGTAGTAAGTAATAAAGATAAAGAGTTAAATATAGGTCATTATTTTGTAAGATCACTTATATTAAATAATATTATATTTAGTATTATCTTAATTGCTGGTATATATATATTTAATGAAACAGCTTATTATAATTTATCAATGGTAGTAAGTTACTTACAATTACTCGTTATGTCTGTGATAATATTAATGGTAGTATTAAGACGTGATAATCGTGGTTTACATGATTTTGTAGCTGGTACTAAAGTTATTAGTACAGAAGTAATTAATAATGAAGTAGAAGTAAAAGAAATACCTAGTAAAAAAGAAGAAAAAGAAACTATTGAAGTAGAAGTTAAAGAAGAAAATAAACCTACTAAAAATAATAATAAAACAAAAGCTAAAACAACATCAAATAAAAAGAAAAGTACAAGAAAAAACTCTGGTAATTAATCCAGAGCTTTTATTTTGTAAGAAAATACCATTAATTTTATTGACAAAAATTCTATCTTATTTTATTATTTATATAGTAGAGATACTAGGAAGGGATTGATTTATGAAAAGTAGTAAAATATCAACCATTGAGTTATGGCGCTTTATATTAACTGTTGCTATAGCTTTAAGTCATTTAAATACTTTTATATGGCGAGATTCTGGTGAAGATTTAATTTTTACTGGAGGTAGAGTTTTAGCTTTCTTCTTGTTTTTATCTGGCTATTTTTTAATGGCTCATTATCAAAAACATAAAAAAGAAGATTCCGCTAAACCCGCAGCATCGGCATGGAAATATACTGGAGGAAGATTTAAAGCTTTATATCCAACAATATTTATGGGTGTATTATTTGCATTTATAGTAAGAAATG
>ERZ1643249.1477-NODE-1477-length-23624-cov-6.169884_pt1 | contig 23624 bp, 26 predicted proteins | sample MGYA00579263_ERZ1643249 | MGnify/ENA primary metagenome ERZ1643249 (study PRJEB29033, sample SAMEA4952264) | chicken gut metagenome | biome: Broiler Chicken; feature: Gastrointestinal Tract; material: Caecum | place: Ireland | collected 2018 | study: Broiler... | reverse complement strand
TTCTTATTTTATCATAGAGAGATTTCTATTTACACAATTTTTTTTACAGACTCTTCAAGTTCAATTAATATACTCTCTAAACTATCAATATTAGTTGATGCTCCTCCAACTAAAAAACCATCAACATTCTTTATAGTGTTTAATTCACTTATGTTATCACTATTAACACTACCACCATATAATACTTTTAATTTAATATCATATTTCTCTTCTATTATATCCTTTATAAAACCTATATTTTCTTTAATTTCTTTAGTGGTAGGTATAATACCACTACCTATAGCCCAAACAGGCTCGTAGGCGATCATTATCCCCTTTAATTCAACATTATTAAGCACTTCACTAATTTGTTTTTCTAGAGTCATATATGTATTACCATTTTCTTTATCACTTAGACTTTCCCCAATACAATATATTACTTTAATATCATTTTCTATAGCATTATTGATTTTATTTATAAAATCAATATTTAATTCATTTTTATATATTCTTCTTTCACTATGCCCAACTATTACATATTCTACTCCCATACTTTTAAGTTGTTCACCTGATATTTCTCCAGTTATAGTTTTATCTATAAATGAAGAAATATCTTGTGCTCCTAATTTATAATTAATCCCATTAAAAAAGCTCAAGTATATACTTGATGGACATATAATAACTTCTGTATTTTTAAAACTTAATTCATTTAATTTATTACTATATTTAACAATATCATTTTTATTTAATTTATTTTTAAAATTTCCAACTAAATACTTCATTATTTCATCCATTCTAGAGCTTTTAGAGTTTTATCGGCAATATATTCAAGTGTTGCTCCCCCACCACTTGAAACAAAACTAAATGCATTATCAAATCCAAATTTCTTAACAGCACTTGCAGTATCTCCACCACCAATAATTACTGTGTTTCCACTTGCTTTTAATACTTCAAATAACATAGTAGTACCTTCTGTAAATCTAACATCCTCAAACTTACCACAAGTACCATTAACAAACACTATACTAGCACTATCTATATATTTTTTATATAAATCAATACTTTTATTACCAATATCATATATAATTCCATTATCAATAGTAAAATCTATTGGTAATATAATTTTTTCTTTATAAGTGCTCATTAATTCTTTTATTTCTTTTAATATATCATCATCATTAGTAGCTAAACTATCTCCAATATTTGCTCCTTTAGCTTTTAAAAATGAATTAGCAATACCACCACCAAGAAGTAAATAATCACATCTATTAATTAATGACTTTATAATAGGTAATTTATCATCAACTTTAGCACCACCCATAAATACTACAAATGGTCTTGGAGTATCTTTAATAAGAATCCCTAAATTATTAAGTTCTTCTTCCACTAAAAAACCTATAGCATGAGGTAAATACTTAGCAATACCAGCAGTTGATGCATGAGCTCTATGCATTGATCCAAATGCATCATTAATATATACTTCTCCTAAACTCGCCCAAAATTTAGCAAGTTCTACATTATTAGAACTTTCAAGTTTTTCTGGATAATCCATAAATCTAGTATTTTCTAAAAGTATTACATCACCTAATTTAGCATTATCAACTATTTTCTTTACTTTTTCACCATAACAACTACTCACAAACTTAACTTCATGACCAAGTAAATTAGCTAGTTCCTTTCCCACATACTTTAAAGTATTTTTATTCTTATCTTCTTCACTTTTAATTCTTCCAAAATGACTTATTATAACAATCTTACAATTGTTATTTAATAAATACTTTAAAGTATCCAAGCTCTTAACTATCTTACTATTATCTGTAATTTTAGTTCCTTCCATAGGAACATTAAAATCACATCTAATAACTACACTTTTATTATTTACTGATATATCTTTTAATGTATTCATAGCATCCTTTCTTAGACAATATTTGTCTATTCAATATGAGTTTGGCCGCGATACTTTTCTTTTGTAAAAGAAAAGTATCAAAAGAAAACCTCCAACACTTCACTATATAATTTCACTTCTTCTTACCGCTTTTAATTTACCTCACTCAATCATAAAACCTTAATCTTATATTACTGGAACTGTAAAGGTCTGGCCGCACGCCGTTCGAATTGTTCACGGTATTGTTATTGACATATCCTGTGGAATTCACTTGAAAGGCATTATTCGAATTGTCCGAATTGCGGGAAATTTATTACAAGATTACCCAAGTATAGTATTATTATCCGCTATACCAGCGGAAGTGTTGATAATTTTTTGCCCCACTAGCATGCTTGCACTTCGCGCAAACACGCTAGATTTTGTTCTATCTTTTGGTCTCAACCACACTTATTTTTTATCTCGATTTCAAAATGCACCCCGCTCGCCTGGACCGCAAGGGCCCTAGACGAGCATTTGTCCTACATTCAGTTCACACGAATCGGATCAGCGGAACTTCCGCTGCCCGATGCATATGTTATCGAAGATGTTAGATAAAAGACTGGCCGCACGCCGTACGAATTGTCCACGGGACTGTAAGTGTCATAACCTGAGGAAAACACTTGAAAGGCAAAATTCGAATAGTCCGAATGGCGGGAAATTGTCCATTCGTCAATATTAATATTCATCCAATTGCTACTTTTTGACGGTTCGTAATTAAACAACTCCGTTGTCCAATAATCTGGGCTTGCTGCAAAACCATAATCTGACACATACATTAGTCCTATTTTTGCACTGTATGTTGTACTACTTGAACTACTTCCTATTTCTGTTTCATAATATTGTTTTGCTGTTGCTGAATTATTTCGACTCATTCCTCCTACTTTCCAGTTTGTCGTCGCTATCTTATTTTGCCATGTACTACTGAATCCGCTTAGATATGCTCCATTTAATGTTTCTGTATTTAATGTACTACTACTCCATGTATTACTACTTGCACTTGAATTCCATTGATAATTTCCATAACTTGTCGATTTTATTAACTTAACTTCATTTCCAAATACTCCGATTATTCGGTACAAATTGTCTGTTGGACATTCTGCTGCATCACTTCCAAAACATACATAGTTATTTGGATTTGCTCCAGCATATCTATATGAATTATCTTGAGCTCCATTAGCTAAATCTGCATCATGATAATAAAGATCATTTTCGCCATCTGTTCCAGTGTATTGACTTATAACATATTCTGCTAAAGTAGGCTTTAATTCATTTTGTTGTATTATAATTTCTGCTTCCATTTTTTTGCCGGCATTATCTCCTTGATCAGTATCTAGATTTATAAATGTTGCCGTGAAATTCCAATTTTGTGTTGTTGGTGTTACACTAGAATTGGAAGTTATTGTATAAGCACTTGCTATAGCAAATGTTCCATTTGCTGTTGTAATATCAAAACCACCTAATTCTTGGTTGTAAGTTAAGCCTTCAACTTCAGTAACTGGTGCTCCAGTTGGATCTGCTACTGTAAGAATGATTTCTGGCTTTTGATCGGCAGTTGTATATATATAATCATTACTATTTATTCTAAAATAAACATAATAAGTATATGTTGCCGTATTATTAGTATTATTAGCAAGTAATGTTGCGGTAGCTACAGCACTATCAGATAAATTACCAGCTCCAACACCAAAATTAAATTGATTTATATTAAGAGATATTTCTTTGTTAACATTAAAATTTAACCTATCCGCTCTATCAGTTGTTATTTCTACATTTTCATTTACTGAACCACTTAATTGATGTTCAAAATAAGCATAGGATACACTAAACAATGCTATTAAAATAGTAGCAACCCCAATAATTATTATTTCTAATTTCTTTCTATCAATCTTTTTTTCTTCCATAATCATCTATCCTTACTACAATAATAATATCATGTCTAAAATGCATTTTCAAGTTATTTATTGCTTGTTTTACTCATTTGTGATAAAATAATCCCCTAAACGGGGGTATATTATGAAAATAAAATTAATTATATTACCAAAAGATAATTATAATATAGAAATAAAAGGCACTTGCTATAAAAATAGCTATAATTACACCATTATATTTCCAAGTATAGATAAATATTTAGAATTCATCAAAAACAAAAGAATATATACTAAAAATTTTATTGATTATGATAATAAATTAATAAAATATTTAGAAAAACATATTTTAGAATTTAGTAATTTAATAAATAATACTAAACCAATATTTATTGTTTTAAACATAAATGATATACCAAATACTAGTAATGTTATTCTAGATATAACCAATTTATCTTGGAATGATAAATTAGTTATTATTAATAAAGCTAATGAAGAAACTGAATTTATAGATAGTTATACTTGTAATGAAGTATTAAGTTTAAAAGAAATTAAAGACATATATTATATAATAAATGAATTAGTAAAAAATTTAAGAAATTTATCTCCATTAGAACAAATATATTCTATTTATAGTTATCTTAAAAACAGACCATATCTAAAAGAAAAAGAAAATGAAGATCCAACAATAAGTCGTAGTCTTAATCATGTACTTTATAACAAACCAATAGTTTGCTTAGGTTTCGTCAATTTCTTTACAGCCTTATGTAATGCTTTAGGTATAAATACAGAACAGATATTTTGGAAAGGTAACAATAATCATGTTAGTAATATGTGTTTTATTAATGATACAAAATATAACATAACTGGAATACTAGCAACAGATGTTACTTGGGATGCTTTAGTGAAAAATACTTTAAAACACTTTTTAAATCCTTTAATAATTGAAGAAACAGAAAAAAAGATCAGAGGATTTGAAGTTTCTTCAAGATACAATACATATTATAAATTAATAGAAAAATATAAGGAATATTTACAACTTAGTGATAATGATGCAATCATAAAATCAAGAGAAGAATTAATAGAATATATTAATGAAATATATAGATTATTAAATATAGATAAAAAAGTAGAGTATCTATGTAATTTATTCGCTGAAATAAATTACATAATAGACTTAACTAAAGTAACTATTAGTCCAATTATTTTACAAAATATTATAATGAATATAGAAAATTTAGATAATGAAACTTGTTTAAGTTTACTTGAAACAAGTTATCATTATATATCTTTAAATAATACCGACAAATTAATAGTAAGGGGTTTTTTAAATGGAAGTAGCAGTAATAGTAGATAAAAATATAACAAATATTTCTATTAATATTAATTATTATAAAGGAAAATATATAATTGAATTATTGTTTCCAAGTAAAGAAGCTTATTTAGCCTTTTTAAATAAAGGAGTAATAAAAAAAGAATATTTTATAGAAATTGCCAGTAATGGTTTAGATTATTTGAAAAATAATCTAAAAACATTTAAAGAATTATTAGATAGTACTAAAATAACATATGTAATAAGACATATTTCTGATTTAGTAGATATTACAGGAAAAGATGAGTTTATACTTGATATTAGTAATTTATCATGGAATGATAAATTGCTGATAATTAATAAATTAGCGGACAACAATACTTATTTTTTAGATGATTATACTCTAGATGAAGTATTATCTTTAGATGATATTAAATGTATGTATGAAATTATTAATAATATTGCTACTAGTTTAATAAATAAATCACCATTAGAACAAATATATAGTGTTTATAATTTATTAAAACAAAGACCATATATCAAAGGATGCGAAGACAATGTATATGAAAGTAGAAGCCTAAATCAAATACTATATAATCCAGAGATAGTATGTTTGGGCTATGTTAATTTTTCAAAAGCTATAACTGATGCTCTAGGTTTAAAATCAACCAAAGTTTCTTGGAGAGATTTTGATGGAGGTCACTCTACATCTATGTATTTTATCAATGATCCTAAATATAGAGTTTTAGGTATATATGCTCTAGATATAACAGCAGATACCGAAAAATATAATAGTATTAAGCATTTTCTATATCCAATGGATATAGCAATAAAAGAAATGGAACATTTTGGATTTAGCTATAACCATACTGATAATATTTATTTTTCTCTTTTAGGTAGTTTCCAAAGATTACAAACATTTAGAAAATACTTTAGTGAGTCCAATGAAATAATTATCAGAGAAAAAGAATTATTAGTTAAAAGAATAAATATAATATATGATTTATTAGGTTTAAATAAAAAAATAGATATAAATAGTGATATTGATAAAGAAGTAGCAAATATTAGAAAATATGCTAGAACAATAATTTCACCTTTTACTTTAAAAAGTGTTATTAATAGTGAAAATGAATTAGATAATGAAACTTGTTTAGAATTAATCAAAACAAGTTTCCATTATCAAGCATTACCAAACGAATCTAAATTATTAACAGATATATTATTAAGTTCTAAAGAAAGATAAAGTGTTTTAGATTGCGTCAACATGTTGACGCAATTTAATAATATAACATTAATCACAATTATTTCATTTTTTAATGGCTATTTGGGATGAATTGCGTCAACACATTGACGCAATTCACAACTGATTAAATATATTATTATATATAGATTTCACCGACGCGTCGGTGAAATTCATTATATATCACATTTTATCTAACTTATATAATTTTTATTTTTGGACATATATTTGGGAAATTTTAAAAACCATGATACAAAATATATATTACTTAAAACACGAACAAATTTCACCGACGCGTCGGTGAAATTCAAAGTAATTTATACTTTTTGATTTTATCCAAACAAGACATGATATATTTGGACAACATGTTGTCCAACCTTAAAAATGAGGGAACTACAAAAAAAGTTTGCATTTTTTAACATCTTCGACATTATTCGACATTTTTTTTAATTTTAATGTGTTATAGTAATACATCGAAAGGGGGTTTTGGTTATGAATACCAAACCTGTTAACGAAGAAAAAGTTGTTAATAACATTTATAATGATATTAGTGCATTGATTGATGATGCCAGAAGAAAGGTGTATTATACTGCTAATTCAGAAATGCTTTATATATATTGGAAAATCGGAGAAATAATAGTTAGAATCCAAGATGGTAATGAAAGAGCTAGTTATGGCGATAATATTATTAATATTTTATCACAAATGTTAGCGGCAAAATATGGAAATGGATTTTCAGTAGAAAATCTAAGAAGAATGCGAAAGTTTTATTCTACTTTTCCGGATTATAAATTAATAAATCTCCATTTAAACTGGTCTCATTATTTAATATTGCTTCGAATTAACAATGAGAAAAAAAGAAATTTTTATTTTAATGAATGTATTAATTCAAATTGGAGTGTAAGAGAATTACAAAGACAAATTAATTCTTTATTATATGAAAGACTTATATCTAATGCTAATACAGATAAAATACTACAATTAGCTGAAAAAGGTCACGAAATAAAAGAAACTAAAGATATAATAAAAGATCCTTTAGTTTTAGAATTCCTTGATTTAAAAGATAATGATAAATATCATGAATATGATTTAGAAAAAAATATATTAGAACACTTAAAAGAATTTTTATTGGAACTAGGAAAAGGTTTTACTTTTGTTGGTTCACAAGTTAAAATAACCATAGGAAATGACCAATTCTATCCTGATTTAGTATTTTATAACCGAATATTACAATGCTTTGTAATATTTGACCTAAAAATAGGAAAAGTAACACATCAAGATATTGGCCAAATGCAAATGTATGTTAATTATTATGATAGAGAGGTTAAAAATGAAAATGAAAATAAAACTGTTGGTATACTATTATGCACTAATAAAAATGAAACTGTTGTAAAATATACTTTACCAGAAGATAACGCAACCATATTTGCAGCAGAATATATGTTACATCTTCCTACAGAAAAAGAACTAATTAAAACTATAGAAGATGAAAAAGTATATTTAGAGACAATAAACAAAAAAAAGTTTAATTTATGATTTTGGTTATTAATGGATAAATTCGGTCAACATGTTGACCAAATTTAAATTTAACTAATTTTCAGTAAGAATGTTAATTGTTTTAACATCAAAATTTTGGCATATATTAGGGAAATTAATATTATTATACTATTTTAGATTATAGTTTTAAAAGCGAACAAATTCGGTCAACGCGTTGACCAAATTCAAAAATATAAAAGTAAAAACTGTTTACTTTCATGTCCACTTTGATGTTCACTTAACCACCGACTTGACCACCGAATGGTACACTTACTTACATGTCAAATAAAACAAATTTAACCAACATATAAAGTAATATTTAAAAAGTGTCGACACAAACCCTTAAAAAGTGTCGACTGAACATTATGATTTTAAAAAAAGAATTTCACAATATGCTAGTGAAATTCTTTTATTATTCAAACATTTTTTTAGCAGTTCTAAGCATTTGAGCGGTATAACCATATTCATTATCATACCAAGCAACTATTTTAACTAGTTGAGTTCCATCTGCCTCAACAATACTTGTTGATAAGCCATCAACTAAAGCACCATATTTTTTACCAATGATATCACTTGATACAATTGGATCTTCTGTATATTTTAAAGTTTCATCTTGATTATTTTTAAATAAATTATTTATTTCTTCAACTGTAGTATTCTTTTTAAGTTCTAGTGTTACATCGATAACTGAACCATCAGCAACAGGAACTCTAAAAGCATTACCATCCATTTTATTAAGTAAATCTGGTATAACTAATCCTATTGCTTTTGCAGCTCCAGTTGAAGCTGGAACGATATTTTGAGCACAAGCTCTACCGCGTCTTGCTTTAATACCTTTTTTATGAGCAATATCTAAAGTTGCTTGATCGTTAGTATAAGCATGAACAGTAGTCATAAATCCTTTTTTAATACCAATGTTATCATTAATAACCTTTAGTACTGGAGCAAGACAATTAGTTGTACAACTGGCTGCTGATACTATTGTATCTTCACTTGTTAAATCATTATGATTAACATTATAAACTATTGTTTTCATTTCTCCTTTTCCTGGAGCTGAAATTAAAACTTTTTTTGCTCCGGCATCTAAATGTTTTTTGGCATCTTCATACTTTGTAAATTTACCAGTACATTCGAGTACTAAATCAACACCTAATTCACCCCAAGGTAAATTTGCGGGATCAGTTTCTGAAAACACCTTTATTCTTTTAGTGCCCGCAACAACAATTTCATCACCTTCATAAGTTATTTCATCTTCATGAAAACTTCTGTGAACTGTGTCATACTTAACTAAATATGCTAAATCTTCCGCACTAGTTAAATCATTAATAGCTACAATATCAAAATCTGTTTGTGTAACTATTTGGCGAAATGCCAGTCTCCCTATTCTACCAAAACCATTAATTGCTACTTTAATCATCATTTCCTCCTATAAATTCGCGCAATATTGAATCATCTGTGACATATTCCCCAGGTATTGGGAAAAATATCTTTAAAAAATCTATTAATCTCCTTGCTTCCTCATAATAAATGGAATCAACACCAACTGAGAGTAATAATGGTTCAACATAAACTTTTAGCACTCCAACTTCATATGCTAAAGCTGTATTGATAATTACATTTGCTTGATGAATATATGGAAAAATATATTTTTCCTCTCCTCTTCTTACTCTTTGCCAATTATCAATAGTATTAAATACATCATAACCTCTAGTACGGTTGTCCCTAACAATTCTTCTAAGTAACCTTAGATCAATTGTTGAAACATAGTTATGTTCATCTATATTTAAAGGAATAAAAGGACTTAAATAAATTCGATACTTACATTTCTTATCAACATCCTTTGTAAGTTCATCATTTAAAGCATGTAACCCTTCAATTAAAAATATACTATTTTCTTTTAATTTTACTTTATTTTTCGAATATTCTCTTTTACCACTTAAGAAATTATATATTGGTAAATTTATTTCTTCACCATTAAGTAATCTATTTAAATCTTGATTAAATAATTCTATATCAATAGCATCTATTCGTTCAAAATCATATTTACCATCTTCATCCTTCGGAGTATCTTCTCTATTTACAAAATAATCATCCAAACTTATTTTAACTGTATCATACCCTAAAGCCTCTAGGTAATAAGCCATTCTTTTAGTAGTTGTAGTCTTTCCACTAGAAGATGGTCCTGCAATTAAAATAAATTTAATATCTTTATCTCTAACAATTTCATCTATTACTTTAGCAATATCTAAACTAAACATTAACTCATTAGATCTAATAAAATCTTTAATTTTACCACTACCTATAGTTTTGTTTAAATCACTTATATAGGGCATTTCTAAATTATCTAACCATTTCTTTCCTTTAAAGAATGATTCAATTATATTATCATAATGCACATATTCGGGTACTTCACCATTACTTTTAGTACTTGGAAACATAAATATAATTCTATTATTACCTAAATAGATAAGTTCATATTTATTTATACTTCCCGTATTATATGGCATAATTGAATAAAAATAATTTAATTTATTATGCAACTTATATAAAGTAACTAATTTATCACTAACACTTTGAACATTCATCGCTTTTTCTAATTCATTACATCTTTTATAATATTTAATTGCATCTTTAGGATGAACATTTAATCTCTCAATAGTCTCATTATTACCAACTATTACAGCCATTTTTTCTTTAATCTTTGATAAATCATCTTGCGTTAATATTTTATCGCCCTTAACAACTCCCAGCATTCCTCTTGGAACACTATGTTCATAACTTACTTCCATTCCTGGAAAAGTCTCAATTAAAGCAATTTCAAATAAATATTTCAATCCCGCTTTATATATTTTATTACCAATTATATCATCAGTATTAATAAATTCAATCTTTTCTTCTTCTATTACTTTAGTATCTAACGAATAAACTTCATTACCAACTTTATATCCCATAATATTTTCCATATTATAGTCTTTACTTACATCATAAAAAAGTGTTCCTTTTTCATAGTAATGTTCACTATTATCCTGAAAAGTAATTTTTACTTTTTCCATTTCAATCCCTCTATTCTATTAAATTATATCATAAATTATATTTTTTTTGAATAAAATATCGCAGTTTTTACTATTATTATTTTAGGTGATTATTTTGAATATTATTCCAACAGTAATTGAAAAAAGTAGTAATAAAGAATATGCCTATGATTTATATTCTAGACTTCTAAAAGACCGAATTATCTTTTTAACTGGTGAAATTAATGATTCAGTAGCTTCTATTGTAATTAGTGAACTTTTATATTTAGATAATTTATCTAATGAGGATATTTATTTATATATCAATAGTCCCGGTGGATCTATTACATCGGGGATGAGTATTTATGACACTATGAATTTCATTAAAAGCAAAGTAATAACTATTGGTATTGGCATGACGGCATCTATGGCAGCATTCCTTTTATCTAGTGGTAACATTAGATATGCCTTACCTAATACGGAAGTAATGATTCATCAACCACTCGGAGGTGCTCAAGGTCAAGCAACAGACATCAAAATTGCCGCAGAACGAATCATTAAATTAAAAGAAAAACTAAACCAAATTTTAGCCAAAAACACAAATCAACCACTAGAAAAAATCTATAATGATACTGAACGCGACAATTTCCTATCAGCAAGTGAAGCTCTAGAATATGGTTTAATTGATAAAATAATAGAAAAGAATGAATTTTAATCCATTCTTAATATTGTATCTCCATCTTCGCTATACATAAATTTTTCTTTAGCATAACGCATTACATATTCACTATCTTGTAATTTTGTAACATCACTTTCTAACTTTTCTTCTTCACTAAGTAAATTTTCATATTCGGCATTTAAAGCCTTAATTTGACTATTATTATCCATTATTTCTTGCCAGTCTTTAAATACTGATGAAACTAAAGTTACTAATAACCCTATTATACAAAACGAAATAAACACTAATCTTTTCTTTTCTTTCTTAGTTTTTTTCATTTTTTCTCCTTTTTCTACTCTTCATTATATCAAAAAAAGTAAAATAACAATTATTATTTTACTTTTTTCTTAACTTTTTGACATATTTTTTACACATGTTTTTTATTTTTCCATAAAAAACATGTGTTACTATAAAACCAATTATTACAGTAAATATAAAATATATATGAAAATAGCCATGATTAATACGATATATTATATAAATATATAATATTGCAATATCAATAATAAATATTAAAGTAATAATAAATCTAAATACTATTTTTCTATTTTCTATTATATATTTATTAAATCTTGTAAGTAAATAAAAGATACTACCATAGATAAAAGATACTAAAAATGATATTAATTGAACAGTACTATTCATTTAAATAATTTACTTATAACACTTTCTTCTTTATTTTTAACTTTACCATCAATATAAGCGAGTGTATTAATTTTACCCTTTATTTTCACATTACCATCATTAGTATCAAGCTTAAGTAACTCTAAACCCTCTCCAAGTATTCTTAAATTACCCATAGTTGTTTCCATTAAAAACTCTTCATCATCAAAACTTACTATTTTTTCTACTCCTGATAAAGTTATACTTGCTCTATCAACAATTTTTATTTCGCCATTACCAAAACTTATTCCATCCATTATCTTCACCACTAAATTATATGCCCAAACAAAAAGTTTTTTCACTTTTTTGTGAAAAAACTATTTTGTTGAAATTCGTGTACGCGTGTAAGGTAAATCATAAAATTCAACCATTGGATCATCTAATTCAAAAGTATTTTCAATTTGTTCTTTAAATTCTTCACTTGATACTTCCATTTCTCTAAATGGAGCAACCACTATATCAAGTGATTCTTCTACAGACTTATCTTCTGAATAATCAATAACAGTGTCTGACTTTCCTAAAAAGCCATAACTACCAGTTTGAGGAAAATATACTATTCCTACAGCGTTAGCAGCATAGTAATTTCTTTCAAAACTTGCAATATTTCTAACCCCTAATTTTTCTTGAATAGATGTATTATTAATTACATCATTTATATTTAAACTTAAACCAACATAATACTCAAAACTTTTCACTGCATATCCATCAATAGTTGCCACTTTAGCTCCGATTAACTTCGCTTCATTAGATTTGTCCATTTCATACACATAATCAATTTTACTTACCACGATATCATCTCCATTTCTTTGGTTGTGAAAACAATTTTACCACATATATTTATTATATGTCAAGGAATAATAAAAAGAACCGTTCGACATAATTCGACAAACGATTCATTTATATATTACAATTTCTATATTTTTACTCTTATCACTTGCTTCATTAAAACTATAATTTTCATATAATTTATACTTTAAATTATATTTATTTAATATATCTTTAATCTTATCTATTTCATAAATTTTAAATTCATGCATATCATGATATATTTTATTATCTATAATATAATCTATATCTGTATGTTCAATAAAGTGTTCTTTATCAAATTGCCATTTCATTATTCTTTTAAAATCATTATAATTTGTTTCCTTTTCCCCATTACTTCTTCCATTATGTAAATCAATTATTAAAATACCATTATCTTTTAAATGATTATAACTGTTTATTATGCCTTTTTCTAATTCTTCATAACTATTTAAATGATTAAAAACTGCAAACGTAGAGATAATAACATCATATTTTTTATTTATTTTATAATCCAATAAATTACCTTGATAAACTTTACCATTTACTCTTGAATCTGCAATTTCTAACATATCTTTACTTAAATCAATACCATCGACTTCATAACCAATAGATTCTAATAAGTGCATATGTATCCCTGTACCACAACCAACATCTAAAATAGTTTTTCGATCATTTATTAAATCTGTAATAAAGTTAATTACTTTGTTATAATCTTTATCTTTATAAAATAAATCATAATATTTAGCCATCTTGCCATATTCCATTATAAAACCCTCTTCAAATAACTAAATTCATTTTTTCATCTTTAAAAATTCTTTCATCCATTAATTTTAAATCATCACTAACATTTGGTTTAAAATCCATTTGTTCTAATATATCACTAACTATATTTACACCTGGTGCTATTTCAATTAAAGTAATGCCTTCATCATCTAATTTAAATACTGCTCTTTCGGTTACATATAAAATTTCTTGACCATTAATTCTTGCTTGTTTAGCACTAAAAGTTATTTGTTCAACACTATCTACAAATTTCTTTTTAGCACCCTCATGTTTTATCACTAACTTACCATCAACGATTTCTTCTTCTAACCCTTTAGCGGTAAATGTTCCAATAAACACTACCTTTTTAGTACATTGCGTAATATTAATAAACCCACCAGGACCTGTAACTCGAGGACCAAATTTAGAAACATTAACATTACCAAACTTATCTACTTCAGCCAGACCTAAAACAGCCATATCAAGAGAACCACCATTATAAGCATCAAATTGTTCAGCAGTTGATACAACCGAATCCGGATTTATTGAGCCACCAAAAGCTACACCTCCGATTGGAACTCCTCCAGTTGGACCAGTTTCAACAGACAAATATAAATCATCAGAAAAGCCTTCTTCAATAGCAACATTAGCAACACTATCAGGCATACCAACACCTAAGTTGATAACATATCCTTTTTTAAGTTCCATTGCTGCTCTTCTACCACAAACTTTACGATTATCAAGATCTCTTATTTTAACATCTTCTAAAGGCACCCTTTTATCACCAACAATTTCTGGACGATATCCTGGTAAATTATAATCCCCCAAAGAATAATCAGGTTCTGCAACTATCACATAATCAACATATGATGAATGAATCATAGCATCTCTTGCTCGAAGACTTCCTTTAGGCACAATCTTTTCCACTTGAGCAATTACTATACCACCACAATTATGCGCCGCAATAGCCATATTATATTGTTCCCCAATTAAAGCTTCATGTTCAAGTGAAACATTCCCCAATTCATCGGCATAAGTTGCTTTAATTACTGCTACATCTATTTTAAAGGTCTTATAAAATAATTGTTCTTTACCATCAATATTTATGAGTGATACCATATCTGGCAAATCATTTGCTTTTTTATTTGCCCGACAACCATTATATCTTGGATCAGCATAAGTATTTAAACCAATATGAGTAACTATTCCTACTTCTCCACCTGCAATAGCTCGGTACAAATGATTAATTACCCCAAGAGGCATAGCAAATGCTGGAAACTGTTCATTACCAATCGCATTGCCAAATACTTTACCCATACCAAGATGAGCACAAATAGCCCTTCCTACTAGCCCCGGTTTAGCAAGCATATTCATACCTACTTCATCTTCGGTTAAATTTCCCGGACTTATTCCACAAGTAACTCCAATATCTTTAGGGTGTCCAGTATTAATAAATGAATCTCTAATTGCTCTAATAACACTTTCTGCTGAACCACTTCCCCCACTACCAGATATTGCTACCATATCACCATCTTTAATTAATTTTCCAACTTCACTTGCATCTATTACTTTCATATATTCTCCTTTTACTTTATTATACCAAAAATGACCCAAAATAAAAACCTACAATTGTAGGCTTTTACTTCGCTTCTTTTTTCTTTAGTATCGTCGAATCCATAATAGCTTTTATTACACCAGATAAGACTATTGTAATAATCACAGTTGGTATAAATATTAGCCAGAATGAATAAGTTGTTTCGGCAGTATTTTGGCCTAAAAGTCGCAATACCATTATTGCTACTGGATAATGTAACATATAGATGTATAATGATATACTACCTAAATATTCAAATAAAGAATGCGTAACTTTATTATTTAACGCTTTAGTTAGACCATCAACATTAAGAAGTGATAAGCCAATTACTATAATACATAATAAAGAAACTGTCCATCTTTCTAAATTAAACCAAGTAGCAGGATAAACTGTGTACCATAACAACAATACAGATGCTACAATATTTAAAATTGTAAGAGCAGTTTTACCACCAGTAGAGAATTTATGTTCTTTAATCTTTTGGATTAAATAATATAACAAAACTCCACCAAGCATACCTAGCATAACAAATAAAAGGCCATTGTTAAAACCTATTACTGCAGTTGCATCGGTTGCTGAACCACCCATACCATTTGTTGAAGTAGTTTGAAGTCCAAATGTTGACCAAGCAGTTTGAGCTGCTCTAGTATCTGTAAAACTCCACCAACCACTTAAGAAAATAAATAGGAATGGTGCAACAAAGCCAGATGTAACATCTTCATTTTTACAAAGTGCCCAATATAAGAAATAACCAACTATGATTATTGCAGATATAAACCACAATGTACCATTTAAATTGAAGAATTCATTACCTAGACTTCTAAGACCAACTGAATGGAAACCTAAAAATTCCCAAGCACTATTAATAATCATACTGCAAATTTGCTCAAAATTATAATCAGGATAGAAGAATTTAGTTGAAATTAAAACACCTAAAATGTATCCTAATATCAAAACTGGCATTAAACTTTTAATTCTAGTCCAAGTATATTCCCAAGCACGAGATCCAGCACTACGAGTAGCATAGTCTTTATCTTTCATTCTTCTCTTGAAGTGTGAAACCATAAAGTAACCAGCAGTCAAAGTAAATACTAGCAATACTTCACTAGAACCAAAGAACCAATTAGTTGTTTCCATATAATAGCCTAAAGAACCATCACAACTTCTTGCTATTATCCAACCAGTATGAAATCCTATGATTGCAACAGCAATTAGAAATCTCCACAATTCAATTGCAACATTTCTTGTTTTAGTTGCAGGTACTTCCTTTTTTTTGGTTGCCAAAACTAACACTCCTTTCTACATAAGTATTACCCTATGATAAATAAATTATACCTAAATAAAAGAAAAAAATCAATTATTCTTCATTGATTTTTTTTGCTTCTTCAAGTTTACGATTGTATTCATCCATTATAGCAGTTTCTAACATTTCACGCATTTCCTTATTTGTTGGAAATACAACATTTTCTTCTTTACCTTCTTTATTTAATTTACCTGGCATAGCTACAAATAATCTTGAATTACCTTCAATTATTTTAGCTCCTCTAATAGCAAGGCAATCATCTAAAGTAAAGTCAACAAATGCTTTTAACCTAGAACCTTCTTTTTCTCTTGGATAAACTTCTAATCTAGTTATTTCCATAATTTCTTCTCCTTACACTGTTTTCTAACATCATTGTATATTATTTTTGCATTTTTTGCAACTATTTTTTAACATTTTTATAAATATTTTATTTTTACCTCACCAGTTATAACATCTCGGTAGGTAAAACTTTTCTCTTCACCATCAATTAAAACCGTAAAAATATTGGGATAAACTTTATAAATTACCCCTTCATATCTATTTACCCTATTTCGAAGTCCAAATACACTAATACTTACTTTTCTATTAATTTTACCCTTTATTTCTTCTTTAATTATATTAATATTCATCTTGGATACCCCACATACATAAGACCATTACAAATAATTCCCCCCATACCTTCTTCTTTATATTTAGTTTTATCAAGTAACTTCTTTAAATCTATTTCTTTATTTCGCTCAGTTAAAGATATAGTACTAGCAATAATCGCTGGATCTAGGGCATGAATATTAACTCTTTTAGGACTAGATGCAAAATTCGCTCCAGCTTTAATTAACTCCTCATAATTACTTTGACAAGCACCAGCTATAACAACCAGCTTTTCATGACTTTTTTCATATCTCCTACATGCTTTTACAGCCTTCACAAAATATGCGGAATTTTTATAATTATTTAAATCATTTATATCTCCTTTTTTTCTAATATAAGCATCATGTCCTGTAATAATTACTATATCTGGTTTATATTCTTTTAAGAGCATAGGTATTTGTTCATAAACATTTTTCTCATTTATTTTTTTACCTATTGCAAGTATACCATTTCTTTTATAAAACTTTAAACATCTATTTAAATAATCTTCATCACCATCAATATGTAATACTTTCGCTGGCAAATAAAAGTAATCACCCCTAGTTAATAATTCATCTTTAATATCTACTTCATCAAGTGTTTCATCTTCTACAACATTTTCTTCTATTTTTAAATCCGTAACCAAGGCATCGGCATATAACCTTACCTCAACCCCTTTTAAATAAACCATATCATCAACAACATTAATTACTTTAAAAACCGTATCATTACCATAACTATTTCTAGTTACATAATCACCTTTTTTAATTTGCACAATATCACCATTACATTATATGAAAAAAATTAGGATTCTTTCCTAATTTTTTAAACATCCAATATATTTAATTTTTCACACATATATTTATATCCGGTCTTTGACTGACTAAAACTAAATACCTTTTTCTTACCAACATATACACTAATTATATTATCTTTTTTACCTAATTTAGTCTTTGTTTTCGTAACATCCCTTATATCATAAACTTTATGATTAAATACTTTGTGGATAACTATCTTATTATCAACAACTATTATTTTATTATAACCATTTATAAAAGCTATAATACTAGTTACAAGCATTAATACGCTCATAAATATTAAAAATACTTCTCTATCTTCACTTATGTAAAAATAACTTATTATACTTACCCCTAGCATAATTCCCACTAAAGAAAAAAGTAATCCAATAAAAGAAGAATCATCACGAACATAAAAATTATCTATCTTCATATTACTATTTTCTCTATCAAATAAACTTTTAACACTTGCAAATATTAAAGCACTACAAACAACAATTAAAATGATTTCTGGCCTCATTTAATCACCATAATCTATTATAAATCATATTAATTATTTTGCCAATCAAAATTTCCCATATTTTAGCCAAAATATTGACACTCATCATTTTTTTACAGGGAATAATTGCTATTTTCATAAATATAACGCATTAAATAATTCTATAAATATATCTCCATCTATTTCTTCAGCTCTAACACTTTCACTTAAATTATATTTATCTAATACTAATTTTGCTTTTTCCCAATCATAAATACTTAAATTATTTTTTAAAGTCTTTCTTTTTTGTCTAAAAGCTATTTTTAAAAACTCTTTATACTTTTCTATATCAACATCTGCTCTTATCTTTTTTACTCTAAAAGATAACACTGTACTTTCTACTTTAGGTACAGGATTAAAAGAATACCTTGATACATTACAAACTCTTTTTATATCAAAATAATATTGTAATAATACACTAATATAGCCATAATCTTTAGTTTTAGGATTTGCTAAAAACCTATCAGCTACTTCTTTTTGAACCATTATAACTAATGCATCAAAATTTATATTACTATCTATAATATGTTCAATAATTGGAGTAGTAATATAATATGGCAAATTGCCAACAATAAATAGATTGTTATAATTTATATCTTTAATATCTTCTTTTATATTACACTCCAAAAAATCTTGCCATATTATTTTAGTTCTATCATCTTCAAACTCAGATAAAATATTTTCTAAATCTTTGTCTACTTCATAAGCAATTAAAAAACTTCCTTTTTCTTTTAATCTTTTGGTTAAAGCACCCATTCCTGGACCAATTTCCACAATTAAATCATTACTATCACTAGTAATTTCTCCAACTATTTTATTGATTATATTATTATCAACTAAAAAATTTTGTCCTAAACTCTTTTTTGCTTTCATAAAAAACTTGGGGTAGTTTTATTCCCACCCACTCCTTAATACATCATAAGTAATACTGCTTCTACCAACATTGTTATAAGCAAATTCAATATTTGGTGCCAAGAAGTCTATAGCATTTCCTCTAACTCCCCGGTCAAGTACAATTGCTAAGTTTCTACCATCACTTATTCTATTACTATAAAAACTTATAATTGATCCACACGGTAAATTAGCACTTGATGCAACAATATATACTTCACCATATTCAGCATCCATATAAGTATTTGTTCCATCAGTAATATCATAACTAGGCATACAAGCAAGTGTTCCATTACATGCAGGACAATTATATACATAACCAGTTAAATCTCCAGTATATGTATCAATAGCAGTAAATTTTAATGCTTCTTCAACCTCAACAACTTTAAGTGCCATAGTTGATAAATTAATTGTCTTATTAATATTGTCATTTTCAACCTTTGTTGTTGCAACATTAGTGCTACTTTTAGCAACTACTAATACTATAATTATTAATGACAATTTTATAAAATAATTTATAATTTTCATATAATACATCCACCTCAATTGGATAACTTAATTATAGCATTATATTATTGCATTTTCAATAATAAATAAATATTTACCAGAAATAGGAAGAAAAAATATATAATAGTTTTATAAACAACAATATAAATCATTTTTTCTACTTAACCACAAGGTTCTGGAACACCAGCATAAGTAGAATAATTTTTAGAAATAACTAATTCATTATCAGTATCATAAATATCTGTAACCTTTCCTTTATAAAGTAAAGTAAATTTACTATTGCAATTTGTAGTAAAACTTCCATCGTTATAATCACTATTTACAAAATCCCACCATGTCATCCCATCTTCTGCATAGTAAGTTGTAGTTATCCCTGTTTTATGATCAGTAAAAGCAAATTCTATCAAGCTATTTGTAGCAATATCAATTGTATATACATTCGAATCTACTCCATTTGTATCTGTTACATATACTCTTATACTATAACTTTGTCCCGCTGTAAGTCCACTAAATATGTATGTATTTGTACTTGCACTTTGATATGCTCCATTATTTATTGAATAATAATAGCTTTGAATATTGTTTGTTCCTCCACTTGCAGTTACACTTACTGTTATACTATTATTACTTACATTCGTTGCTGTTACACTGTTAACTTTTGGATTTACATAAGCATTGGTTATTACTTCTACTTCACTTTCTAGTGATTCATATCCTGCTGTATCCAATACATATACTTTTATTGTATATTTTGTATTATCTGTTAAATTACTAAATGTATAACTTGATGTATTACTTTCTTGATATGACTTACCATCATCTATACTAAAATAATATTTACTTGGATTGTTATCTCCCGGAGTAGTTTCTACTGTTAAAGTTATACTATTATAAGTTGTACTAGTACTTATATTTGTTATTTTTACTCTATTATATAAATCAAAATATACATAACACTTATCCGCAATATTGGTCTTTAAATTAACAGCACCAAGTTCTTCATTCCATGTAAGTTCACTACCGTTTTCACAAACGCTCAAATTTTCATTAAATATATATCCTTCCCCCGGCCATGTATTACTTTTTGATTCTTGATATTCTCCTGATCCAGCCTCAGTTTCAAGCATTATAGCAAACATACCATTATTAGTATTATTTATCATATTGTCACTATTACTTATTATGTCATTATTTGATTTATTAAATAATATTAATAATAAAGCAAATAAAATAATACAAAATAAAACAATAAATAACAAATGTTTCTTAAGATAATTAGTCATCACTATCACATCCTACAATAATTATAAAGCATAAATAGGATAAAAATCAAGATATAACTTACTACAAAGTTGGTATGGTATAAAATTATTAATATTTATACAATGTTAGTAAGTTATGAACGGATGTGTTATCTATGAATTATAAAGAAAATACAAGAAAAATACTTGCTAATAATATAAAGTACTTTAGATTAAAGAAAAACTTAAGTCAAGAAGAATTTGCAGAAATGCTTGGAACAACACCAGTATATTTATCTACTTTAGAAAATGCTAAAAGAAATATAAGAACAGATTATATAGGTCATATTGCTGATACTTTAGAAATAAATGTAAAAGAATTATTTGTGGAAAAAAATGAAGTTATCAATACAAGAAGACCTAGAAAAAGTAAAAAAATAATACATTAAACCCTTTGACAGTAAATGCTGAAAATTCCTAGATTTAACCTAGGAATTTTCAATATATTATTTTCTTTTATGAGGAAAATATTAATTTTTTTCCTCGTAAAAATCAATTTACTTTAAAAATATATTATGTAAACTCATTGAAGATTTTTGCCACTTTTGCCACTTTTCTTCAATGAAAAACAAAAACTATTGAATATTTCTACTCAATAGTTAGTTTTTTATACATCTTTTTAACATTTTCTGTAGTAATTTTCGCAACATCACTCACTGAAATATCATAGATATCTGCAATAAATTTAGCTATATCTAAAATATATTTTGGACTATTTTGTTTCCCTCTATTTGGTGTTGGGGTAAGATATGGAGCATCAGTTTCTAAAACTATATTATCTAAACTTATACTTTTTAATGTTTCTTTTAAATTACAATTTTTAAATGTAACTACACCATTTATACCTAACATAAAACCCATTTTAATATAAATCCCTGCAGTTTCTAAACTACCAGAAAAAGAATGAATAACACCAGTTACCTTATATTTTTTTAAAATATTAATAGTATCTTCTGTTGCATCTCTTGAATGTATTATCACTGGCATATTGTATTTTTCTGCTAAAGATAATTGTGTTTCAAATAGTTTTATTTGTTCAACTCTATTTTCTTTAGTAAAGTGATAATCTAAACCAATTTCCCCGATAGCTACTATTTTAGGATTACTTAAATTATCTTCAATAAATTTTATATCTTCTTCTGTGTAATTATCGACACTCTCTGGATGAATTCCAATTGCACCAAAAATTTCAGGATACTTTAATGATTCTAATGCCTCTTTATTACTTGGAGTATCACAACCATTATTAATATAATACCTTACATTATTATTCCTAGCATCACTAATGATACTAGGAATATCTTCATAATACTCTTTAAATAAATGTAAGTGAGTATCAATAAGCATTATTTTACCTCAATTCTATCAAATAGATGAATTGGTTCATTTAAATTATATTTATTATCTTTATTAAATGTATTAAATTCATAGGTTGTTTTATCTGTATTTAATACTTCAAATATTTTTTTAGCTGTATCTGGAAGATATGCTTGTAAGTATACAGTTGCAGCTCTAATTGATTCAAGTAAATTGAAAAGCACTGTTTCTAATCTATCTTTCTTAGTTTCATCTTTTGCTAGTACCCAAGGAGTTGCTTCATCAATATATTTATTACATTTTCTAAATACATCAAATAATTCATCTAATGCTTCATTAATTTTTAAACCATCCATTTTTTCATTTAAAACTTTATCTAAATTATTAACTGAATCTATTAGAGAGTTATCATAATCTTCTAAAACTTCTTTGTTTTCTACTAAACCACTAAAATATTTATGAGCCATAGATACTGTTCTATTAAATAAATTACCTAAATTATTTACTAAATCAGCATTAGTTCTATTAATTAAAGCTTCTTCAGAAAATGTTCCATCAGCTCCGAAAGGTACTTCTCTTAAAACAAAATATCTTACTGCATCAATACCATAAGCATCAATATATTCTCTTGGATCTTTATAATTACCTAAAGATTTAGAAATTTTTCCCCCATTAATTATTAACCAGCCATGACCAAATACTTGTTTAGGTGTATCAATTCCTAAAGCCATTAATAACGCCGGCCAGATGATAGCATGAAATCTTGTAATTTCTTTACCAACTAAATGAATATCTGCTGGCCAATATTTTTTAAATAATTCGGCATTTTCATCTGGATAACCTAATGAAGTAATATAGTTAGATAATGCATCAATCCATACATATACAACATGTTTAGGATCAAAATCTACTGGTATTCCCCATTTCACAGA
>ERZ1643249.1476-NODE-1476-length-23666-cov-6.551650_pt1 | contig 23666 bp, 29 predicted proteins | sample MGYA00579263_ERZ1643249 | MGnify/ENA primary metagenome ERZ1643249 (study PRJEB29033, sample SAMEA4952264) | chicken gut metagenome | biome: Broiler Chicken; feature: Gastrointestinal Tract; material: Caecum | place: Ireland | collected 2018 | study: Broiler... | reverse complement strand
GGGCGGCCACGCCGCCCGGAAAAATGCAAAGCTTAGCCGATGACGGTGTAGTTGTCACCGCTCGGAACGGTTACACCGAGTGTATCCGCCGCGGCTTTGCCGATGACATACTGGAATTCTTCCATCGCGACGGCCGGAACTTCCGAAACCTTTTTGCCGCGGAGAATTTCGTCTGCCATTTCAGCGGATTTTTCACCGAGCTGGGTGTTGCTGACGCTCACGCAAGCCAGCGCGCCGGACTGCACCATAACCGGGTCACTGCCGTAAACCGGGATTTTCTTGGCGTTTGCCGCTTCCACAACCTGCGCCATGGCGGTCTGTACGGTGGAGTCAATCGGGATATAAATCGCGTCCACGTCCGCCGCGAGCGACTGGGCGGCCTGCTGGACTTCTCCGGAGTTTGTCACGATAACTTCCTGATAGGTAAAGCCGTTTGCGCTCAAATAAGCTTTTGCTTTTTCGGCGGTCTGCACGGCGTTCTGTTCGCCGGAGCAATAGAGAATACCGATGTTTTTCACAGACGGGGTTAAAGTTTTTGCAAGTGTGAAAATCTGGTCAACCGGAACAATGTTGGAAGTGCCGGTTGCGTTTTTGTCGGGGGCTTCCATGGTGGTCAAAATGCCGGAAGAAACCGGGTCGGTGACCGAAATGAACACCGTCGGGCAGGAGAGTTCCTGGTTGACGACCGCAATCGTCGCGGGCGTTACAATCGGAACAACCAAGTCATAGTCAGCGGTTTTCAAGCCCTCGCAAATGGTGTTGAGCGCGGATTGGTCGCCTTGTGCGTTTTTGATGTCAAACGTCATTTTCGCTTCGTCATAGCCGAGCGCACGCATTCTGTTGATGAACGCTTCGCGCATTTCGGTGAAGGCACTGTTGTCAACCAGCTGGACAATCGCGACCTTGTAAACTTCGTCCGTGTCGCGCGGGGTGTCGAGACTTGTGTCGGTTTCCGCGTTGTTGCCGCAGGCGGTAAACAAACCGAGCACCAAAACGACGGAAAGCAGAAGGGATACAATTTTTTTCATTTTCTTTTCCTCCGAAAAAATAGATTTGTTGTCAGTCGGCTTCCGCGCAAACAAAAAGCCTGCCCTTGCAAAAACAAGGACAGGCGAAAAAATACCTGCGGTACCACCTTGATTGACAGAAACGAGTCTGCCCACCTTTACGGAATACTGACATATTCCTCTTTCTGTAACGGGAAAGCGCCGTTGCATCTTTTCAATGCACCCTCAACGGACCATTTGTCTGCGCCGTAGCTGCGGAACTCTCACCAACGCCCACTCTCTTTGAACTCGGTTGTGCAGTTTTACTTCCGTCTCAACGGTTTATCCAATTAAAACACAGTTTTTTCGATTTGTCAACACTTTATTTTTTTGCGTTTTGTGCTACAATACAAAAAAGAGGTGATTACAGTGGTTCGTCACATTTTGTTTTGGAAATTTTCCGACGCGGTCAACGACCAAAACCGCGATGAGGTACTCGCGATGCTTCGCGCGTCCGTAAAAAGCCTGGAAGGTATTCCCGGGCTTCTTTCGTGTGAAATCGGCGAAGCGGTAAAAGGGAGCGACTGCGATTTCGTATTTTACGCGGAACTGGAATCGTTGGACGCGGTTCCCGCGTTTCAAAACCATCCGCTGCATTTGGCGCACAAAAAACGCTCGACGCCTTATGTGCAATCCCGCTTAGCGGCAGATTATGAGGTTTAATCCTTAATTTTTCCCAAAATATATTGAAAAGCCATTCGAAATATTGTATATTATGTAATAAAGAATAAAGCGTTAGGAGTGGTTTTTTGTATTATTGGATTCTGTTGGTCATCGGCGTTCTTGCAACTGCGGTTTTCCTGACCCTCCGTGTAAAGCGCGGCGGGATTGCCGCGTTATATGCCAAAGCGGTGGCAAGCCTTTGCTTTATTGCCACGGCGGTGGCGGCGACCAACCACAACCGTAGCTTTTTGGGCTTCGGGTCGTTTGTGACCTTTGGGCTTATCTGCGGGTTGTTGGGTGACGTGTGGCTCGACTTAAAATGGATTTATCTGCAGGATAAGGACTCTTACCTTTACTCCGGCTTTATTTTCTTTTTAATCGGGCATATCAGCTTTGTTGCCGCGGAGTATACGGCGAGCCCTTACACAAAAGGCTCGATTATCGTTTCTGTTTTGGCGGCGCTTGTGTTTGCCGTGATTGCGGTAAACCTCGAAAAACCGCTCAAAATGCATTACGGTAAATTCAAATGGATTGTTTTCTTATATTCCTTTATGCTGGCGCTGACGATGACCACCGCCATGGTGACAGCCTACATTACGGGCTTCCAGAAAATGTGGGTGGTTATGTCTATCGGCGGGCTTGTGTTCCTGCTTTCCGATTTGGTACTTTCCGGCATGTATTTCGGCGAGGGCAAAAACACAAAATTCAATATCATTTTAAACCATACGCTTTATTATGCCGCGCAGTTTACTATGGCGGCAACAATTCTGTGCGCTAAATAAATTAGCGCGACTGCAAAAAGGGTAACCCATGGAACGAATTCACGAAATTTTAAACTACTCTGTCGGTAATTTCACGGTGGGCAAAATTTTGGCCGCTGTGATTGCGTTTGTCGTTTGCTATTTGATTATGCGCATTGTCATGCGCCTGTTTGACCGGGTCATGCGGCGCGTGACTTTGGACGATACGCTTAAAAAAATCATACGCATTTTTATCAAGCTGATTTTGTATTTCATCACCGCGATGATTGTGATTGACGCACTCGGCGTTTCGGTCACGTCGCTGTTGGCGGCGTTTTCCGTCGTCGGTCTTGCCGCGTCCCTCGCCGTGCAGGACTCGCTTTCCAACCTCGCGAGCGGCATTATGCTCATGGTCTCGAAGCCGTTTAAACTCGGCGACTATGTGGACATTGACGATGTCGGCGGTACGGTCAAAATGATCGGGCTTATCCACACGCGAATCACCACCGTGGACAACAAAATGATTTATGTGCCCAACAGCAAAATCATTTCGACCAAAATTATTAACTACACGACGCAGGACAAACGCCGCGTGGATTTGGAAATCGCAGCTTCTTACGACGCGCCGATTGCTTTGGTGCGCACGTCGCTTTTGGAATCCGTCGCGACAGTCGGTAAATTTTTAGACGAGCCGGACCCGCCGTTTGCCGCGGCTTCTTCATTTGACGACAGCAGCATTTGCTACATCGTCCGCGCGTGGGTTAAAACCGGCGATTACTGGCCGGCGCGCTACGCGCTTCTTGAGCAAATTAAGGCGGACTTTGACCGCCACGGCATTGAAATGACTTATAATCATTTGAATGTCCATATGATTGATGACACCAAAAAAGGAGAACAGGCAAAATGATTCTGGACAACATCAACAACTTTTTGAAATATGCGCGCAGCAGCGAAAGCTCGCTTTTGGCGTATGATTTCATTATGAATTTCAAAAAGAAAGAATTGCCGGTCGGGCGGTATGAACTCGACGGGGACCGCTGTTATGCTTTGGTGCAGGAATACGAAACCGCGCCGGAGTCGGAAAAGGACTTTGAAAGCCACCGACGTTACATAGATTTGCAGTATATTATTGAGGGCTGTGAAGAAATGTATTGGCAGCAGACCAATTCCCTCGAAGAAAAAATCCCTTATAATGAAGAAACAGACGCGGCGTTTTATTCGGGGTCGGTTTCCTGCCGTTTTCAGGTACGCGCCGACGAATTCGTCGTCTTTTATCCGCAGGACGGCCACAAGCCCGGTTGCTGTGTCCAGTTCCCCGAAAAGGTGCGCAAAATCGTCATTAAAATGCTGATTGACTAATATCTAAATGAAACCGAAAAGAACCCCGCTTTGCAAAGCGGGGTTTTGGTTAGCTTGTTGCTTTGTAATCGGAAAATGTGACCGTTAGCTGTCGCTCGGGAAATTCCAGCGTCAACGGCACGCCGGTGTCTTTTTCCGCAGTAAAGGTAAAGTTGTTGCCGTTTTCCGTTCGCCCGCTGTAAACCATATCGGTGCCGTGCTGGGCGGCGACAAACCGCGTGCTGTCGAGTAAGGTCTCGAACGCCTTTTGCATACAGCTTGAAAACGCCGCGTCCGGCAATAGTGACGGCGGGGTTTGTAAGTTCAGCCCCGCAAAGGCAAACGAACAATTATCAGCCGTTTGCGTAATGGTAAGCCCGTTTAATGCCGCCGGTTCTTTTAAAGTTGTCACAAAAGTGCCGTCCGCCCGTTTCGAGATTTCGGCAGTATAGGAAAACGCCCCTTGCGAAATTGCAACCGTTGCCGAAAACGCGTCGGCAATCGGTTTTGCCGTTTTATCATCCGTGTTGTTTTGACATCCGCAGCAGAATAGTAGAAGCCCCGCTGCAAGAGCAAAAAGCACACGCCGCAAGACGGGCGTCACCTCCGTTATTCAAATTGAGAAAGCAGCTTTGGCAACACTTTCAGCATTTTCGACGGCGTGTTGCCGCACAGCGAATACTGTTCGCTTACCGTGTCGCCGGCAAGCCCGTGAATGTGTGCGCCGGCTATGCACGCCTCCAACGGTGAAAGCCCGATGCACAAAAGCCCCAAAATCATGCCCGCCAACACGTCGCCGCTCCCGGCGGTCGCCATACCGGGGTTGCCGGTTTGGTTCATCGCGAAATGGACGCCGTCTTTTGAAACGAGCGTGCCCGCGCCTTTGAGCACAACCGTCGCGCCGGTTTTTTCACAAAGCGTACGGCAGGCGCCTTCGCGGTCGTTTTGCACGTCTTGCGCTGTGCAGCCGAGCAATCGGGCGGCTTCGCCCGGGTGCGGGGTCAAAATGACCGGCGCTTTTGCTTCTCTAATCATATCTATGTCATTTTGCACGGCATTTATGCCGTCCGCGTCTAAAATCAGCGGAATTTTTGCGTTTTGAAGAACGGCGCGCACCAACGCCTGCGTGTCGTAATCCACCCCGAGACCGCAGCCGATAAGGCAAGCTGTTGAGCTTGACAGGGTGTCAAGCAGACGCTTTTCGTTCTGCGCCGAAATTCGCCCGAAGCGGTTGGCTTTTAAAGGCAAAAGCACCTTTTCCGGCACCGCGGCCGTGACCGCGGCGTAAGCGCATTCCGGGAAGGCAAGCCGTACAAGCCCCGCGCCGGTTTCCACACAAGCCGACGAGGCAAGCAGCGCCGCCCCGGGCATTTCGTAGCTTCCTGCAACGATAAGCGCCTTGCCGAAAGAGCCTTTGTTGGCGTCGGAATCGCGCGCGGGGAACCAGTCGGCAATCTCTTTTCTTGTAAAGGTAACGAGCTTGTCATAAGACACGTATAATTCTTTCGGAACACCGATTGAAACCACCTCCACTTCGCCCGCATGGTCTTTCGCCGGGGCGCAGACGAGCGCTTTTTTAAGCGCCATGACCGAAATGGTGAGGTCCGCATACACCGCACCGCTTTCCACCTCGTTTGTGTCCGCGCTCAAGCCGCTCGGCAGGTCAATCGAAACCACATAGCCTTTGCAAGTGCGGAGAAAAGAGAACAATTCCTGCAAACTTTCCGGCAGAACGCCCGAAAATCCCGTGCCGAACACCGCGTCAATAAGAATGTCCGCTTCCTGTAAACGCGCGTGCTGCCGGTCTGAAGCGGCGTCGTAAGGGTCAACCGGGATTTCCAATTCCGTCAGCCGCTCAAACATTTCCTGTGCGTTTTCCGCTGTGGGCGAGCCGCAGGTCAAAAGCACGCGAACGTCATAGCCGTTTTCCTGCAATTTCCGCGCGGCAACAAAGCCGTCCCCGCCGTTTTTCCCTTTGCCGCATAAAACGACTACCTTGCGCTTGTCCGTCTTGTCAAAGCGCGTGCGAATGGTTTTTGCGCAGGCGGAACCCGCGTTTTCCATCAGCCGCAAATACGAAATACCCTGGGCGTCTGCGGCGGCTTCCAAAGCTTTAATCTCTTGTGTCGATAAAATCGGAATCATCTTTTATCGGTCTCCTTTCCGAACGCGGTCACCACCGCGGCGGCGTAGTCTTTTGTGTGTGTGATGCTTAACGCAAAATCAAGATTTTGTTCTGCCGCAATCGCGGCGGCTTTTCCCGAAAGTAAAAAATACGGTGCGCCGTACTGGTCGTGCAGTACTTCAACTTCTTTTAGCGAAAACCCGCGAATCCCCGTGCCGAGCGCTTTCGAAAACGCTTCTTTAGCGGCAAAGGCGCCGGCGGCGCTTTCCGCACGCAGCCCGTTATGTGAAAATGCGGCGCGCTCGTGTTCACCGAACACCTTTTGCAAAAAAGACGGGCTTTCTAAAGAGCGTCGGATGCGATCAATTTCCACAAGGTCAATGCCGTTTCGAATCATAGTTTCCATCCTTTCACGCGGATTTCCAATAAAAGTATAGCATATTTTTAAGCTTTTGTAAGCATTTCCTACAAAAATGGAAAATTCGGTTGCAAACGGGGCTAAATATGGTAAAATAATCCGTGTAAATCACGAAAAGGGTGAAGTGTATGGAAATTATCATCATGGAAAACGCCGCCGAAATCGGCGAAGCGGCCGGCAAATTGTTTGTAGAGGCGATTCAAAAAAAGCCGGACATCGTTTTAGGCCTTGCGACGGGCGCGTCTCCCGTCCCGACTTATCAATACATATCTGCTGCCTGCCAAAAGGGCGAAGTAAGTCTTCGCGACGTGCGGACCTACAACTTGGACGAATACGTCGGTCTGCCGCGCAACGACAAAAACAGCTATTACACTTTCATGCACGAACAGCTGTTTAACCACACCGATATTCAGGAGCAAAACGTGCATTTCTTAGACGGCAACGCAACCGACGTCGAAGCGGAATGCCGCAGCTATGACGACCAGCTCGACAAGGCGCATATTGATATTCAGCTTTTAGGGATAGGCCGCAACGGGCACATCGGCTTTAACGAACCGTCGATTTGCTTTACCAAAGGCGCGTTCAAAGTCAAACTGACCGAAAGCACGATTGACGCAAACTCCAAATATTTCGACGAAAACCCGATGCCGCATTACGCGCTGACCATGGGCATCGGCTCGATTATGAAAGCAAAAAAAATCGTCATGATTGCGACTGGCTCCGCGAAAGCCGACGCCATGGCGGCAATGATTAAAGGCGAGGTCACTCCGGTTTGCCCGGCTTCTATTTTGCAGTTCCACCCGAACGTGGTTGTCTACCTTGACAAAGCGGCGGCAAAACTGCTGTAATGCTTTTCTGAAAACAAAGGCACGGTATCTCAAAAAAAGATACCGTGCCTTTTTGCTTTTAAATCTTTGTCATCCCGCCGACGAGAATCCCGAGATTTGCGCGATAGATTTCCGGGAACTGCGAAACAGGCAGGGGACTTTGCCCCAAACCCACTTCAATCGTGTAGCCTGGGCGGTTATAGGTTTCAATAAACCAGTCTTTGTAGCCCGCGAAGCCGGAAGCATAAGGCGTTTCCTCAACGGAATAGCCGCTCACTTCGCCGAAATAGTCGGCAATCTCCCGCGAGCGCGCCGGTTCGTAGTCAAGATATTTCCAATAGATGAGTTTCCCTTGACTGTGGTAAGAAAGCGTCAGCAGGAAATTGTGCGATTTTGTGAAACGGTAAACCGCATAGCTTTCGGGCGCGACTAGCGGCGCTTTGCCGACATAGTCCCGCGGGGCGGGGGAGGTAAACCCCTGCTCAAACTTAATGCGTTTGGCTTCGTCCCAGTTCGCAGGGTACTGCAAATTCAAATCCACGCCCGCAATATTTGCTTTCCACCCGCTCGGAAAAGAAACCTGCGGGTACTGTTCCGAAATGCGCACAGCTTGGTTATAATACCCGCCTGAAGAAAGCACCCCCGTCACAAGGTCCACGCCGTCGGGGTCTACCATCGGCGCCAAATACAAACTGTAATTTGTAAACAGCGTGTTTGCCGCCTCGCCGCCGATACTGCCACCTTGTGAAAATGCGTCTGCATATTCTTCGGTGAATTTGAGCAGGACTGGCGTTGTCAGCCATTCGTTGGCGTGGTGCGCGGCGTTGTAAAAGACTTCTTTCGCGCCGGTCCCAATGCGGATATAAACAAGGTTTTTCCCCATAACGCTCTGCCCGAAACTGCCGGTTTTCAAAAACGGATACCGAACCGCAAGCCCCTCTGTAAGAAGGGTGAGCAAAACATAAGAATACTGCACGTTGGTGGGCACCAGCGCGAAATCATACGGCACATAAACAACCGACCCGATTTGCAGGTTTTGCGGGTTAATAGTCGGGTTTGCCGTCAAAATCCGGCGCAAATCCGTGCCGAATTTCTGCGCGATATTATAAAATGTATCGCCGCGCCGCACGGTGTAGGTGGTGTAGCCTTTTAAATACGGCATCAAGCGGTTCCAGGTAAGCCGCCCGACCACGCCGTCCGGGAAAAGACCGTTCCTTTGCTGAAAATCACGAACCGCGTCACCGGTGCGCGCCCCGAAAATGCCGTCCAACGCTAAATCCCGATAACCCGCACGCTGTAACGCTAACTGTAAATATTCCACTTGCGCCCCGCGGCTGCCAAAGCGTAAAGTATCCATAATCACGCCTCCGAAAAGATGATTTTGTTCTATGCATATTGCGATTTTCTCCCGAAAAGAACGAAGCGGGAGTTGATTTTTGGAAGCGTTTTTTGTATGATGATAAAAAAAGACATAAGGGAGGCGCTTCTTATGACGCCGCAGGAATTGGTTGTCTGCGCGCTGGACGCGCAAAAACACGCTTACGCGCCGTATTCCGGCTTTACGGTGGGCGCGGCACTGCTCACAAAAGCGGGAAAAGTGTATCTCGGCTGTAATATTGAAAACAAGAGCTTTTCGCCGACGGTGTGCGCCGAACGCGTCGCGCTGTTTAAAGCGGTGAGCGAGGGCGAAACGGATTTTGACGCGATAGCCGTTGTCGGGCGGGATAAAGACGGCATTTATAAACATTTCTGCACGCCGTGCGGCGTTTGCCGGCAGGCGCTGTCCGAATTTTGTGCACCCGAATTTCGCGTCATTTTCGGCGACGATACCGGCGACTGTGAAATCCATACGCTCGGCGAATTGCTGCCGTTTTCGTTTGAGCTTTGAGGGATAGAAATGCGACTGACAAGAAAAGAAAATGAGGTTTATGTCCTCACGGAAAATACGGACGCCGAATTAGCAATTGAAAAACTCGGAAAGCTTGAAGATATGTACGACCGCCTGCTTGCGGAGTACGAAAATACCGAAACGCAGCTGCAAACGCTCAAAGAACAGGGCAAAGCAAAATCTGTGACCTATCGCCAGCAGTTTGCGAATAAATTAAAACTCAAAGAGTTGATCGGCCGGTTTGAAATCGCGCTTAAATAAACAAAGAAAACCCCTGAGCGTGTTACACGCTCAGGGGTTTATTTATGCTTTCAGGGGATTAATACATACCGCCGCCGGCCTGTGCCATTGCCGCAGCAGCCGCCGCGTCAGCCTTGGGGTCGGGGATATCGGTTACCAAGGATTCCGTGGTCAGCACCATCGCTGCAACGGAAGCCGCGTTCTGCAAAGCGGAACGAGTAACCTTTGCGGGGTCGAGAATGCCGGCTTCAAACATATCGACATATTTTTCGCTTGCGAAATCGAAGCCGTAGCCGGATTTGTTCGCGTTGAGAATCTCGTTGACAATAACGGAGCCTTCAAGACCCGCGTTCTTCGCAATCTGGCGAACCGGTGCTTCAATGGCTTTGAGCACAATGCGAATACCGGTCTTTAAGTCAGCGTCTTCGGTGGATTCCAGAAGCTTCTGAACAGCCGGAATGGTCTGAAGGAGTGCTACGCCACCGCCTGCGACGGAGCCTTCTTCCACAGCCGCCTTGGTCGCTGCAAGCGCGTCCTCAATGCGCAGTTTCTTTTCTTTCATTTCAGTTTCGGTCGCCGCACCAACGCGGATAACCGCTACGCCGCCGGCGAGTTTTGCAAGTCTTTCCTGCAATTTCTCGCGGTCAAATTCGGAAGTCGTGGTTTCAATCTGGCTTCTGATTTGTGCAACTCTGCCTTTAATGGCTTCGCTGTCACCGGCACCGTCCACAATCGTGGTGTTCTCTTTGGTGACCTTGACCTGTTTTGCACGACCAAGCTGCGGAATGTCAGCGTCTTTCAGCTCCAGGCCGAGGTCGGAGGTGATGACTTCGCCGCCGGTCAAAATAGCGATATCCTGCAGCATTTCTTTTCTTCTGTCACCGAAGCCCGGTGCTTTCACGCAAACGCAGGTGAAGGTGCCGCGCAGCTTGTTGACCAAAATGGTGGAAAGAGCTTCGCCTTCCACATCTTCGGCGATGATGACAAGTTTCTGACCGGCCTGAACGATTTTTTCAAGCAGCGGCAGGACTTCCTGAATGTTGGAAATCTTTTTGTCGGTAATCAAAATGTAAGCGTCGTCAATGACCGCTTCCATTTTGTCGGTATCGGTGACCATGTACGGGGAAATGTAGCCGCGGTCAAACTGCATGCCTTCCACAACGTCGCTGTAAGTTTCAGAGGTCTTGGACTCTTCAATGGTGATAACGCCGTCTGCCGTGACCTTTTCCATCGCGTCCGCAATCAGCTTGCCGATGAATTCGTCCGCCGCGGAAATGGTAGCGATTCTTGCAATGTCGTCAGCGGTCTTAACCGGTTTTGCTTCGGCTTTGAGTGCTTCGACAACTGCGTCAACTGCCATCTGCATACCTTTTTTCACGACCATCGGGTTTGCGCCCGCCGCAACGTTCTTCATGCCTTCACGCACAAGTGCCTGTGCAAGCAGGGTAGCGGTCGTGGTGCCGTCGCCGGCAACATCGTTTGTTTTGGTGGCGACTTCTTTCACGAGCTGTGCGCCCATGTTTTCGAAAGCGTCTTCCAATTCCACTTCTTTTGCAATCGTAACACCGTCGTTGGTAATCAACGGTGCGCCGTATTTCTTATCGAGAACCACGTTTCTGCCTTTGGGGCCGAGCGTGATTTTAACGGTGTCGCTCAATTTGTCAATACCGGCCTGCAGCGCTTTGCGCGCTTCTTCGCCGTAAATAATCTGTTTTGCCATTTCAAATTACCTCCCGAAAATTATTCCACAACGGCAAGAATGTCTGCCTGACGGACGATGGTGTATTCAACGTCGTCCATTTTGACTTCTGTGCCGGAATATTTGCTTGTAATAACTTTGTCGCCGGGTTTCACATACATGGTGACCTCTTTGCCGTCCACAACGCCGCCGGGGCCGACTGCCACAACTTCAGCAACCTGGGGCTTTTCCTGTGCGGAAGCCGCCAAAATGATGCCGCTCTTCGTGGTTTCTTCAACCTCCACAGCCTTGAGCACAACTCTGTCTGCAAGTGGTTTGATTGTCATATGAATTCCTCCTGAAAGAATTAGTTACATTGTTTTAGCACTCGTTCTCTTTGAGTGCTAATATATATTTTAGCCATAATTTAGAAAAAATCAACCCCTTTTTGTAAAGTTCACAAAAAAGTAATAATTTACATTCTTTTCCGTTCCGAAAAGCAGGGGGAAGCGCCCAATAGACAATAGGCAAAGCTTACAACAGCTATATTTATTTTTTAGCGCTTTTTCCAATAGAATCATATAAAGCATCATGCTATAATTCTATTGTAATATAGTGCATAGCACCGATTGCGGCAGGTGTTTTGGCAAATGGATTTCGGGCAGTCGGTTTCGGCTGCCCTTTTTGTCTATTTGTCAAGTCAAAAAGAGATGAGGTGATTCCAATGGACTAAAAAGCTAAAGAAAATATATGAATTGTTTAGGTGCTAAGATAACTTTGCCATAATTTTGGCAAAAGAATAGGAGGGTATCATGAATAAAAAAAGTAAATTTATAATAAGTTGGATATTGAGTCTTACACTTTTTACGACAATGATGTTCAGTGTATCAGCTGTTCAAGTTCAGCCGGACACGGAAAAAATTGTGTCAGCGTTACAAAATATAGAACAAATCAAGCAGGATATAGGCCTTTCGGATGTTGATTTCGAGGAGCTTTCCATAGCAGAACCGGTATGTACATATGTGTATACAGCAGATGGTTTTATCCCAAATAATGTGCTTTATCCGTTAAAGGAAAATGGTGCATTGGTTGCGTGGGCTGTGCCTTTAGAGGATGGGCAGACTACAACGTTCCAAATTACGGCATTGCTTGTGGACGAAGTCAATGCAGTTCTGACTGAAAACACGGCGTTTGCTTTGATTTATGATTATGCGAACTGTTATCTGTACGATGGTAACGCATATCATCTTTTGAAGCAAAACAGTTTGGTGGTAGAGGGGCGCTCTGTTTTGCAACCGGAAGCTAATCCTCTACCGGATGGGCATATACAGTTGACAGAAATCAGTACCTCCACCGATTTAGCGTATACGCCTCCTGCTATGACGCGTGTGCAAACGTACTATTCTTGTCCTGTAAGTTTTGTTTCACAAATGACAGTTTCCAATTCGCAAATTTGTTGGGCTGCATCTATTGCTTGTATTGTGAATTATAAAAAAGGAACGAACCATACAGCGATTGATGTCGCAAAGAAGCATTACGGGGAAACGAATTTTAATCGGAGCTTGCCTTTTGGTGATGAAGTGGGAATACTTCGCTGGGACTACTATCTTTTACTTTATTCGTACAAAGCTCAAGCCCCATCAGGTGGTGTCATTAGCCGGAATATTCGGGCGGATTATCCGATATTTGGAACTTTTAGGGTGTCTAACGGGAATGGACACGCCTGCGTAATTAGCGGTGTAGATATTATTAAAGGGACCATAACAGTTATGGATCCGGAAGTAGGATTTTGTGGAGGAACTGTGACTAGCTCTGGATATCAATACTCTCGCACAGATGTTGGTTTAACCTGTCTTCTGATACAAGCAACTTGCCGTTATTGGTCTACATGACTGGGGGGAAGGTAATGTGCGTTAACCCTAAAAAACAAATTTACATTGTGTTAGTGTTTCTGCTTTTTTCGGTGGGACTTGCCGCGGGTGGCGTGGGCGTTTATTTAAAAAGCCTGCCGTCGCCCATAGAAGCATATGATTTTCAAGGCTGCACGGTCGAGCTTTACGCGAAGTGGACAAACGAACCGTATATAGAGATGACGGAAATTGATACTGAAGTCTTTAAAAACGGACTGCAAAATATACGGGTTTTTCCGCTCGAGATGCGCAATCCGCCTGACGGCGTTTCCGGCGGTCGCCTGCATCAATTTTGCGTGCGCTTTTCAGACGGCAGCAGTTTAGACGTCGGCGTGCAGCACGACTACTTAATCCTCGGCGAAAAGTGGTACCGATGTGACGCGGAAACGGCAAAACCTTTGTATTGGCTGGAGCAGGCTTACAATACGCAATATAGCGCGCAGTACGCCGCGCCGGCAAGCGAAGAAAATTAAGGGCAGAGCCTTTCTCGCGCTCGCTTTCTACCTGTAATCTCAAAAAAATAGCAAAACCCTCGGGCGGTCGATTTCGGCCGCCCGTATTTTATAGAAAAGGAAGGAATAAAACAATCCCTTAAAGAAGCCCTTGCGGCTGTTCACCATGTATACTACAAAAAAATTATATAGAATTTTATTGACAAATATATCGAAGTACGATATATTATATATAGCAGTACGATATATCGCAGTGAGACTTAACGGAGGAAGCGGACTTTGGATCAGCATATTAAAAAAGTTTATGTGCCTATGACGGAAACGGCGTTTTACATTTTGCTGTGCTTAAAACAGCCCAATCACGGTTACGGTATTGTTCAAACGGTTGAAAAACTGACGGACGGCGCGATACGCCTCGCACCCGGAACGATGTACGGCAGTCTTTCCAAAATGGAAAAAGATGGGTTGATTCGGTTCGTTCGGGAAGAAGAAAAGCGAAAGATTTATCAAATTACCGACTTGGGGCTTGAGGTGCTGCAGCTGGAGCTCAACCGCATAGAACGCTTGTATCGGGTCACAAAGGAGGCAATGTAAATGAAAACCAAAAAGGTTTGGAAAACTTTTTCGATTTTTGCTTATGAAAAAGAACAGGCATATCTTCGTAAAATGCACAATGCCGGCTGGAAACTGCGCCGCATATCCGGGCTTAATCTCTACACCTTTGAAGCCTGCGCGCCGGAAGATGTCATCTATCAGCTCGACTACAACCCGCAGACCGACATGGATAAAGCGGAATACCTGCAAATGTTTGAAGACTGCGGTTGGGAATATATACAGGATTACGCACAATACAGTTATTTCAGAAAACCAGCGTCCGCCATGCAGGGAACGGAAGAAATCTTTTGCGACGATGATTCCTGAGCGCAAATGCTGCTGCGCATATTCAAACACCGGTATTTGCCGTTTGCAGCACTTGTGCTGCTGAATTTGCTTATATTGCTTATGAATGGAGATATATATGACAGCTGTATTATAACTGCCCTATATTGTGGGATTATTGTTCTGTATATTGCTGTACTTATCACATTTGTAGTGCGATATAGAAAATTTAAAAACAGGCGATAACCTATAATAAACTACAAAAATCCCCGGGCGGTCAAATCAGATCGCCCGGGGGTCGTTTATTATATATGATTTACTCTTCGTCTAAAAAAATCCGAAACGCTGTCGGCAGGGCATAGGTGCTTTCGAGTTCTTTTGGCGTCGCCCACAAAAAGCGGTCGCACTTTTCCTTGCAAAGAATATGATACCCGACCATTTCCCAGCGAATGTGCGTGAAAATGTGTACCTTGTGCGTCTCCTTTAAAAGCTCAATGGGTTCTGCACCAAAGCCCGACACGGTTTCGAGCGCGGCTTCGGGCGACAGCGCCCCGTCCGTGTTCGGCAGCTGCCAAAGTCCCGCGAGTAACCCTTTAGCTTCCCGCTTGCAAACGGCAAATGCGCCGTCACATTCCAAAAGAAAAACCGTGCGCGGTTCCACGCGCTTTTCGCGCTTCGGAAGTTTGACGGGCAATTTGTCCGCGCAGCTGTTCGCTTTCGCAAAGCAAAAATCCTTTGCGGGACATTCGTCACATTTCGGGCTTTTCGGTGTGCAAACGCACGCGCCGAGCTCCATAAGGCTTTGTGTGAAATCGCCGCAATGCCCTTTCGGGTAAACTTCCTTTAAAGCATTTGCGACCGCCTTTTTGGTTTCAGGCAGGTCAATGGGCGCCGTGTTCCCGCTCATGCGCGCGGTGATGCGCAAAACGTTGCCGTCCACCGCCGGTGTGGGCATTTCATAACAAATCGAGCAAACCGCCCCCGCGGTGTAATCGCCTATCCCGGGCAGGGCACGCACCGCGTCATAACTTTTCGGGAAAACACCGCCGTGGTTTCCTAAAATACACTTTGCCGCCTTTTGCAAATTCCGTGCGCGCGAATAATAGCCCAACCCCTCCCAAAGCTTCAAAAGCGCCTCTTCGGGAATTTCAGCGAGCGATTTTATATCGGGAAGCGCTTTTAAAAAGCGCTCGTAATAGCCGCGAACCGCCTCCACACGCGTCTGCTGGAGCATGATTTCCGACACCCAAACGTGATAAGGCTCGCGGTCTTTGCGCCAGGGCAGGTCGCGCGCGTTGGCGCGATACCACGGCAAAAGTGTTTCGGGTAAGCGGGCATAGATTTCTTCTTTTGTGTCCGTGTTTTTCAAAGCGGTTCTCCTCGTTTCAACAATAAAAATATTGTAGCATAATTGTCAAGAAAAATCCACGCGCCGTTTTTTATTATGTATAGCCGCAAAAAATCTGCAAACCGTAACAGGGGAGGGATTTTTTTGAAGAAGAAAAAAACAGAAGAACCAAACGTTGAGCTTTCGGTGCAGTCCGTGGCGGGCGAGCCGGAAACCTCTTATGAAATGCTTCGAAAATACGGCACTTATGAAATCCAGCCGACCGCGGACACAAAGCACGATTTTCCGACGGTCGCCCAAGGGCTTTCCGAAAATGCCGAAAAGCCGACCAAAGCCAAAAAGCACAAAAAGACAAAATAAGCAAATAAACAGCAGGCGCCGTCTGCTGTTTTTCTTTTCTATAAAAATTTTTTAGCCTCTTGACAAATACCCTTACGGGGTATTATAATACAGCTATAAGATACCCCAAAGGGGTATTTGGAGGTTTCACTATGAACGAAAAGAATATGCAAACAATGAATTGTAACGAAGAACATTGCGCGTGCCGCCATAAACATACCCCGCGAAGCGAAAAAGAGCTGCGCGCCTTGCAAAACCGTTTGAAGCGGATGAAAGGCCAGCTCGGCGGGATTGAGAAAATGCTTGAGGATAATCGCTATTGCGGCGATATTTTAACCCAGGTTGCCGCGGTGGAAAGTGCGCTTCAGAATTTCAGCTACCTCGTGCTGCAAAGCCACTTGGAAACCTGCGTGGCGGAAGAAATTAAAAAAGGCAATATGGAAATTGTCGAAGAGGCCGTTGACCTGATTAAGAAGTTAAAGTAAGAAGGAAAATCATGAAAACCGAAAAATATAATGTGACGGGGATGACCTGCGCCGCTTGTCAGGCGAACGTCGAACGCTGTGTGCGCAAGCTCGACGGCGTGCAGTCGGTCGAGGTCAACCTCCTTGCCAATCAAATGACGGTTTCCTACGACGAAAACAAAGTCGGGGAAAAGACGATTTGTGACGCAGTTGAAAAAATCGGCTACGGCGCAAGCGTGCCGAAAGCACCCGCCAAAGAAGACGACGGCGACAGTTTCCGCAAATCCTGGCAGGCACGCCGAACCGCCGCCGAAGAAGAGCGCGAAAGCATGAAGCGCCGTTTAATTGCTTCTGTCGTTTTGTTGGTGCCGCTGATGTATGTCGCTATGGGGCACATGTTACATCTCCCTGTGCCCGGCTTTTTGCTCGGCACGCAAAACGCGCTGATTTCCGCGCTGTTACAGTTGTTTATCACTTTGCCGATTTTGCTTATCAACCGACATTTTTATGATACCGGCTTGAAAGCCCTTTGGCACCGCGCACCGAATATGGATTCGCTTGTTGCGGTCGGCTCCGGCGCCGCGATGCTTTACGGCGTGTTTACGATGTTCCAGCTCGCTTACAGCTTCGGGCACGGCGACTTGGCCGCCGCCGAAGCGCAGTCCCACGGGCTTTATTTCGAGTCGGCGGCAATGATTTTAACCTTGGTCACGGTCGGGAAATATCTTGAAGCGAAGTCCAAGGCAAAAACCTCTGACGCGCTCGATAAACTCATAGACCTTGCGCCGAAAACTGCCGTGGTTGTGCGCGGCGGCGAAGAACAGACCATTCCCGCGCAGCAGGTCGTCGCCGGGGATATCGTCGTGATTCGCCCGGGCGAGGGGATCCCGGTCGACGGCGTACTAATAGACGGCACGGGCTATGTTGACCAGTCCGCCATTACCGGCGAAAGCGTGCCGGTCGAGAAAAACGCGGGCGACGAAGTGATTTCCGCGACCATCAACTTAAACGGTTCGTTCCGCTTCCGCGCGTCGAAAGTCGGCGAAGAAACAACCCTTGCCCAAATTATCAAATTGGTCGACGAAGCGGGCAACTCCAAAGCCCCGATTGCGCGCTTGGCGGATAAGGTCAGCGGCGTGTTTGTGCCGGTCGTTATGGCGATTGCCCTTGTTACCGCGGTCGTGTGGCTTGTTGCCGGGCAAAGCTTTTCCTTTGCGCTTTCCAACGCGATTGCGGTGCTGGTGATTTCCTGCCCGTGCGCTTTGGGCCTTGCCACGCCGGTCGCGATTATGGTCGGTACGGGTAAAGCGGCGGAGTTGGGTATTCTTATCAAATCCGCCGAAAGCCTCGAAAATTTACACAAGGTCGATACCGTCGTGGTCGATAAAACCGGGACGGTAACTTGCGGCACACCGCGCGTGACCGATGTTTTGCTGTTAGATGATACACTCGACGAAGCCGCGTTCCTACGGGAGGCAGCTTCCGCCGAAGCGGGCAGCGAACATCCGCTGGCGCTTGCCGTGGTGGAAAAGGCGAAAGCCGACGGGCTTGCCTTTTTGGAAACAACTGATTTTGAAGCCGTCGGCGGGCGGGGGATTCGTGCCAATGTGAACGGCCGCGCTTACCTAGCCGGTAACGCCGTATTCCTTGCGGAAAACGGGCTTTTGCCCGAAAACAGCCCGGCGCGCGATAAAATGCAGGCTTTTTCAGAAGACGGCAAAACACCGCTTCTTTTCGCGCGCGACGGCAAACTCGCCGGCATCATCGCCGTGGCGGACACCGTGCGTGACGACAGCCGCGCGGCAATCAGTAAGCTTCGGAAAATGGGCATTTCCGTTGTCATGCTCACGGGCGACAACCGCGTGACCGCTGAGGCAATCCGCAAACAGGTCGGGATTGAAACGGTCATTTCCGACGTCCTGCCGACCGAAAAAGAAGCGCATATCCGCGCGCTGCAGGAACAGGGGCACAAAGTCGCGATGGTCGGCGACGGAATCAACGACGCACCCGCGCTTATGCGCGCCGACATCGGGATTGCAATCGGCGCGGGGACGGACATCGCCGTGGACTCCGCCGACGTGGTGCTGATGAAAGATTCGCTGTTTGACGTTGTCACCGCAATCGAACTCAGCCGCTCGGTGGTGCGCAATATCCACATGAACCTGTTCTGGGCGTTCTTTTATAATGTGCTCGGCATTCCTGTTGCCGCCGGCGTGTTTTACCCGGCGCTCGGCTTGCGGTTAAGCCCGATGATTGGTTCCGCGGCAATGAGCTTAAGCTCCGTTTGCGTGGTAACCAACGCCTTGCGCCTGCGCTTTTTCAAACCGAAATCCGCGCCGCCGCAGACAGTTTCAAAACCCGAAAAATCCCCTGAAATTACTGAAAATCTTACCGGCGAACAGCCGGAATCACAGAAAGGAAGTTATAGTATGCAAAAAGTATTGAAAGTGGACGGTATGATGTGCGCGCATTGCAAAATGCACGTGGAGCAAGCGCTCTCCGGTGTGGACGGCGTTGAAACGGCAACCGTGGATCTCGAAAAGAAACAGGCAACCGTGACGCTCTCGAAAGATGTCAGCGATGAAACGCTGTTTGCCGCTGTGCGCGAAGCGGGTTATACCCCGGTTTCCTGCGAAGTTCTGTAAAGTCAAACAGCCTTACGAAAATCTTTAATTTTGTCGATTTTTTCGTTAGTTTTGTTTTTGCCCTTTTCAAAACGTGAAAAAACCGCTACAATCGTTTCGAATGACGAGCCGCTGGGAGTTATTTTGACGGCAGATCTTCAAACATTGAGGGTAAAAATAGCAAACCGGCGCATACTTCGGTATGCGCCGGTTTGCGTTTATTTTCTTCTGTTGGCAGAAAAAAGTATATTCGATTCATATTTTTGATTCGCACAATTCTGACAAATGGTTTTCCAATTTGATTTGGCTTTATATTCTGCCGGAATAGACGCTTCCTTTGTGTCTCTATTTTCCATACAGTCCACTATATCAATATTCCTGTCAATTAAAGGGCAAAAAACAGAATCATCATTTTTCATTTGTGTTCTGTAACTCCTTTATTTTTTAGCGCTATGTTATCATAGCCCGTCTTTCCCGTCAATAAAAAAGGAACAAGCACCTGTTGGCACTTGTTCCTTTTTGCTGAGATAGAGGATTTATTTGCCTGCCATAGGAAGCAATGCTACGGCGCAAAACAGCAAGCCGCCAGTATGCGAAGCTTGCTTGCAAAGTGACACAGAATGCCGTATAATAAAAGCGCAGGTATTTAAGGGGGAAATACATCATTGTTGCGGAGGTGCTTTAAGTGACGCAAGAGGAAAGAATAAAAGAATATGTCCGCCTTTGTGACGAGGCGCACAGCAATTTGGAAGCACCGTTGCTCGGAGAAATTCGAGTGCCAATTTGTAAATCTTGTATACATGCGGATTATCATTATGGTACATTAAATGAACCTGAATGTGCAATATACGGGAAAATGCCGGATTTGTACAGAAATGCAAAAAAATATGATTGCCCGCGATATGAGCAAATACAGGGAATAGATGATGCCTATTTGCCTGTTCATATGCGCAAAGGAAAATAAACGCAATTCAATAATTATAGCGTCTTTACGAAAGTAAGGGCGCTGTTTTTTAACTGCAAACCTTCTCAGGTTCGAATCCTGAAAAAAACAAAGAACAGGCACAAAAGTACCTGTTCTTTGCTTGGCTGGGGTGGCAGGATTCGAACCCGCCATTTGAATTTCTAAACGCTTAGAGTATCAATAAAAGTGCGGGATTTTGACTTGCATTTGACTTGCATTTTGATTTTTACATATCGAAAATCTGCGTAAAATACAGCTCTCGAAAAGGTAAATTTCAAGGTCAAAAGGCTGACTTTTTCGCCGCATTTTCCGCCTCTGTTTTTGTGGTTGACTGCAAGTATTGATTTAGTTTTCCAATGTCGGATTGTGACTTTTCAGCGGAAAGATGCGTGTAAATGGATAGTGTGGTTTTAATATCGGAATGTCCGAGAAATTCTTTTGCAGTCAGCACATCAACCCCGGCGTCGTAAAGCATGGTCGCGTAGGTGTGACGCAGGCAGTGCGGTGTGAAGGTATCAATTACCATAGGAAGCGCCTTGCGCTTGTCGGCAGGGGCGCCTATAAAGTTGCCGTGCTTTCGATTCAAAACGCGCATGTAGCTATCCCACAGCTTTTGCCAGGATGTATCCGACATATAGCTTCCGTCTTTATTCGGAAAGACCAGCATCGAGGTTTTCGGCAGTGCGCGAAGGTAGTCGGCGAGGACATCGGGAATGGGGACAATGCGCGTGCCGGCAGCCGTCTTGGTGGATTTTAGCGACTTCGCCTTGTAACTATAACTTTTATTGACGGTGATGGTTTTCGCCGTCAAGTCTACATCTGACCATAAAAGCGCGGTCAGCTCGCCGCGCCGAAGTCCGGTGTACAGCATAATCATTGCCGCGGTCTGTGCACGATGCGGGGTATTGATAATCCATTCGCGCTGCTCTGCGGTGAGCGCGTCGCGGTGCTTGGACGGTTCGCCCGCCGGAACGGTCAGAAGATCTTCAAGCGGTGATCGGTCGATGATACGGTTTGCGGCGCAGAATTTGAAAAACTGCTTAATGACGGATGCATATTCAATCATCGTTTTGCGCGAGGTTGGTTTGCCGGAATAGGGGTTGCACGCGGCAAAATCATCAAGCGCCGCCTGCACATCGCAAAGACGGATTTTGGAAAGCTCCGCGTCGCCGAAGCGGTCTGTGAAATGCCCGAGCCGCTGCTCCAAACATCTATACCAGCCGACCGAAACACTGTTCTTTTTTGTTTTCAAAAACCGTTCCGCCCAAAAGATGAAAGTGCGGTCGGTGGAAATTAAATCAACGCCGCGATGCAGCTGGGCGCACAACCCTGCCGCCTTTTGCTCGGCCTCTTTCTGCGTTTTACCATATACGGTTTTATACTTTCGCTTTCCGTCGATGCTGCCGATATAAACCTGCACAGCGATTCGCCCGTCAGATCGGCGCGTGTTTGATTTTTTAGGCATTGTATCACCCTTTTGAGATTATTCACTCGCGTTCGGGCATAAAAATACCCGGGCTTGCATTTTTTGCCCGGGCGTGATACAATGAAACTGCTTTGACGAGCCGGTTTGGTGTATCACGCCGAGCCGTAGAACCGTTCACCTGTTCCAGCAGGTGGGCGGTTTTTTTTTATGTTGTTAAAACTTCGCCCGCAGCTCCACGACCTTGCCGAGGATCTGTACGGGGAGACTTTCGATTTGTGCGTTGGTGTAGGTAAGTACGTTATACGCCGAATTGCTCGGTATTAGGTTGATACCACCGTCGAATTTCTGCACCTTTTTGATCGTCGCATCATCGCCATTAACAAGTACAATAGCGATTTCGCCACTTTCTACGTCGGGCTGCTTTCGGACAATCACAACGTCGCCCTCTTTTATGCGCGGTTCCATGCTATCTCCTTTAATTTTCAGCGCAAAAAATTCGCCCTGCCGCGCCATTTCCTCGCTGATCTCTTCGTAGTCGATGATGTTTTCAACGGCATCCATGGGAAGCCCCGCACGGACTACACCAAGCACAGGAATCAGAACAGATCTTTTTTGCCTGTGTCTCCCTTTTTCATCACTTGCGCCCATAAGCCAAAGGGGATTTACCCCCAGATGTTCAGCGAGCGAATAAACGGTTGGTATTTTTGGGGACAAGACGCCATTTGCATACCGACTTATACTTGCAGGACTAACCCGCACTTTTTTTGCAATGGAGCGGATGCTCTCCCCACTTGCCTCAATTGCCTCAGTAAGCCTATGGGGGAATTTTTCTACATTTATATCCGACATTTTTATCACCAACGAGACTATACCACATTATAATTCAAAATGCAACAACAAAACAAATTTTTTTTGAAAAAATGTTTCAAAACGGGTTGACAGATATAAGTCGACGTGATATAGTAAGTGTTGCAATATGAAACACTTGGAGGTGAAAAAATGAAAAAGTACGAGGAGCTTCGGAAAATTAAGGGAAGGATTACAGAACTCGGAGAAAGTTACAGAAGCGTAAGCGAAAAGTCAGGTATGAGCGTACATTCTCTTTCAAATAAGCTCAACGGAGAAAGCGTATTCAACTTGAACGAGGTAAGGAGTCTGTGCAAAATACTTGACATAGGGCCAGAAGACATTGCAAATTTTTTTGCAATAGATGTTGCAAAATGAAACAACAAGCTAAAGAAGATAGGCAGGAGGTGAAAATGATGTGGAAAATGTTACGAGGTGCTTTATACGCATTTGTAATAAGCTTTTTTATTTCTTTAGTAGTTTATTTCTTTGTTTTCGGGAATGAATCTTTTTCCCAATTTTGAGCAACGCATTTGATACGCAAACCGAGAAACAAATACCGGAAACATGTTCTAAAGCGGTTATCCATTGTGGGAAATTCTCTGTTTTCGATTCGGGGCTAAATTCTAAGAACCATAGCAATACAGGAAACAAAAAAGCAGTTATATTGGTAAGACCACCAAGGATTGCCCAAAACACTGTTTTATTTGATTGCCGCTGGTTGTATTGCGGTAATAACTTTTTATCTATTTGTTCCGGATCAAAAGGATAGCCTAAAACTTTTTTGGCCCAGTTGTAATTGGTCAGAACAAAAGCAGATAAGTATATGAACTGCTTACGGTCCAAATTAGAACCGCGGGAAAGCGTACTTAGGGGTTCTTTTAGCTCGTTCGGAATTAGAAGATAGTGGTTGTCAAAGATTTCCGATGCGGCAGCAACGAGCTCCTGATTCGTTTCAGACGAGTAGTCTAATATTTTTGTCAAAGGCTCGTAAACATAAGAAAGTTGTTCATGCAAGACTTCTTTGCTCAGTTTGAACCGTAGAGAAAACAAGCTGGAATCTTTTTTTAACAGCCCAAAAACATACCAAAGAGCAGAACTGCAAGCGGTAATCAGTGCTGCAATTATTGTTGAATCCATATACAACCCTCTCCTTTGAAATTTATTTTATCACAAATAAAAGAGAGGGACAAGAAGTAGGAGGTGAAACAAATGAACGAAAACCAACAAGACGAGCTGCTCACCGATTTGGCGTTGGAGTTCTCCAAGAAAGAAAATAACTGCCAACCGTCCGAACACAGTTGACAGTTATTCGATAGAGAGCAATCTAAATCAAAATCGTGTCGTCAAAACATTTCGGTAAACACGAAAATTTGCTTTCTGTAAAAATCAGAACCCTAATTTTTTAGACACATAGAGTGCGGTAGCTTTTTCAAGCATTTCATCCCAAG
>ERZ1643249.1474-NODE-1474-length-23701-cov-5.548930_pt1 | contig 23701 bp, 19 predicted proteins | sample MGYA00579263_ERZ1643249 | MGnify/ENA primary metagenome ERZ1643249 (study PRJEB29033, sample SAMEA4952264) | chicken gut metagenome | biome: Broiler Chicken; feature: Gastrointestinal Tract; material: Caecum | place: Ireland | collected 2018 | study: Broiler... | reverse complement strand
GAAAAAGAAAATATTATTAAAGAAAAAGAAACAATGGTTAAAGAAAACGACTTTAAAAAAGCTCTATATTTTCACAATAAAGAATTAGAAATAGAAGATAAAATAAATAAAATTAATAATAAATCAGGTCGTATTACTAAAAATGATATTATGAATTTATTGTTAAAAAAATACAATATACCTAAATTAGATTTCAATAATTTAGATAAATACTTAAATAAAAATATCATTGGTCAAGAAGAGGCTATTGCAAAGATAGTGAGTCTCATAAAAAGTCATAACTCAGGTAAACCGCTATCCTTATTAATCACCGGTTCTACTGGTGTTGGTAAAACCCAAACTATCAAATTAATTAGTAAATATTTGAGTATTCCTTTATTAAAACTTGATATGAGTGAATATAACAGTGATATTTCTATTACAAGATTAATTGGTTCACCATCAGGTTATATCGGCTATGATGATGGTAGTTTATTTGATAAAATCAAAATGGAACCATTTACATGTATTTTAGTTGATGAAATAGAAAAAGCTAGTCCTAAAGTTCTTAATTTGTTTTTACAAATATTAGATGAAGGTATAATTACTAATGCTAAGGGTGAACCAATCAATTTTAAAAATACTTTTATATTTGCAACAAGTAATATAAAGGGCACTAAAAAAATAGGCTTTATGGAAACTAAAATAAATTACAATCAAGATTTTAGTAAAGAATTACTAGCCAGGTTTAGTGATATAATTGAGTACAAAGATATAACAATTGATGATATTAATACTTATTTAAAGATGCATAATATAACTGATATAAATATTGATAATTTTGATTATCGGCATCAAGGTTTTAGAGGCTTAGATAAATATATTGAAGATATAAAAAAGGCCAAAGTTCAAGAGAATGTTTAAATTAAGTTGATAATTTTAATTTTATCAACTTTTCTATTGTCAAAATATATAAATTGTGGTAATATAGACACTAATTTGAAGGGGATTTTTATGGTTGAAGAAATACACGAATTAAAAAAAATTATCTACCTTATACATGAATATTATGAGACTTTAATTGATGAAGAATTAGAGACATTTTCAAATCCTTTAAGGCATCAACTATTTAAAGATAAATTAAAAGATTTAATAGAAAGAGAAAATAAAGTATTAAATAATATTTTAAGTAAATATGGTTTAGATAAAGTTACAAGTTATATAAATAATTTAAAAGAAAAAGCAAGTAAGTTTGATGATGTCGTTTTAACAAGAATATTAAATAAGATTAATTCTATAAGACCTTCAGAATCATTTATAGATAGATTAAAAACATCAGTTGAAAAAGAAACTTATCTTTTATCTCTAGCAATACTTACACAAATAATAGAGGAACATCCAGAGTTAAAAGATAAATTAATTTTATCTATTTATTATTCTTATTTTGATGTTGAAAATATAGAACTAGAGGAAGAAATAATAGCTAATAATTTTGAAATTAATAAACATCCTATGATTTCATCAGATATACTATCTTCAGTTTATATGCCAAATGATGTTCATAACATTTTTAAAGATAGTATTTTATTTGAAATTTTTAAAGAAAAAATTCAAATACTTGTAGTTTTAGCCCTTTATACTAATGATTATGATTTAATTTATTATAATGTAAGCTTTATTAGAGCCATAGTTATAGAAGCTACTAATAAAGAAAATTTTACTAATGCCCTAAGAAGTATATTAGAAGATGAAACATATCAAGAAGCTCATGTTTTTATAAAAGAAATACTAAATAAACTAGATGTTGATCAAAGTATACCAATTTATATAAGCAACAGGCCTAAAAGGGGGTAAAATATGCTAGATTTATTATATGTTATTAGTTATATAAGATATTTATATAAACAAATAGAACATTTGGAGAAAAATAACAAAAAGAATACCTTAGAATATAATTGTTTAATTAAAGAACTAAAAAAAGAAAGAAAAGCTGAAAAAGATTTATTAAATCTTTTTCGTAACCATTTAGGAGAAATAAAAAAAGCATTAAAAGAAAAATATCCATTTTTAGAAAATGGTATTTCTATTTCTCCGAAAGATACTATAGATGAATATCTAGTAGCTATAAGAATGATGAATGAATTAATATCTTTTGAAACAGTTTTAAAAAAACATGATTATGAACGCGGATTAAGTCAATATTTAACAATTGATGAATTATCTTTATCTTTAAGTTTAGATTCTGCATCAAACTTAAAATTTCTTATCAGTTTTTTAGTTCCCGATATTGAACAAGAATTATTAAATAATAATTTCGAAATTTCATCATCTCCAATGGTTTATAATGAAGCAATTAAAGATATGTATAGTATTAGTGATGAATATCATGAAAAATATAAAGATAAAATACTTTTATATCGCTATAAAACATTACTAGAAAATATTGCTATAGCTACTGATGAAGAAATTAAAAACAATTTTGAATATTATACTAATTTAAAATATATTTTAATGGCTATTTATTCCTTATGTAGTATTAGTTTAGTACCCATTTTAGATGAATTAACTAATCAATATTTAATAAATAGTAATATTGAATCACAAAAATTATTAACTAGTATAATTGATAGTAAAAAAAGACAAAGATATTTAAAAGTAACTTTTGAGGTGTAAGAATGGAAGATATTGGAGTATTATTAACCATTGAATCAATGATTAAAGAAATATATGATAAATTAAAGCAATTAGAATATGATGATAAACTTGGAAGTATAAAACATAGTTCTTTAATTGCGGAATTAAAAGCCAAATTAGATTGGGAAGATTTAGTATTACAAAGAATTATAACTTCCAGCAAAATAGCGGAAGTTATAAATAATATTCAAAAAACTGCTGCTGATGATTTAATTGAAAATCGCTTAATAAATAAAATAATGTTAAATATTAAAAATAATAAAAGTCCAAACTATAATATGAATATGACTATGGGTATACATATTGATTCAGCATCTTTAGCATTAGCTATGATTGATAAGTACTTACAGAGTCATCCTAAAAGTCCTGTTATTAAGTTAAAATATGATATTATTTTTACTAGTCCCAGTGTTATTGAAAATGAAATAGTAGCAAGTAATTTTAGAATTCCTACTAATCCAACAATGATTACTGATAATTTTAGAGCTATTTATAAACTACCTTGGGAATTACATGATTCAGCTAAAGAACAAGAAATAGAATTAGAATTTATTATACACTTAAAAGAATTAGTCAATCATATATTAAGTAATACTGATCAAGTGACCTTATTTTATGACCAAGTTATGCTTCGTTCATTAATAACATTATCAGGTAATGAACAATTAACTAAAATGCTTCAAGGTTTTATTGATAATGAAAATTTAACTTTTAATAAAGATCCATTTAGAGAAGTTTTAAAACATAAAGAAGAAGACAAACAAATACCCACATATATTACTTTGGGATTTGGAAGGAGGAATTAATGATAAGTGATTTAATTGAAGTAGCATCACATATTAAAACTATATATCAAAGATTAGAATATTTAGATAAAAAAGGTAATAAAGATAGTGTAGAATATAAAAGAGCAGTGCAAGAGTTAAAAAGTGAAAGAAAAATGGAAGAAGATATAATTGGTTTTCAAGCAATATATAGTAGTCAAATTAATGCTTTAACGCAAGAATTAAAAGCAAAATATCCATTTTTAGCAAGTGAAGTAACTATATCTTCTAAAAAACAAGAACCCCAAAAATTAGTGGTTCTTAGAATAATGAATGAATTATCTACAATAGATTCAACATTTTTAAATCAAAATGGTTATAATAATTCATTAAAACATTATTTAATAATTGATGAATTCATGTTAGCTTTAAGTATTGCTCATAAAGAAGGATTTAATGACTATTTATATCATATTAGTTACTTGATACCTAGTATTGAACAAGAATTACTTAATACTGATTTTGTAATAAGTGATCATCCATTAATTTATAGTGATTGTACCAAAAACATGTATAATGTTAGTGATAAATATCATGTAATGTATAAAGATAATATTTTAAAAGAAAAATTTAAAATGTTAATTGAAATAATTATTACTCAAAGTGATGAAACATTAGACAGTCAAAGTGGGTATTATACTTTTATTAAATACTTATTAAGAAGTATTATGACTTTATCTAGTGATAATACAAGATTAGAATTAAATGCCTTAATTAGTAAATATTTAATGAATAATTGTAATCAAAAAGCTAGTATTATTTTAGAAGATTTAATAGATAAAAATGATTTTGATATTCCTTTAAAAGTAACATTAAGATAAGTTACTTTTATTTTATATTGTAAAAAAATACTAATTTTGTTAAAATTATTATAGAAGGATGTGAAATTATGTTTATTGGTGAAGAACCTATTCATATTAAAGTAGAAAATAAGGAAGATATTGCTGAGCTTGTTTTAATGCCTGGTGATCCTCTAAGAGCTAAATATATTGCTGAGAATTTTTTGGATGATGCAAGACTTGTTACAAGTGTGCGCAATATGCTAGGATTTACTGGATATTATAATGGTACTAAAGTAACTGTTATGGGTAGTGGTATGGGAATGCCTAGTATGAGTATTTATGCTTTTGAATTAATCCACTTTTTTGGAGTTAAAAAGATAATTCGGATAGGTACTTGTGGAGCAGTATCTCCGAAAGCTAAGGTTGGTGAAATTTTATTAAGTGATAAAGTATATAGTGAATCAAATTTTGCTTATACTTATAATGATTATCAAGAACATGTAGTTAGTGCTTCATTAGATTTAAATGAAACAATTAAAAATACTGCAAAAGTTTTAGGATTAAGTGATAAGATTCATGAAGGTATGCTTACAACTATGGATGTTTATGGACCTTATATTGATTATGATCGGGTTCTAAATAGAATACCTACAGAATATGAAATTTTAGGTGAAGAAATGGAAGCTTATGCTTTAATTCATGTTGCTAATAGTTTAAATGTAGCTGCAACAGCTATGGCAACAGTTGCTGATTCTAAGTTTTCAAGTACCGTAATGAGTATTGAAGATAGACAAAATAACTTAAATGATATGATAAAATTAGCTTTAGAAGCTATAACTAAATAGAGAAAAAAGAGGGATGATTAAATGGAAAATATAAATGAAACAATATTTAGAGCTTATGATATCAGAGGAGTATATCCTAGTGAAATAAATGAACAAACAGCTTATACTATAGGTCGTAGTTATGGATCATATCTCCAAGAAAAATATAACAAAAATACTTGTATTGTTTCGCATGATAATCGTCTTTCTAGTGAGACTTTATCCCAAAATTTAATTAAAGGAATAACCTCTAGCGGTTGCAATATTATAAATTATAATCTAACAACTACTCCAATGAATTATTATGGTAGGTATTTAAATCAACTTCCAGGTATTATGGTAACAGCATCTCATAATCCTAAAGATGATAATGGTTTTAAATTTTCTTTTGATGGAATGATTAATGCTCGTGGTGAGATGATTGAAGACTTTAAAAATTATACTCTCGCTGGAAATTTTAAAAGTGGCATGGGGAATATTAGCAACTCCAATATTACTGATAAATATATTGAATATTTAAAATATTCTATTAAATATGGCAAAAACAAAAGAAAAATTGTTATTGATCCTGGTAATGGAGCAACCGCATTAATAGTTCGTAAAGTTTTTGATTCATCATTTTGCCATCCCATTTATATCAATGACATAATGGATGGTAATTTTCCGGCTCATCATCCTGATCCATCAGTAAAAGAAAACATGAAGGATCTTCAAAAAGCCGTAAAGGATAATAAAGCTGATTTTGGTGTTGCTTATGATGGGGATGGGGACCGTATTGGGGTAGTCATGGATACTGGTGAAATACTACCTATTGAATATTTAATGATTTTATTTATAAAAGATATGTATCCAAATGTTGCCAAGAAAAGCTTTTTATATGATATTAAATGCTCTAAATCAGTTGATGATTATATTCGTCTTCTTGGAGGAAATCCTATAATGTATCGAACTGGTGCTAGTTATACTCAGTATAAAGTCCACACTGATGATTTACCTTTCGGTGGAGAATACTCAGGACACCTTTATTTTCGAGACCGTGATGCCGATTGCGGTAGTGCAATTTATGCAACTCTTAGACTTCTTGAAATAATGAGTAAGACTAATGAAAAAATGAGTAAAATGGTCAGAGAATTTCCAAAATATTATGCAACTGATGAAATCAAAATACCTGTTAGTGATAATATGAAATTTCAAGTAGTTGAAAAAGTTAAAGAATATGCCAAATCAATGAATTATCCCATTAATGATATTGATGGTGTAAGAATAACTTATACTAATGGTTGGGCCTTAGTTAGAGCTAGTAATACTGGACCAAATGTTACATTCCGAGGTGAAGCAACCAGTGAAGTTGGAGTAAAAGCCTTAGAAAACATTTATATACCATTAATACAAAAAAATAGTGAAAATATTGATACATTGTGATAAAATAGTTGTAGTAAGGAGGATTTATGGATAAAAGAAAACCAATACTAGAAATAGGTATTATAGTACTTTTAATATTAATAACTGCAGCTATTATGAATTATCCAATCAATATTCGAGGATTAGAATTTTGGTTATTTATAATAATTGCTTTATTTGAAACAGTATTAGTCATATTTATTACCTATATAATTAATAAAAATAGAAAGAAAAAGAAAAAAATAGATAAAAAATATTTAGAAAAAGCTAACCAAAATAAATTAATAATAATATTTAGTTTAAGTATTGTTTTAGTTATTGTTTTAAGTATAATTAAAAATATATTAGTTGATATCTATGATGCTAAAAACATCTATCCGGAAGGAACAGATACTTATAGTTATTACATAAATAGTGAAGAAAAAATAATACCAATACCTAGTTATTCTGTTTATCTTGGTGTTAACTGGGGTGAATTAATGCAGTTTAACAGCCCCAAAAATGCTAATCAATTAAAGAGTGAAATTGAGAGTATCTTAAATAGTGAAGAATTTACAAAGTACGAAACTGAATTTGGTAATTACTATTATAATTCGGAATATGATTATACTATTACTGGTTATGATGTCTTTGAAGGTTTAACTATTAATAGTTTTAATTATGTTTTTTGTAATGGTAATTGTGCAGAAATGTAAAAAAGTGTTGACTAAAGTCAAATAAAAGATTATAATTAATACAGTTTTATTAAAAACGAAGAACGAGACATGTGTATTTTGGATAATTTAAAGAGAGTTCTTGTAAGGTGTGAGTAGAATATTTTAGAAAAAATACAAATCACTCGGGAGTTAAATAACTGAAAATTAGTAAGTTATTTCGTTAATCGCGTTAAGATAATTAAGTTAATTTAAGGGATGGTACCGTGCTTTTGCACTCCTTTGTTGGTACCATCCCTTTTTTAGGGAGGAAATTATGGAAAAGTTTAAAAGTTTAAGTAAAGAACCAGTAGATGTAGTTGAAGGTAAAATCCTAGATCGTTGGTTAAAAGATGATTTACTACAAAAGTGTATTGATATGAGAAAAGATGCCCCATATTTTGTGTTTTATGATGGCCCAGCAACAGCTAATGGTCACCCAGGACTTCATCATTTAGTGGCAAAATTCTTAAAAGACACTATTTGTAAGTATAAATCTATGCAAGGATATAAAGTTATTCGTAAAGTAGGTTGGGATACTCATGGGCTTCCAGTTGAACTACAAGTAGAAAAGGAATTAGGATTTACTGACAAAAAAGACATTGAAAAATATGGTATTAAGGAATTTAATGAAAAATGTCGGGAATCAGTAATGCGTAATGAAAAAACATTTACGGATTTAACTAATAAAATGGGTCAATTAATTGATATTAAACATCCTTATGTTACTTACAAAAATGACTATATTGAAACAGAATGGTGGATTTTAAAAAAATTCTGGGAAGAAGGAATGTTTTATGAAGGCTCTAAAATTCTTCCTTATTGTCCTCGTTGTGGAACGGGACTTGCTAGCCATGAAGTAGCTTTAGGTTATCAAGAAGACCCTGTTGACACTGTAATTGTTCCAATGAAAAAATCTGATGAAGATGTATATTTCTTAGTTTGGACAACAACCCCATGGACTCTTTTTGCTAATGTTGGTTTATGCGTAAATCCTGATTATGATTATTCACTTGTTGAAAGTAAAGGCTATAAATTTATTTTAGCATCTTCTTTAGTTAAAAAAGTTTTAGGGGATGATGCTAAAACCTTAAAAACATTTAAGGGTAGTGAAATGGAATATTGGGAATATGATCGTTTAATTGATGGCCCAAAATTATCTAAAAAAGCATTCTTTGTCACAGTAGATCCATATGTTACTGATGAAGATGGTACTGGTATTGTTCATATGGCTGGTGCTTTTGGTGAAGACGATGCTAGAGTATGTCGTAATTATAATTTGCCATATTATAATCCTGTTGGGGATGATGGAAAATTTACTGAAGGTCCATGGCGCGGAATGCTTGTATTTGATGCTAGTAATGAAGTAATTAAGTATTTAAAAGAAAATGATAAATTATTTAAAAAGCAAAGAATAGTTCACAACTATCCTCATTGTTGGAGATGTAATAGTCCATTAATTTATTATTCTAAACCAAGTTATTATCTAGAAATTACCAAAATCAAAGATAAGATTGTAGCTAATAACAAAACTGTCAATTGGTATCCCGCTTATGTTGGAGAAAAGCGTTTTGGTAATTGGCTTGAAAACTTAAAGGATTGGGCAATTTCAAGGTCTCGTTACTGGGGAACACCACTTCCATATTGGATTTGTTCTACATGTGGCCACTCTGAAATGATTGGTTCAAGAAAAGAATTAGTAGAAAAGGCAATTGAAGATATCGATGAATCTATCGAATTACATCGTCCATATGTAGATGATGTTCACTTAAAATGTCCTGAATGTGGTGGAACAATGACTCGTTGTAAAGATGTAATCGACTGTTGGTTTGACTCCGGTTCCATGCCATTTGCGCAATATCATTATCCATTTGAAAATAATGATATCTTTGAAACTCAATTTCCAGCAGACTTTATCTGCGAAGGCATTGACCAAACTCGTGGATGGTTTTATTCTTTAATAGTTATTTCAACATTTGTTAAAGGTGTATCACCATTTAAAAATGTTTTAGTAAATGACTTATTACTTGATGCTGAAGGCAAAAAAATGAGTAAAAGTCGTGGTAATATTGTTGAACCATTTACTACAATGAAAGAATATGGAGCAGATACAGTCAGATTCTATCTACCTTATGTTTCCCCTGTATGGGTACCACTTAAATTTGATATTAATGGTCTAAAAGAAGTTCATTCTAAATTCTTTAACCCTTTAAGAAATACATATAATTTCTTTACAATGTATGCCAATATTGATAATATCGATATTAATGAATGTAATATTCCAGTAGAAAATCGGGAAGAAATAGATCGTTGGTTAATTAGTAAATACAATAAATTACTAAAATATGTAACTGATGCTTATGATGAATACGACCTAAATAAAGTAGTTAGAGCTCTAACAGACTTTGTATCAGATGAATTATCTAATTGGTACATCAGAAGAAATAGAGATCGTTTCTGGGGTTCTGAGCTTAATGATTCTAAAAAATCAGTTTACATGACTACTTATGAAGTTTTAGTAGGTCTATCTAAAATGATGGCTCCAGTTGTTCCGTTCTTATCTGAAGAAATCTATACTAATTTAACAGGTGAATACTCTGTTCATACTTCTGATTTTCCAAAATATAACGAAGTATATATTGATGAATTATTAGAAGAAAAAATGGATAAAGTAAGAGACTTAATTAGTATTGGTAGATATGTTCGTGAAGAAAACAAAATTAGAGTTCGTCAACCACTTGAAGAAATATTACTCGATGGTAAAAATGAACTATTAATTGGTAACCTAACTGATTTAATTAAAGAAGAATTAAATGTTAAAAAAGTAACATTTATTGATGATACTTCAGAATACATGAACTTTACTGTTAAACCAAACTTCAAAGAAGTTGGTAAAACTTTAGGTAAAGACTTAAAGGAATTCCAAGAAAAATTATTAGGATTAACAGTTGATGATGTTAATAAACTTCGTAAAAATGAAATAGTTACTATTGAAATTTCCGGTAAACCATTAGAAGTTACATCTAATATGGTTGATATTAGAATTGATGCTAAAACTGGCTTTAATGTTGGTATGGAAAATAATGAATATGTTATTTTAAATACTAATTTAACCGATGAATTAATCAATGAAGGTATTGCTAGAGAAATAGTATCTAAAGTACAACTTATGCGTAAAAATATTAATCTAGAACTTACTGATAGAATAACTATTAGTTATAGTGCTAGTGATAAAATAAAATCTGCAGTTGATGCATTTGCTGATTACATTAAAAATGAAACTTTAGCAAGTGAAATTACCGACAATGCCAAAGATGGCGAAGAATTTAGCATTAATGACGAAAAAGTATTAATTGCTATTTTGAAGAATTAATTAAATAAAAGGTGTCTAAATAGGACACCTTTTAAATAAAGGAGGATATATGTATAGTATATTATTAAGTAAAGTAGAACACTCATATCACTTAATAGAAGATAGATTAAAAGAATTAATAAAAAGTGATTTTAAAGTAGCTGTTATTCCTTGGGCCTTTCCGCAGGAACTAGATAGTGATAGCTTAATGAATGAATATTTCAAAAAAGGCGAAAGAAGATATAATAAATATTTAAATTTATTATTAAATTTAGGAATTAAAGAAGAAAATATAACTATTTGTAATTGTTATAGTGATTCAAAAGAATATCTAAAAGAAGTTATAAATAGTTCTGATATACTAGTTATTCCTGGAGGTAATCCAGAGATGTTATTTAGTAAAGTTGTTCAAGAAAAAGATTTACTTTACGATATAAAGTATTATCAAGGAATGATAATTGGTGAAAGTGCTGGTGCAGATTTACAATTAAAAAGGTATTTTATAACTGCTAAAAATAATTATTATCACTATTTTGCTTTTTATGATGGTTTTGGAGTTTTAGATGATCCATTCTATTTAGATGTTCATACTATTAATGATAAAGAATATTTAGATGGCTTACAAAGGGTGGCTGATGATAAAGAAAAGACAGTTTATGCAATATTTGATGATGGAGCAATTATTTACAATCGCAATTCCAAGGCGATGGAGCTTTATGGAAATGTCTTAAAATTTGAACCTAACCAAAAAAGAGTACTCAAGCCATAGAAGTTGCTATTTTAAAAAAATAATGCTAAAATTAATGTGTGTCCCTGTAGCTCAGTTGGATAGAGCGTTACCCTCCGAAGGTAAAGGTCGCAAGTTCGACTCTTGTCAGGGACACCATTAATTAAAAATATTCCCTGGTTTCAGGAATTTTTTTCTATTTCAAATGTCAAATTGAATAATAAATATATATAAAACTACCAGTTAGTGGTATAATATTTATATATTGGTGGTTTTATGAAATATAAATTAAAAAAGATAAATGTTATAGTAACTTGTTTTATAATTTTTACTTATTTAGAATTAGTATTTAGATTATTTACAAGTAATGAAATATTTAGTATGAGCTTATTATATAGTAGCTTATATAATATATTTTTAGCATGTCTTATAAGTTTTATTGTAGGATTTGGAAATAATAAAACAAATAAAATATTATTTTTCATTTTTATGGGTATTGTTTGTTTTATTTATGCTCTTCAATTGTGTGTATTTAAAATGTTTGGATTTTATTTTGATTTATCACTTTTAGGAGCAACTGATCAAGTAATGACTTTTTATAGTGAAGGAATAAAAGTAATTATTCAAAATATTGTGGGAGTAATATTGTTCTTTTTACCATTTATTTTATTACTTATATTTAATAAATATTTTGCCATTAGAAAAGTAAGTTGGAAATTTAATTTAATAAAATTAGCCTCTGCTATAGTAGTTTTTTTAGTATTTATTTTAAGTCTAAATATTAATAAAGATGGTATTAATTCGGCATATGAGCTATATTATCATGTTAGTAATAATGAACTTAATATCAAAAAACTAGGGGTATTAAATGCCTTTAGATTAGATTTACAAAGGAGTATTTTTGGATTTGAAGAAAAAATTAGTATAATTGATCCGGATGATTATTATGATGAAGATGATGATCCTAAGGAAGATGATGATAAAGAAGAACCAATAGTTTATGAATATAATAATTTAGATATAGATTTTGATTCTTTAATTGCTAGTGAAAGTAACAGTACAATAAAACAAATGCATGAATATTTTAAAAATGAATCTGGTACTTTGCAAAATGAATATACGGGAATATTTGAAGGTAAGAATTTAATATTATTTATGGCCGAATCTTTTAATGAAATAGCTGTTAGAGAAGATATAACACCAACGCTTTATAAACTTGTTAATAGTGGTTTTAAATTTAATAATTTTTATACTCCAACAATAAGTAGTACTATTGGGGGAGAATTTCAAGAACTAACTGGTTTAGTGGCCGCTTCAGGTTTCTTATCACCATGGAAGAGTGGGGAAAATTATTATCCTTTTGGTATTGCTACAGCCTTTCAAAATTTAGGTTATAATACTTATGCTTATCATAACCATACTTATACTTTCCAATCTCGTCATAAATATTTGGCCTCTTTAGGTTTTGATAATTATTTAGGTTGTCGCAATGGTTTGGAAGACCGTATTAATTGTAATCAGTGGCCCGAATCAGATGTGGAAATGATTGATACAACATTTGATGATTATATAAATAGTGAAGAACCATTTATGGTTTATTATGTAACTGTTAGTGGTCATGGTGATTATGGATTTAATTATAGTGCCATGGCTAGAAAGCATAAAGATGATGTTGCAAATTTAAATTATTCAGAAAAACCACTTGCTTATCTTGCCGCGCAAATTGAACTAAATGATGCCCTAGAGTTATTAATTGAAAAACTTGATGCTGCTGGTAAGCTTGAAGATACAGTCATAGCTTTAGTGGGAGACCATAATCCATATTATTTATCACTTGATGAGGTAAATGAAATATCAACTTATGAAAAAGATGAGGTAGTGGAAAGAAATAGAAGCAATTTTATCTTATGGAATAGTGAAATGGATACTGTTGAAGTTGATAAAGTTGGCAGCCAAATAGATGTCCTACCAACAATCTATAACTTATTTGGAGTAGCATACGATTCAAGACTAATAATAGGTAAAGATATTTTATCAACTGAACCAGGTTTAGCCATATTTGGTAACTCTTCTTGGGTAAGTGATAAAGGAACATACTATGCTAGAACTGGAGAATTTGTTGCTAAAGATGGCATTGATGTAAGTGAAGATTATATTAAATATATGAATAGTGTAGTTGCAAATAAAATTACGATGAGTAGATATATTATGCAAAATGATTATTATCGTAAAGTTTTAGGAGGTTAAATATGTGTGGAATTGCAGGAATTATAACAAAACGGGAAGAAAAAGAAGAACTAATTACTAAAATGAGTGAGCGTATTAAACATCGGGGACCTGATGGCGAAGGATATTTTATCAATGATGATATAGCACTTGCTCACCGCAGACTTTCCATAATTGACTTATCCACCGGTAATCAACCGATGTTTAATGAGGATAATAGTGTAGTAATTGTTTATAATGGTGAAGTATATAACTATAAAGAATTAAAAGAAGAATTATTAGCTTTAGGGCATACCTTTACAACTACAAGTGACACTGAAGTATTAGTCCACGGCTTTGAAGAGTGGCATACTGATTTGCCAAAACACTTGCGTGGTATGTTTGCTTTTGCTATTTATGATAAAAATAGTAAAGAATTATTTTTAGCTCGCGATAATTTTGGAATAAAGCCTTTATATTATGCTTATATGAATGATACATTTATGTTTGCATCAGAAATAAAAGCATTCTTAGATTTACCAGATTTTAAAAAAGAATTTAATGAAGCAATAATGCAAGCATATCTAGAATTTAGTTTTGTTCCTACCAATGAAACATTTTTTAAAGGAGTATATCGTTTGGATGCAGGTTCAAGTCTTTTATTTAAAGATGGAAATATAACAATTGATAAATATTTTAAATTGGATTTTAAAGAGGAAAATCAAACATTTGCGGAAGCCGTAGAAAAAATAGCTGATGTTATGAAAGATTCAGTGAGTCATCATTTACTTAGTGATGTAGAAGTAGGTTCATTCTTATCTAGTGGAATTGATTCATCTTATATAGTATCACTCGCTAAACCTAATAAAACATATACTGTTGGTTATGATATAGCAAAATATGATGAAATAACTTACGCTAAAGATTTAGCGGACAAACTTGGTATTACTAATAAAAGTCATGTTATAACTAAGGATGAATACATGAATAGCTTAAGTGATATATTTTATTATTTAGATGAACCAACTAGTGACCCTGCTGCCATTTCCCTATATTTTGTGGCAAAACTGGCAAGTAAGGATGTAAAAGTAGTTTTGTCGGGTGAAGGGGCAGATGAATTCTTCGGCGGATATAATATATATCGATATGATGTTGATATGGGATTTTATAATAAATTACCATATTTTATCAGACACTTCTTCAGTAATATCGCGAAACTCTTGCCGGAGTTTAAAGGTGTAAATTTCCTAATTAGAAGAGGAGAAAAACCAGAAAATTATTATATTGGTGTAAATCGTAATTTTTCGGAAAGAATGGCTCGTAAAGTCTTAAAAAACAAATATCCTTTAAAAGCCATTGATGTAACAAAAGAAACTTATGCAGAATACAGTAATTTTACAGATATTGAAAAAATGCAAGCTATTGATATAAATTATTGGTTAATGAAAGATATTTTACTTAAGGCCGATCGTATGACTATGGCAAGTGGCCTAGAAGGAAGAGTACCATTTATTGATAAGTGTGTATTTAATGTTGCAAAAACTCTACCTATCGAATATAAAGTTACTAAAGAAAATACCAAAGTAGCCCTAAGAGAAGCGGCAAAAGAGGTTATACCAACTGAAGCTTATAAAAAGAAAAAATTAGGTTTTCCAGTACCAATTCGGGAATGGCTTAAAGATGATGATGTTTATGAGGAAGTAAAAAACACATTAAATAGTGAAATAACGAAGAATTATTTTAATACTAAAGTTTTAAATAAATTATTAATAGAACATAAGAATAATAAAAAGGATAATTATCGTAAAATATGGACAGTTTATTGTTTTTTAAAGTGGTATGATGTGTTTTTTAAAGAAGGAGAAAATGCTTAAAATAAAAAACTAAAGAAGAAAAGAAGGTGAAATATGATTGAATATATTATTATAGGATTACTTGTATTAGTTATTATTTTATTAATAGTGCTTTTAGTAAGAAGACAAAATAATAATGATTTAATGGAGAGAATTGGGCATTTTGAAGCTAATATCAATAAAGAAATTGGTGATTTTAAATTTAGTTTTTCAAATAATTTAAGAACTGATTTTGACAATTTAAATGAGAAAATTGAAAGAAAATTAACCCTTATTAGTGATACTGTTAATGAAAGATTAGATAAGAATTTTGAGAAGAGTAATAAAACATTTATGGATGTTTTAGAGCGTTTATCTAAAATTGATGAAGCACAAAAGAAAATAGATAGTCTAAATGGAGAAATTATATCACTGCAAAATGTTTTAACTGATAAAAAGACTAGAGGAACTTTTGGAGAAGTAAACCTTGAATATATTTTAAATAATGCCTTTGGTTCTAGAAATGGTATATATGAAGCACAACATAAATTTTCTAATGGTGCTATAGTTGATGCTCTTTTATATGCCCCAGCACCACTTGGAACTATTGCAATTGACTCTAAATTTCCATTAGAAAACTATCAAAGAATGACTGATAAAACTAAAGATAAACAAATCCGTGATCAAGCCGAAAAGCTATTTGTGGCTGATGTTAAAAAACATATCAATGATATTTCCGAAAAATATATAATTCCTGGTGAAACATCAGATGAAGCAATCATGTTTTTACCAGCTGAAGCGCTATTTGCGGAAATCAATGCTTATCACCCTGATTTAATAAATTACGCTTATAATAAAAGGGTGTGGATTACTGGACCTACAACTTTAATTTCCACTTTATCAATAATTAGTATGATTCTAAAAAATATGGAAAGAGATAAATATACGAAGATTATTCATGAAGAATTAAGTAAATTAAGTGTAGAATTTACCAGATTTAAAGATCGTTGGGATAAATTATCAAGAAGTGTTAAAACCGTCAATCAAAGTATTGATGAACTAAGTACAACCAGTGAAAAAATTACTAAGAGATTTGATTCTATTAATAATGTTGATGTCGATAAATTATTAGAAAATAAAGAAAAGAAAGAAATAGTTAATACCTAGCTATTTCTTTTTCTGTAAGGTAATATTCCTATTTAGTGGATTACCATAAAAATATAATTTTCGAAATTCTAAATCATAATCTTTTAGATTTATACTAATTGCCATCCCTGGCATTAAAATATCTTTATCATCAGGATGATACAAATATTTACTACTTTTATTATATTTATATAAGCCATCCGCAAAATCTTGTAAATAAATTATTCCTTCAATATCATTTTCTAACTTTATAGTTATATAATCATTATTTAAATTAGTAATTCTCCCAATAGTAAATTCATCATAATTACTAATTATTTCTTTAATTCCTTGTAATTCATAGTATTCATAAGTAAATTTCTCAGCACATTTTTCCATAATAGTACATCTATGAGCCATATCTTTTAAATAATTTTTATATTTTTCTAAATCAAAAGCACCACTAAATATAACTTCTTGATTATCTAGTATTATCCCAATTAATAAATCAGAAAATCTTCTAATAGGGCTAGTAGCATGGGAGTAAGCGGGAGTATCTAGGGCATAATGACCAATATTATTGATATCATAATACGCTTTTGATGCATTACTTAATAAAAGACTAGAAAAAACCATAAATTCTTCTTTGCTTTTCAAAGTATCTATAACTTTTTTAATTACATATTCATCATCAGTTTTTTCGATTGCTTTAATCTTATATCCTATACCATCAAGTAATTTTCTAAATTCCTCATAATAAGTATTTTTATGATTGCGATATACCATTAATGAACCAATATTATAAAGGTGTTCTGCAAGAGTTTTACCAACTAAAACAGCACATGTAGCAATAATATCACTACTAGGATGATTGCTTTTTTCAATGTTTGTCTCTTCTAAGATATTATCTTCATTTACTTTATAACTAATTGTTGTATCACTTAAGGTATTTTTAGCTATTTTTTTAGTTACTTGTTGTAGTTTAAATAAATCATTAATATAAGGTATATAATCATCCGAAGGCCTCAAGCCATTTAAAATACTATCAACTTGTTTGTAAGTCATCTTCTTATTTGATCTAATTACCGAGTTTTCTATTTTAAAATCAAGTATTTCACCATCAGGACTAATTTTAAACATATAACCTTTAGCAAGTCTATCAACCCCCGGATTAAGTGAACATATCCCACAAGATATTTTAGGATGGATCATATGAAATATAGCTCCAGTTTCAAAGTAGGTTGAAGTAGTTAAGTTTTCTGCCCGGTTCCATAAAGGACTTCCCGGTTTAATATAATGTGCTACATCTGCAATAAATACACTTAAACTTATAGTGCCATCTTCTAGCATTTTAATACATATAGCATCATCTAAGTCATATGAATCAGCATCATCAATAGTAAATACAACTTCATCACGATAATCTACATAATTATCTAATTCACATGCATTTACTTCTTTAGGTAAAGAATTAATTTGTTCTAATTCTTCTTTAGTATAATATACTCTAAATCCATTATTATAAGCTAGGGCTAATTCTTCACTTTTGCATACCTCAGATATAAATTCACAAGTTATAGCATCATGAAAACTAATTTCACTTAACTTAACTAGTATTCTTGTACCAACTTTCAAATTTTTAATACTTTTTTTAGCTATATCTAAACTGATATTGTTATTGCCAACCATTCTAATTTTATATTCTGGCATAACCTCGCAAATAACATAAGGATTAGTTCGTTTTAAAACTTTTATTACTTTTATTTGATGACCATGCATTTTAGCAACAACTCTATCAAAAGGAAGTATTTTAGGTAGAGATTCCAGCAAAAAGTCATAGGTTTTATTATTCACACTTGCAAACATATGGCCCTTTTTATTAACATCAACATCTAACAATAAAAAACTAGATGGAAAAGTAAAATACCTATTTTCATAAGTATCATAATAAATAATTCCATCTAGTTCTAATTCTTTTAAACATTTAGTTAATTCATCATATTTAAATCGATCATTTTTGCTATTAGAAATATATAAATTATCTCTAATCTTAGCTGGAGATAATTTTTCGCCATCTGCAAGCATTAATATTATTTTATCTTTCATAAGTACCACCCATACTTTAACTATATCTAATTTTTATTAATTTGTAAATATAAAAAAAGAAATTTATTAACAAAAGTAATTGACAATTTGTGAAAGTTGTAGTATATTATTAGTAACAGTTGAAATGGTTGATAGACTTTTAAAGTTATTTTAATGATTTCAACTCATTATAAAAGATACAGATGTCTGTATAGGTTTAGATTAAATATCTACGACCTTGTGACCTGTATCTTTTATTTTTCCTATATCATAAAAGTATTCTCTGTTATATTTATCTATTCTTGTAATACAATCTGCTTTATAAATAACAATTTTATTTTTTATGTTTGGGATTCCTATATAAACATCATAGTGATTAAATCCACCAGTAGTATCTAAACCGGAATGTTTTTTAATGGTCCCATTTTTATTTTGTTTATTATCATTCTCATGCCTTTTGTTTTGCTCAACCTTTATTATGTCATCTAAAATAGTTATAGCAGGTCCTTTTACAATATCATATGTATATTTGTTTGTTCCGGTTGTTGAGTATTTTTTTATTTGATCTATTTTTTGACCATTTACAATTTTATTTTTTAAATTAACATTAAAATAATGTCTTATATTCCAAGCTAAATTTCTAGTGTTGTCTAATATATATTTTTCTGAATCATATTTTGCAACATATCCTATATTATTATAGTATTTAATTGAATATTCTACATCTTTTAAATAAACATCTCCATCATATGATGTTTTCCATAATCTCATAAAAGTATTAATGAATCTTTTATATTTACTAATACCTTTATATTTATTAATAAGATTATTTAATAATTCTATTAATAATAATTCATCATTTAAAAGAATACCTGCAATATCGCAGATAAGTTCATCAGATAATTCATTCTCATCTATATTAGTTTTTATTTTTAAAGTTTTCTTTAAATATTCAATAATTAGTACTTTTAACTCATTCAATTTAAAAGTATGGGTTATTTCATGAATTAGCACAAATAATAAAGGTTCGGTTGTAATATTATTTATAGTTACAGTAACTTTGTTATTATTTTCAATTAAACCATTAATGTAATCGTCCATAGTATCAAATTCAATAATAAATCCTTTATCTTCTTTAATTTTTTCTAGTATATTGCAAAGCATAAACCATACCCCCTTTTAATATATCTTAATTATACCAGTGATTTTATTTAGAGTCAATCAATTTGGTTAGAAATCTATTCTAATTTATATTTGTTTGTGTTAAAATAGATATAAGGAGTATGGTAGTAATGACTTTATATTTAGTAAGTAATAATATGGTTTTAGAAAATATTTTTTATGAAACAGATGAATCAGTAGAAGAAAAAAGACTAAATCGTCCTTTATCTATTGAAGGCGAAAAAGCTGCGGTTAAACTGGTTAAAAAGATTGATGCTGATGTAATTTATTCATCAAATTATGCATCAGCCTTAAGTACCGCCAAGTACTATGCGAGTTACAAAAATACAGAAATATATATTAATTCTTTTTTGAATGATTCAAGGATTGGTAAGCTTGGAAATAGAAATATAAAGATGCTTAGATTTATGCAAGAGAGAGATTTTGATTTTAAATTCAATGGGGGAGAATCTCTAAATGAAACAAGTAGTAGAATGAATATTGCTATAAATAAAATCCTTAAAAAATATGGTAATCATAATATAGTTATATTTACACATAAAAGAGCAATAATGGGTTATTTACTTAAATATTTAGATAAAGGATTTAATTTAGATGATAGATTAATTCTTACATATAATGATAAAGTAATCCTTGATGATGTTGAAAAAGATATTGATATTGTAAAAATTGAATTAGATCATGGCAAAATTTTAGATATTGACATTATTGAATAAATGTAGTAAAATAATCTCCGTACTTAAAAAGGGGGTTTTTTTATGGAATTTTTAGTACAAAAATTAGATTATGAATTATATCAATTAGTATTTGTTCAAAAAGATTTGGAAAGATCTAAAAATGTTTGGCAAAAAGTTGTTAATAATACTGTCTTTTTAAATATGGCAATTAGAGTAGAAGAAAAAGAAAATGGGGCATCTTTTTTAGCTCCAACAATTGTTTTTCTAATACTTAATAACCCAAGTATTGTATCAAAAGATATTTATGATGCTTTAGTTAAAACAATATTTAATAATCCAGGATTAACAACTGGTATAGCTGTAGATAATGAGGTTGTAGATTATATGTCACTCATACTTAGAAATAATGATGCTACTATAACTGATAAAGGAAAAAGAGTAATATATGATAGAATTGAGGCTAATTATGGTTTATATGAACAAATGCCTTTAGTTAGTTATAATACTCTTTCTAGTAATGGTGATGTAGTACTTAATTATCAAAATGGTGATTTTTGTGTTAGTTTAAGGGAAGATGAATATAACTCAATAAATAATAATTTACATTATACTATTATTAATGAACCAAGAATAAAAGATGCCAGAGATTTTCGTTATCAAATTTTAAGTAATCCAAGTTTTTCTGATGCTGAAAAAGAATATGTATCAAGATTAATTAGAACTGATGCATTAATGTTAGAACAACTTAACGCATCAGAACAACCAAAAGAACATATAAGAAGAGTTGCTGTTTAAGTAAAACTCTTTTTATTTTTATAAAAATGTTGTATACTAATAATGGTGAAGAAAATGAAAAGTGAAGTAAGTATTAATATTAGTGCAAGACATGTTCATTTAACTAAAGAAGCTCATGCTAAGTTATTTGATCATGATTTAACAGTAAGAAATCCTTTAAATCAAGTAGGTCAATTTGCAGCGAATGAAACCGTTACAGTTAAAACTGAAAAAGGTGTATTTGAAAATGTTCGAATAATTGGACCGTTAAGAAGCTATAATCAAGTAGAATTATCAATGACTGATGCGAGAAAACTAGGTATTAGGCCACCAGTTAGAAAGAGTGGACATTTAGATGGAGCAGAAGTTGTAACAATATCTACACCTAAAGGGGAAATTACTGAGTCTTGTTGTATTATAGCAGATCGTCATGTTCATATGAATCCTGATAAAGCTAAAGAACTTGGAGTTGTTGATGATGAGGTATTAAAACTTCATATTAATGGCGAAAAACCAGGAGTAATCGATGTTAAAGCTAAAGTATCAGATGACGGATATTATGAAGTACATCTTGATACAGATGATTCTAATGCTTTCTTAATAACTCCAGGAGATATAGGTATACTTACAAAAGACTAGGAAATTCCAGTTTTTTTAGGAATGTTTAAATATGAAAAGAAAATTTGGTGTTTTTGAAATAGAATATACTACTGATGATTTTGCATATATAGACAAATTAGTAGAAGAACTAGAAGATAAATATTTAAATATAATGGATTTTTTTAATCTACAAAGGTTAGGACATACTGTAAATATTAAAATATGGAACAATTTAGAAGAATATAGAAACTATTTTTCTAAAAAAATTAATAGAAAAATTCCTAATTGGGAAGTTGCTCGGGCTACTATTAATAAAAATGAATCTCGTATTGATTTATTATCTTTAAAAGAAAGAGTAAAATGTGAAGGTCATCAAGAAGATAACTTAGATAATTTGTTAAAAGTAATAATACATGAATTTGTTCACATTTGTCATATTACCTATAATAATTATAATGGTTCAATGATTTGGTTTGGAGAAGGTTTAGCTACAAATTTATCTAATCAATTTACAAAATCGGAAATTAATTGTTCTTTAGATGATATTTTAAATGGTAAGGCCCAGTATATAAATTATTATTCTATGGTCAAATATCTTTTAGACAATTTTAGTAAAGATTATATATTAGGGTTAGCCAAAGATAAAGCTTTATTAGAAAAAGAAACCAAAGATATATATTATAAAACAATTGAATATATTAAAAACGCAGAAAAATAATGTATTGGATAAAAGCTTACGATACTGAAATAATTTGACAAATCTAAAAAAACATGTATAATATATAGACAAGTGAGGAGATATAAGCATATTTGTGAGCTATCTCGGGCTTACGCCTACACAATTATAAATTGGAGTCACGAGTAAATTATTCGTGTTTTTTAATGCACAACAAAAGGAGGAATGTTTATGTTAAAATTAGAAAATGTGTCAACATATGATTTTTTGGTTTGTCTACTCTTTAGTAAAAATGAAAATGAAAGAGCTTTAGGGGAAATTCTACAAATTTATGAAGTATATGATTATCAAAGATTAGAGTTTTTTATAATGTACAAACCTATAAATGGCATTGATTATAGCATTTTAGAAGAAAAACTAAAAAGTGTTAAAAAAAGAGTAGCCAGAACTAATGAATTAGGTATTGAACCCCAAATTTATTTAACTAATACTTTTTTTAGTAACACTGATGCTGATGTAAAAGGAAAATCTTTAATACTTGCCAATCCTATTTATATTCCATCTAAAAATACTACTGTAGCTAAAATGGATATTAATACAATTAAACATTTATTATCATATGCAACACCAGATGGCAAAAATGCTTTAACTTATGTATATGGTATTGGAAATTTATCAATTAATAAAATATATAATGCCGTATTATTTTATGATGCTCAAGTAGCTAGACAAGCAAAATCTGCATTTGATGATGAGGAAGCCGTTAATAATTTATTTGAATATAATATTGATAAAAAAACGGATGAATTAGTTGTGGGTTTTGAACCAATTAGTTATAGCTTAGAATATATTTTAGATACTGCAACAGAAATGATTTGGGGACCTATTACTGATTCACAAAAAGTAAGATTAAATACTATGTCAAAAATGGCAAAAGAAGGAAAATATGGTAGTAAAGATTTGAATGCATTATTTGATGTAATAAGAAATTATGTAACTTTAGAAGAAGCCCAAAAAGGTTTAGTTAAAACTAGAACAATAGACAGATTTATCAAAGAAAAAAGATAAAAATACGAATAATTAAAGTGTTACTTAGGTAGCACTTTTTCTTTACTTAGAATAAATTTAATGTTATAATTGAATTAGATATTAAGGCCCTCCCTTGATTTTAGTGTATTATTTTTTTATTTATGTTTAGGGCGAAATATATAAAGAAAGGAGAAGAACTTTGGAAACAAAGTTAAATCATAGTAACAACACATCACGCTAT
>ERZ1643249.1470-NODE-1470-length-23747-cov-6.677866_pt1 | contig 23747 bp, 20 predicted proteins | sample MGYA00579263_ERZ1643249 | MGnify/ENA primary metagenome ERZ1643249 (study PRJEB29033, sample SAMEA4952264) | chicken gut metagenome | biome: Broiler Chicken; feature: Gastrointestinal Tract; material: Caecum | place: Ireland | collected 2018 | study: Broiler... | reverse complement strand
TGGGATTGGTGCAAAAGCTACAAAAGAGCGTTGCTGATTTAACAGTGAAAGCAAAGGATTTGAAACAATTTCATTTTCGATTTTGGAAGTAAAATTATGAAGAAATATTACATTTGTCCTATATGTGGATATGAAAATTTAGAAGAACCGCCTTATGATGAAATTGGAGAGCCTTCTTATAAAATATGCCCCGCTGTTTGATTTAGAGAATTACAATATTACTCAAGATGAGTATAGAAAGAAATGGATAAATAATGGTGGAGAATGGTTTGATTCACAAAAAAAGCCGCAAGAATGGGATATAAAACAACAGCTTAAGAATGTAAAAGAATAAAGACAAACAAAAAAGAAAGGGCTTCTCTAATAGAAACCCTTTTGTTTTATCGTTTAGTAAGTCGATCTTTGATACGCTCATACACTTCTTCAAAACTGGGAATAGTAAATGTATCAGGTATGTGCTTTAACACTTGTTTTTTTTTGTAAATTCATTCAACCCTATAATATCATAATTCTTTTTCTTTTTTTGAGTGTATTTTAGAGTATTGTATGTTCCGCCTTTTTCTTTGCCGTTCCAAACAATAAGCACAAAATCGGAGTGGTTTACCATGTACTCATTTCGCTTTTGCATACATAAGTTGGTGAATTTATCGCTGATAATGTTAATAGAGTTTGCGGCATCGCAAATTGCTTTATATCTCTGTTTATCAACTTCCCGCCATTTTAAGTCTTGATTGGGGCAGGGAATAGCGATTTCAAGAGTGATGTCAGGATAAACGGAATCTCGAAGCTCGATGATAATTTCGGCGAAGTCGGAATCTGCTCCAAGCGCACCGCCGGCGATAAAATGCTTATAATCGTTGGAGATCAGATTGATTATTTTTTCTCGAAGAGCGGCAAGATAGAGTTTATGCTCTTCACAGTTTTTATCTTCATAATTCCAAGGGAAACCTTTGGGGCGATGCCCAGTCAAACAACATGTTTCATAATGAGTTCCTTCTTTGAAATGGATTTTTTTCAGAAAATGAGGTAATTTTCAATATTATAACAGAAAAAAGTATCAACACAACTAAAATGACGGGCTTTGACACCTCTTATATTTCCCCTATTACACGTTAAACTAATAGTAGTGCCACTACTAATATAGGAGATAGTACAAATGGACGTCAAACAAAGAATTTTGGAGTTGATGGAAAAGAGAGGCTGGTCTAAATATAGGCTTGCCAAAGAAACGGGAATTTATATAACAACTGTCAACGATTGGTTCAATGAAAACAATATACACCGAGCAGAGATTCAATTGTCAGTATATGTGAAGCGATGGGGATTACTTTGGCAGAGTTTTATGGCGGAATAGAAAAACACAATTTATCAGAGGATCAATTACGGCTACTGTCGATGTATGAAGCTGTGCCTGCAAGCAGAAGAAAACTGATTTTTGAATTTATGGAAGTGCTGACAAAAGAATGATAAATATGCTGATGCAATCTGCCGTCCGAAAGGGCGGCTTTTTTGTATAAAGAAAACCCGCGGATAGTCCGCGGGTTCAAGAAAGGCTTTGCCGATGAACAAAAAAGAGCAGAAGAGAAGGCAATAACAATAAGGCAAAAAAGAGGAGGGAAAGCAAGGATAGAAAAACAAGCAGAAAATTAAAAAATAATGCACAATAATGAAAGAAGAGCGAAGTCATGGGGAAAAAATTAAGCAAAGGAAAAGCCCGTTTACGGGTAGCAAGTAACAATCGCATGACTGCCAGGTCGTCATAAGCGCGGCTTGCACGCCGCTGGTAGTATTAGGGCTAATAGCCCGAAACTGAAAAACCACCGGCTAAGCCGGTGGATATTTATTCATAAATTTTTTTCAAAAGCCCCGTCGCGTTAAATTATCACGACTCGACGGGGTTGATTTTATGAAAAAGGTATGCTATAATGCAGACACTTCCTAAATTGAACGCCCCGTTCAATTTAGAAGCAAGGAGTATGCCAATGAGAACACTAAATAAAAATACATTGGAAAAGATGGAGGAGTATATTCAAAGATATTGCATTGAAAAGGGAGTATCGCCAAGTTATAGAAAAATCGTGGTGAAAAAACGAAATACCTTATTGCAAACAATCACACACCAATTGTAAGTTCGGAGATGGTCAAAAAAGTACAGCGTGAAATGGCACGCCGAAGAGGAAAGAGACAGACATCCGATAAATCTTTGACAGCACTGGGTAAGTATAGCGGGAAATTTGCTCTTTCTGAACTACTGGTTTGTGGTGATTGTGGAAGTCCATATAAAAGAATTACATGGGTGAAAAATGGAGTGAGCAGAAAAGTTTGGAGATGTTTGAGTAGAGTTGACCACGGGAAAAAGTTCTGTGCGGAATCTCCTGCGTTAGATGAAAAAAAATTGCATGAAGCAATTTGTCGTGGATTGACAAAGTTGCTTGAAAATAAAGATGAGGTTTTGGATATGATTATTTCTAATCTCGCGAGTGTGATTACAGGGGATGATGACGTTTTAGACACTGGTGCAATAGAAAATCAGATTCATTATTTGAAAGAGGAGGTAAATGCAAACGTACAACTTTTAATCACGACGGAAGGTGATAAGCAAAAATATGTTGATGTGATTAGCCAATTAAATGACAAAATCGCTGTTCTAAACAAGCAACTTGAAGCTGAAAGAGAAAAAAATCGCTGCTAATCCCAATTTGAAAATGCAGATAGAAGATATTAAAGAAACCTTATCCAACACAGAACTTTGTTTTAGTGAATACAATGATGTAATGATTAGACGGCTTGTCGGTTTAATAAGAGTAATGAAAGATAAGTCAATAGTTATTTACTTAAAAGGGGGATTAAGTATAACTGAGATGGTAGCATAAAAGAAACGAGTCGATTAAGTCGGCTCGTTTTCTTTATAACCTTGAAAGAAGAAAAAACATTGACAAGATAACACAATTTTGGTATAATGTAAATCGTAAAAACAGTTTGAAGAGCCATTGCGTTAAAAGTTGTAACTCAAAATTCTCTTACACATAAATGAAAAATTATTGGCAAGGCAAGCCGTTTTGGGTGAATAAAAAAAGCTACCGAAATGGTGGGGGGGTAGCATTTTTATACACTAAACCCAAAAGATACTCGATCGTTCCGGTTTTGCGGGCGGTCGGGTATTTTTTTATCTTTGCCTGCGTTAAAGGGGCAGACAGATTTTTTAAAGTTCATCCGAAAATATCTTACGGCGTGCCGCTTTGAAAAAGATCGTTTTTCCCTGTGCGGCAGACTTTTTGTTATTGAAGAGGTTGTCTGTGTGCAGAGCAAATCGATTGGCGTGTATTTTTCTCAAAGGCGTTTTGGCCGTTGCGCAGGGACGATATTTTTTTTCAAGGATCCGTGGACGAATGATCTTCACGGATCTTTTTGTGTAAAAAGGGAAATAATGTTACGTGACCGCGGTGAAGTTTGACTCTTTTTGCAAAGTGCTTGCGTTTGTATTTTGCGTCTGCTATAATATTTCCGTAGAGAAAAGTGCGTTGCGGGAGGGTGCCATGAACGACAGAAGAAACGCGACGGGCGGTTTTGATTTTTTTATCAGCTTTTCCAATGAGGACGTGGAGGTCGTCACATCCCTTGTGCAGAAAATGGAGGCTTGCGGCGCTGTCTGCTGGTTTCAGGGAAAGGATTCCAGGGCTGAATTTGCAGAGGCTATAATGGAGGGGATCGAGAGCGCAAAGGCGTTTGTCGTCTTTGTGAGTCCTGCTTCCGCAAATTCCTATTTTGTGATGAACGAGATCAATCACGCTGTAGCATGGAAACTGAAAAATGAAAATTACTCTATTCTGCTCGTTTTTATCGGAAAGGAAGCGCCCGACCTTTCTGATCCCGCATACAAGAAGATTAATTTTTATCTCGGCAGACTGAACATGCTCTTTGCGTCGCAATTCGAATCCGAAGAAGAGCTTGTCTGCAAGATCTTTGATCAGACGGGGTTTGAAACGGGGGATAGGCTTCACCAAAGCCTTTATCATTCCAGCGAGATCGAGACAAAACGACTTCGCGCGCAAAACGAGATACTGCACAATTTTTCAAAAGAGTTTTTCGAAAAGATGTTGCGGCCCGAGGACATCGTGCTCGATGTGGGATGCGCGGACGGGGATAATATCGCACTTCGCCTGTCCGGCTTGCAATATCGCTTTCTTCTCGGCGTGGACATAGAAAAGAAACAGGTGGAAAGGGCAAACAGAAATCACGGTTCCGAAAAGGACAAATTTATCACCTGCGATATTTTGGGGGAAGAATTTGAAAGCATCCTTTTAGATTATCTGAAAGAAAAAGGGGCCTCTGGGTTCGATCTTATTCATATCTCCGCCGTTCTGATGCACCTGACAGAACCCGTTCGTCTTCTTGCGCGGCTCCGCCGTTTTCTCAATAACACGGGATATCTGTTCATTCAGGACGAGGACGACGGTGCAAACCTCGTCTATCCGAATTCAAAATTCTTCGATCTTGCGTTCCGGATCTGGGCGGATTCGAAGGAGAGCGGGGACAGACATTGCGCACGGAAAATTCCGTCTTATTTGAAGGAGGCGGGATATTCTTCCGTCTCTCTTGCAAAATGCGGCGTTTCCAACCCGGGCATGGACGCAGGGGAAAGCTCTGCGTTCTGGGACATCTATTTCAACCATTATCTGTGGCTCGGTGCCGAAGAGAATGTCTTTTATAATCCCTCGCGCACAAACAAAATGCTTGAAGAGTATCGCGCCGAGTATGAAAAGTACAAGGCAGAATATGACGCGGGCAATATCTTTATTCAGCTGGGTTTTCTGTTTTTCATTGCGCAGAAATAACCGCGCGATTTTATGAGGTAGGTATGCATACATTGCGCGCACAAATCGACCATATGTCGCAACGTCCTTTCATGGGGCGCCTGCTCGCTTTTCTGAACGGAGATCTCTATCCGCTCCTTTTTGCCGTACTTGTCTTGCTCTCTTCCTTTCTCGGGGCCGAGCTGTTTCTCTTTGCCTTTACCGCGATTGTGATCGCCTTTGCCTGCATTTTCGGAAAGAGTGCGAAGAGTGTGCTCGTTCCGATGGTGCTCGTCGTGTACGGAATGAGTTGGAGACATACGCCGCAGCATCCGTATTTGTCCGATTTTTTATACCGCACCGACGTGTTGATTCTTATCGGAGTATTTTCCGCGGTTGCGTTCGCCTCGATGCTCTTTCATTTTTTTCTGCGCGGCGCGGATAAAAACGGTGGCGGGGGGCTCACATTCGGCTTTTTGTTTTTTGGCGCGGCGCTTCTTTTCAACGGACTGTTTTCGGGCAGCTATGTCGCGCAGGACGGCGTTCTCGGCGCGCTTCTTTCGCTATCTTTTGTCGGAGTGTATCTCTTTGTCGCGTTTCTTTTGCGCGAAAAGATCCCCGTTCGTTATTTTGCATATCTTCTCTTGCTCGCATCGGCGATCGTATGCATCCAGACGATCAAGCAGGCTTTCAACATCGCTTTTTTCCGCGATTCCTTCGATGCGAAATACGGATATAAGGATCTGATGGTCGCAGGCTGGGGAATGAGCAACAACGTGGGCGGAATGCTCGCGATGTTTTTGCCTGCACTCTTCTATTTTGCATATAAAAGCAGATACGGCTGGGCGTTTTATCTTTGGGCGTTTGTGCAGTACGGCTGTATCTGCCTGACGTACAGCCGCACGGCGATGTTGTTCGGCGGCGTGCTTTTCCTGGGCGGAGCGGTGCTCCTGTTTTTCTTGAAAAGCCCGTGCCGCACCTTTTTCCGCATTGCGGACGGCGTGACCGCCGCCGTTTTGATTGTGGTTTTTGCAGCCTTTTCGGGAAAGATACTCGCTTTAATTTATGCCGCGATCGAACGGGGAGACATGGGACGGTTCGATCTGTGGAAAAACGGGCTTTTGAATTTTCTTTCGGCTCCGTTTTTTGGATCAGGGTTTTATGCGCCTATCGATCCGTCCGATCCGAATTGGTCATACAACATCGTCAATTGGGTCTTTCCGGATATGTATCACAACCTCTTTGTTCAGGTCGCGGCGAGCTGCGGGGTGTTCGGGCTCTTTGCGCTTTTCCTGCATTTTTCGGAAGTGTCGGCGTTTGCTTTCTCGGGGAGGTTCACGGCAGAGAAATTGTTCTGTCTTGCTGTTGCGGCGATGGTTGCGGCGACCTCTCTTCTTGACAATCACATCTTTCACATATTCCCTGCGATCCTCTATGCGCTTTCGCTTTCGGTGCTTGAAAAACAGAATGCAGGCGCAGGTTTCGGTGCGTCAAAAAAATTGAGGCAACGACATTTTTTGTGTCGCTACGGCACCCGTTTTTTCCCGTTCTGATCGGGAAGACGGGTGCTTTTTTCTTCGTTCAGTGATAAAAGAATGAAAAAATCGAGAGGGAAAAATGCAGGTTTGCACACTTGTTGCAAAAGTGTAAAAAAATATAAAAAATTTTAATTTTTTTGATTTTACTATTGAAAAGTGGTCGCAACTATAGTATAATAATAAATAGATAAAGAAAAACCTTGCTTGCGGAGGATAAGGGATGGAAAAGGTCGATTTTCCTTTATATGTGTTTCATCACGGGAAAAATTACAGGGCATATGACTTCTTCGGAGCGCATCCGTATAAAGAAGAAGGCAAGAAAGGGTACATGTTCAGAGTTTGGGCGCCGCATGCGGAAGAAGTGTCCGTCGTCGGCGATTTCAATGAGTGGGATCCGGACGCCAATAAGATGACCCGCCTTCTCGACGGAGAGACGTTTGAGCTCTTTGTTGAAGGTTTGAAAAATTATTCCGTCTATAAATACTGCATTCGCACCAAAGACGGCAGATTTCTCTATAAAGCAGATCCGTATGCTTTCCATGCGGAGACGCCCTCCAAGACTGCGTCCAAGACCTACGATCTGGAAGGCTTTAAATGGACGGACAAGGAATACCTGAAAGTAAGGAAAAACAAAAACATCTATTCTTCGCCCGTCAACATCTATGAGATGAATGCGCTGTCGTGGAGGCAGTACGGTGACGGGAATTATTTTGATTTCAACAAACTGATCGACGATCTCATCCCGTATCTCAAGGAAATGGGCTACACGCATGTTGAGTTCATGCCGCTCTGTGAGTATCCGTACGACGGTTCGTGGGGGTATCAGGTAACGGGATATTTTGCGATCACTTCCCGCCTCGGTACGCCGCACGATTTCATGCGTCTTGTCGATGCCTGCCATCGCAATGGCATCGGCGTGATCATGGACTGGGTGCCTGCGCATTTCCCCAAGGATGCGCACGGGCTCTATGAGTTCGACGGACAGCCTCTGTACGAGAGCCCCGCGTGGGACAGGCAGGAGCACAAGAGCTGGGGAACGCGCCGCTTTGATTACGGAAGGAACGAGATACTTTCTTTCCTGATCTCCAACGCTGTCTTCTTCTTTGATAAATTCCACATTGACGGACTGCGGGTCGACGCCGTTGCATCCATGTTGTATCTTGATTACGACAAACGCCCCGGCGAATGGCTCCCCAACAAATACGGCGAAAATAAAAACCTCGAGGCGATCAACTTCCTGCAAAAGCTGAATCAGACGGTCTTTTCAGAGTATCCCGACGCGATGATGATCGCAGAGGAATCCACCGCGTGGCCGCTCGTCACGAAACCCGTTGACATCGGCGGGCTCGGGTTCAACTTCAAATGGAACATGGGTTGGATGAACGACGTTCTCGATTATATGCAGACCGATCCTTTCTTCCGCAAGGGGAACCACAATAAACTCACCTTCTCCATGATGTACGCATTCACCGAGAACTATGTCCTGCCCATCTCGCATGACGAGGTGGTGTACGGCAAGCATTCGCTCGTCGACAAGATGCCCGGAAGCTATGAGGACAAGTTCGCGAACGCCCGCGCATTCATGGGATATATGATGTCTCATCCCGGGAAAAAGCTCCTGTTCATGGGCTGCGAGTTCGGTCAGTTCAAGGAATGGAATTATAAAGAGGGCTTGGAGTTCTTCCTCAAAGAATATCCGCTCCATAAGAAGTTCTCGGACATGAACGCCGCGCTCAACAAGTTCTACCGCGAAACGCCCGCATTCTACCAGATCGAAGATTCCTGGGACGGGTTTGAGTGGATCGCGCCGAACGACGCGGACAGAAATATTCTTTCCTACATGAGAAAGGACAAAGACGGGAACAGCTATCTGGTCGTGATCAACTTCTCTGGCGCGACGCAGACCGATTACAGGCTGGGCGTACCGAAGGGAAAGTACAAAGTCGTCTTCAACACCGATCATCCGAAATACGGCGGAAACGGCGAGATGACAAAGCGTATCTTTAATACGCAGAAAAAGCCGAGTCACGGGAAAGAGTATTCCATCAAGATCGAGCTGCCTAAATTTACCTGTGTTTATCTTCAGAAAGTCCTCTGATCGGAACGATCGGAGTCAAACAAACCAATATTTATTTATGGGGGTCAGAATATGCAAAGAAAGAAAGAGTGTGTAGCGATGCTGCTCGCCGGCGGACAGGGAAGCCGTCTGTACGCATTGACGAACAATATCGCTAAGCCGGCGGTGCCGTTTGGCGCGAAATATCGCATCATCGATTTTCCTCTGTCAAACTGCATCAACTCTGGGATCGATACGGTCGGCGTTCTCACGCAGTACCAGCCGCTCGTGCTCAACGAGTACATAGGCAACGGGCAGCCGTGGGATCTTGACAGGAACTTCGGAGGCGTCCACGTCCTGTCGCCGTATCAGAAGAAGTCCAAGTCCGCCTGGTATGAAGGCACCGCGAACGCCATCTTCCAGAACCTGAACTTTATCAAAATGTACAATCCAGAGTATGTGCTCATTCTTTCGGGTGACCACATCTATAAGATGGATTACAGCAAGATGCTCCGTGCGCACATCGACAAGGGCGCGGATTGCACCATTGCCGCCATTGACGTGCCTTTAAAAGAGGCTTCCCGTTTCGGCATCCTCAACACAAATCCCGACGGCTCTATCTATGAATTTGAGGAGAAACCCAAACAGCCCAAGAGCACGCTTGCATCGATGGGTGTCTACATCTTCACTGCGGAGAAGATGTACAAATATCTCGAAGAAGACGACGACGATCCCAACAGCTCCAAGGACTTCGGCAAAAACATTCTTCCCGCGATGCTCAATGCGGGCGAGAAGATGTTTGCATATCAGTTCGAGGGATATTGGAAGGATGTCGGCACGATCAGCTCGCTGTGGGAAGCAAACATGGATCTTCTCGGCGAGACTCCCGTCTTCGATGTCTCGGATACGGCCTGGAAGATCCATTCGCGCAACCCGCTCGCACCGCCCGAATACATGGGCGAAAAGGCGGTCGTCAAGAACTCCATGATCGCGCTCGGCTGCGAGATCTACGGCACCGTTCAAAACTCTGTTCTTTCGAGTAACGTCGTCGTGGAAGAGGGAGCGACGGTCATTGATTCCGTCATCATGAGCGGCACGGTCATCAAGAAGGGGGCCTGCGTGAGTTATTCCATCATCGACGAGGATGTCGTAGTTGACGAGAATGCAACGATCGGCGCAGACAAGGCGACGGCAAAGGGCATCGCCGTGCTGGGCAGGGGCATCACCGTCGGCAAAGGCGCAAAAGTGGGCGCCGGCCAGATCATCGACAAAAATATCAAAGAAGGGGAGGAGGCGTAATATGTCCGCAGTAGGTGTCATTTTTTCCAATATTCATGACGAAAACATCCCCGAGCTTTCCCGTCAGAGAACGATGGGCTCGCTCCCGTACGGCGGCAGATATCGTCTGATCGATTTTGCGCTGTCCAATCTCGTCAATTCCGGCATCACCACTGTCGGGATCATCACCAAGAACAATTACCAGTCGCTGATGGATCATCTCGGCAGCGGCAAGGACTGGGATCTTGCCCGCAAGTATGGCGGACTGGTCCTGCTTCCCCCGTTCGGCGCAAACGACGGACTGTATAAAAATCGTCTCGAAGCGCTCAAAGGCATCATGGGATTTCTCACCCGCAGGACGGAAGATTATGTCGTGCTGTGCGACTGTGACGGCGTCTATCGCATGGATTTTTCCAAGGTCATCGATTATCACGAGGCGAAACATGCGGACATCACGCTTGTCTGTCACAGTGAGGAGATCGAAAATGCCAGCAATTATGTGACCATTGTCGCAAACGAAGAGGGCCGCGTGACAGCTCTTAAGACGCAGGTCAACGACAAAGCAAAGGGCAACGCGAAGTTCTACAGCAACATTATGGTCATCGGCAGAAGCTATTTGATCAATGTGCTCAACGATGCGATCTCCCGCAATTATAAGAGTTTCCATGAGGACGTCATCATGGCGAACATCAAGGGGCTCAACATCTATGCATACGATTTTGACGGATATCATGCGACGATCGATTCCTTTGTTTCCTATTTCAAGCACAACATGGAATTGCTCAACAAGGATATCCGCGACGAGCTGTTCGGCGCGCGCGACATCTACACGAAGGTCCGCGATTCCGCGCCTTCCAAATACGGCGACGATTCCAAGGTCGTCAATTCTCTGATCTCCGACGGTTGCGTAGTCGAGGGAACGGTTGAAAACAGCATTCTGTTCCGCGGCGTCCATGTCGGAAAGGGGACTGTTGTACGCAACTCCATCATCATGCAGGATACAGAGATCGGAAACGAAGCGTCGCTCAACTGCGTGATCACAGACAAAAATGTCTCCATCCGCGACCGCCGTGTGCTGAGCGGGTGCGAGGAACAGCCTTATTTCCTGCCTAAGGGCACGAGGATCTGATCAACGCAGCACAACAGGCAATAAACAGATAAGGGAGGTAATAATTATCTATGCCGGCAAAAGCAAAAACAACCGCAAAGAGAAAAATCACAACGAAGCAAGAGGCGGCCGTAAAGGCGGATGTCGCCGTTGAAGAGGTGAAGGAGGTCCCCGTCGCCGAAGCGGCAGAGGAATATCCTGTGCCTCAGGTCGAGGTGGTTGCAAAGAAAAAGATACTCTTTGTCGCATCCGAAGCGACGCCCTTTATCGCGACGGGCGGGCTTGCGGAGGTTATCGGGTCTCTTTCCAAAGCGCTTGCGACCAACGACGGCTATGACGTTCGCGTCATCATTCCTCTGTATTCGGACATCTCCTGGGATTACAGGAGTAAGTTCAAATATCTCGGGAATATCTTTGTCCCGCTCGCGTGGCGCAATCAGTATTGCGGAATTTTCAGCTATGAGCAGGACAATGTCACCTTCTATTTTGTTGACAACGAATACTATTTCAAGCGTCCGGGGTGCTACGGCTACTATGACGACGGTGAGAGATTTGCATTCTTCTGCCGCAGCGTCATGGAGATCATGCCGTTTTTGAACTTCTATCCCGAGATCATGCATTGCCATGACTGGCAGGCGGCCCTTGCGGCGATCTACCTCAAGACGATCTACTGCTTCCGTCCCGAATATCAGTTCATCCGCTCGCTGTTTACCATTCACAACATCGAGTACCAGGGCAAATATTCGCTGGATATCCTCGAAGACCTGTTCGGCATATCCAATACATGGAAATATCTGCTTGAATACAACAAGTGTATCAACCTGATGAAAGCTGCGATCGAGTGCAGTGAGAAGTTCTCAACGGTCAGCCCGCGCTATGCGCAGGAGATCAAGGATCCGTTCTATTCGCACGGGCTCGATCCCATCATCCGTCGCAACGAGTTCAAGCTTTTCGGAGTGCTTAACGGCATCGACACGGATGCCTATAATCCCGCTACGGATAAATCCATCTTCAGCCATTACAGCATCGACGACATTTCTCCCAAAAAGAAGTGCAAAGAAGAGTTGCAGAAGATGTTCAATCTGCCTGTCAAACCCGATACGCCGATCATTGCGGTTATTTCCCGCCTTGTTGCGCATAAGGGGCTCGATCTTGTCAGAACGGTCATCGAAGAGGTATTAAGACAGGACGTTCAGGTAATAATCCTCGGCAAAGGAGATTCCGCCTACGAAAATTATTTCTCGGATCTCGCTCGCCGATATGTCGGAAAACTTGTCGCGGTCATTGCGTTCAATCCCGACCTTTCCAGAAAGATATATTCCGGCGCGGATCTGTTCCTGATGCCTTCCAAATCGGAGCCTTGCGGGCTTTCGCAGATGATCGCAAGCCGTTACGGCACCGTTCCCATCGTCCGTGAGACGGGCGGCTTGTATGACAGCATCAAACCTGTCGGCGCAGGCGGAAACGGGTTTACTTTTGCGAACTACAATGCATATGATATGTTGTATGTGATCCGTGAGGCGATCAATTGTTATTATAACAAAGATTTCTGGCCTGAGTTGGTCAGAAGGGTCATGTCGGTGGATTTCAGCTGGCAGCGCTCCGCAAAAGAATACGAAGCGATATACGGGGAAATGTTGAAATAATTTAAACATAGGAGTATTTTGATTCTTATGAGCAATACGAAGAGCATTACTGAAAAAGAAGTGCAAGTGCTTATAGAAGGGAAGTTGTCGAGATACTTCGGCGTCTCGCCTAAAGAAGCGACCAAAGAACAGATTTACAAGGCCGTCGTCATGAGCGTGCGGGACATTCTTCTCGAAAAGCGTCAGCAGTTCCATAAGGTAATGCGGAGCAAGAAAGGCAAGCGAGTTTATTACCTGTGCATGGAATTTTTGCTCGGAAGATCCCTCAAAAATAACGTCTACAATCTCGGCTTGGGCGCCGAATATGAAAAGGCGCTCAAGCATTTCGGGCTCACGCTCGAAGATCTTTACGAACAGGAACCCGATGCTGGCCTCGGCAACGGCGGCCTCGGCAGGCTTGCGGCGTGCTTTATGGATGCGCTGGCAAGCGGGAATTATCCCGCAATAGGCTATTCTATCCGTTACGATTACGGCCTGTTCAAGCAGAAGATCGTCGATGGGTGGCAGACGGAACTTCCCGACATCTGGTTGCCGGGAGGGGAGGTCTGGCTCGTTCAGCGCAGCGATAAATCGTGCACCGTGCGTTTTGACGGTTGGGTACACGAAGACTGGACGGAGAGCGGTCTGAAAGTTACCTGCGGCGGCTACAAGGAAGTGGAGGCCGTGGCATACGACATGATGATCTCCGGAAAGGACAGCGAAGCGGTCTCTGTTCTGCGTCTGTGGCGCGCGCGCAACATCTCGAGATTTGACATGAAGCTCTTCTCGCAGGGCGACTATCTGCGTTGCATGCAGGAAGAGAACGAGGCGGAAGTGATCTCCAAGGTTTTGTATCCCGCGGACAATCACTATGAGGGAAAATCTCTCCGTTTGAAGCAACAGTACTTCCTCGTTTCTGCATCTCTGCAAAACATTGTCAAAGACCACAAACACCGCTACGGGCCGCTCAGCCTGCTCCCGCAGCAGGCGGCCATCCACATCAACGATACGCATCCTGCGCTCGCGATTCCCGAGCTGATGCGCATTCTTATGGATGAGAACGGCTTTACGTGGGACGACGCATGGAATATCACCACGAATACATTTGCATATACCAACCACACGGTCATGGCGGAGGCATTGGAAACCTGGCAGGAAGATCTCATCGCGCGCAGGCTTCCCCGCATCCACATGATCATCAAGGAGATCAACCGCAGATTCTGCGAAGATCTTTGGAACCGTTATCCCGGTCAGCATCAGCTCATCGACAGCATGTCCGTCATTTCCAACGGCACCGTCAGGATGGCAAATCTTTCCGTCATCGGTTCTCACAGCGTGAACGGCGTTTCCGCTCTGCACAGCGACATTCTGAAAAATTCCGTGTTCAATGGCTTCTATCAGCTTTGGCCGAATAAGTTTACGAATGTCACCAACGGCATCGCGCACCGCCGCTGGCTGTGCCAGTCTAACCCGGAGCTTTGCAGCCTGCTCAACGACTGTATCGGCGACGGCTATGTCAAGGATGCAAACGAGCTTTCCAAGTTCAAGAAATTTGAGAACGATAAGAGCGTCCTTAAGCAACTTTCCGAGATCAAACAGCTCAAGAAAAAGCAGTTTGTTGACTACGCGTACAGAAAAGAAGGCGTGATCATTGACCCCGATTCCGTCTTTGACGTGCAGGCAAAGCGTATGCACGAGTACAAGCGCCAGCTGCTCAATGTGATGAACATCATCTCGCTGTACAGCGATCTCAAAGACAATCCGGACCTCGACGTTTTGCCGCAGACCTTTATCTTCGGCGCAAAGGCTGCGCCCGGTTATCTGATGGCAAAACAGATCATCAAGCTCATCTGCTACCTCTCCGAGGACATCAAGCGTCATCCCAAGATCCACGAGAAGCTCAACGTCGTCTACATGGAAGACTACAATGTCACGATGGCCGAGAAGCTCATGCCTGCAAGTGAAGTTAGCGAGCAGATCTCGCTTGCCGGAAAAGAGGCGAGCGGAACGGGCAACATGAAGTTCATGATCAACGGCGCGATCACGATCGGCACGCTCGACGGTGCAAACGTTGAGATGAGTGAGGCGGTCGGTGAGGACAATATCTTCATCTTTGGTCTGCGTGCGGACGAAGTAGAGGAGATGTGGACGAAGGGCTACAACGCAAGCCTTTATTACAATCAGGATAACCGCCTGCGCAGGATCATTGAGGCCTTGATCAAGGGCTTCAACGGCGAATCCTTCTCGGATATGGCAAATTATTTGCTTACGGGCACTCCTGTTGCAGATCCGTATATGTGCATGGCCGATTTTGAATCGTATTATGCGACGCAGAAAAAGGTCAAAGAGATGTATGCGCATGACAAGCAGCAGTGGGCAAAGATCTCGCTCAACAATATTGCGGCTTCGGGATTCTTCTCCGCAGACAGAAGCATCAAGGAGTATGCGGAAAATATCTGGAATTTAAAATCTCTCAAAGCATAAGCGAAATAAGATGGAACTTTATTATAATCCCTTAGACAAAAAATGCAAAAGCGTTACAGGTGGGATTAGCACAGATGAAGATCTGACGATTAAAGTTTTCGGCAAAAGCAATGAGCCTTGCTCCCTCGTCCTGCAAAAGGATGGGGGCGAGGCTCAATATTTGCGTATGCAGACTACTTATACGGGCTGGCAGATCACGCTTTCCTTTCCTGAAACGGGGCTATACTTTTATCGTTTCCGTTTCGGCAGCCGAGAAGCGGGTTGCGGAAGGATGCGCAATCTCGAGATCTCTGAGAACGCGATAAATTATCAGATCCTCGTATACGATAAAAATTTCACGACGCCCGACTGGTTCAAGGGCGGCGTGATGTACCAGATTTTTCCCGATCGTTTTTACAGTGCTGGGCCCGTTTCCGTCGAAGAAGGCAAATGGCTGCATCGCGACTGGAACGACATGCCCGCATTCCGCATGAACGAAAACGGTAAGGTGCTCAACAACGACTTTTTCGGCGGGAACCTGAAGGGCATTTGCGAAAAATTGGACTACCTGCAGAGCCTCAACGTCACTGTCTTGTATCTGAATCCGATTTTCCGCGCTTACTCTAACCATCGTTATGACACGGGCGATTACATGCAGATCGATCCTCTCCTCGGCTCCGAGGAGGATTTTTCACGCCTTGTTTCGGAATGTAACAAAAGGGGAATCAAAATTATTCTTGACGGAGTCTTTAACCATACGGGGGACGACAGTCTTTACTTCAATAAATACGGAAGATATGACAGCGTAGGAGCCTATCAATCGAAGGATTCGAAGTACTATGCGTGGTATAATTTCCGTCATTTTCCCGATGTGTATGATTCTTGGTGGGGAATAGACGTTTTGCCTGCTGTCAATGAGAGTTGTCCCTCGTACATCGATTTTATCACAGGTGACAACGGCGTGCTTCGTCACTGGCTGAAATACGATATCGGCGGATACAGGCTGGATGTCGCAGACGAATTGCCGGATGAATTTATTGTCCGAATTCGAGAGGCTGTCAAGGGAAAAAACCCTGACGCGATCGTCCTCGGCGAAGTTTGGGAAGACGCCTCGAACAAGATCGCATACAGCAAACGGAGAAAATACTTTCAAGGGGCAGAGCTTGACAGCGTGATGAATTATCCTCTGAAAGATGCGATCGTAAATTATATCTCAACGGGTGAGGCTGCTCTTTTTCGTCAAACCGTCGCAATGCTTCGCGACAATTATCCGAAATGTGTGCTCGATTCGCTGATGAATCTTCTCGGCACGCATGACACGGTGCGTATTCTCACCGTCTTCAGCGGCGTGCGTGCGTATAATAAAGAAGAGATGAGCAGGTTGAAGCTTTCAAAGAGCCAAAAGGCCGCAGCGAAGGAAAAGGTCAAGGCTGCTGCAGTTCTTCTTTTCACAGTCTTTGGCGTTCCGTGCATCTATTACGGCGATGAGATCGGCATGGAAGGTTACTCCGATCCGTTCTGTCGTCGGACCTTTCGTTGGGATCGCATGGATGAAGATCTCTTGGAGCATTTCAGAAAACTTTCAAAGCTTCGCGCAAAGATGGAAGTCTTTAAAGAAAGCGAATACATGGAACTCTATGCGGACAGCAATTGCGTTATCTACGAGCGCAGAAGCGAAAAAGAGGTCGCTGTCGTCTGTATGAACAGGGGATGCAACAAATTTGGATTGCGCTTTGACGGGCCGTTATATAGCCTTTTTGATGGCAAAAAATATTGTGAAAAATATGAAATCAAACCGCATTCGTATGCCGTCTTAACGAATAAGCCGATTTCTTAAACTATGCGAAGTACGTTGTCTGACATAATTTAAGGAAAACGGCATAATAAAAGCGCCTTGATGCGCTTTTTGTTTTTTCAACACTTTTTAGCGGATGACATCCAATTTTCACACAACCGTTGTATTATTTTGGCATGACCGACAAGGGAGAACAGCTTAAATGAAAGCAAAGCGATTGTTGATTTTTTCTGTTTCCGTATTTTTGCTCTTTGCATTATGCGGATGTAGCTTTAATTTGTATGGGGGGATCGCCTCTTCGAAAAATGTCAAATTAGAGTACGTCGAAATTAAGACGAGCGAAGACGCTGAGTTTGCTGAGGTGGCTGCCGCTCGTTCGCTCGGCTGTGTCGTCACTGTAGTATCCAGCGCAAATGTCGAAACGGGATACGGCATCGGCGTCCTGTCTTCCATTTATTCGGGATTGATCCTGAACGACGAGGGATACATCCTGACCACGTATCAGGCCGCGCATCCTACTGAGTTCATTGACGGCACGACATACGATGGTGATGTTTCGAGTGCTTATGCGGTTTTGTCCGACATCTACGGGGATACGACGCATTACCGCATAGATCTTGTCGACAAAGACGACGATGCGGGGCTTGCACTGTTTAAATTTTATGATTCATTTTCCTATTATACGGACAGTTCGAAGAGCGAAACGCAGTCGGGCTTTCAGTTCAAGGCGTGCTTTACTGACAAGACCGTATCTGTGGGGGCGAATGTTGTCTCGATCGGAAATGCGGCGGGATACACAGTCATATCCGAGGATGACAGCGCAAGTCAGTTTACCGACCTGCAGGTCAATGTTATGAGCGGTACAGTGCTTGAAGACGAATGCGATCCCGATATTTTCGGTACCATTTCTTATTTAAATAATGAATACGCCAGCTTTCTGATCACGGCGCCGGTCAGTGAAGAGATGATCGGCGGGGGAGTTTTTGACGAAAACGGATATTTGATCGGTTACAATTACAGTAAACTCTATTCGACTACGGATTCGGGCGTCAGTATTCTTCCTCGTGTTTCCATTGCGTACAAATCAGACCTGCTCATTGATTACATTGATCAGACGTCGGAAAAGTTGCAGACGCCGATCCCGTATACGATCGCTCGGGTTGCAAATGAGGAGGCCGCGGCATGATGAACTTAAAGAGTGTAAAAAAGCTGTCGATTCTCTTTTTGAGCCTTGTTCTCAGTGCGGTGCTCTTGCTTTCCTTTGCGGCGTGTAATTTTCCTTCTGACACGGAAAGTGTACAGACAACGTCCGAAGAATACAGCGGAAATAAAGTCCACGAAGTCACTTACGAGTCAAATGTTTATTCCGATAATCATGCCGATTTTGAGGCACTTTATGCGGAAACGAGTAATTCTGTTGCGACCATCGAGATCACTTATGAGTATTCTCTCCTTTGGCCGATGGGAAAACAGACCGCAACGGAGACAGGGACTGCGTTTCTGATCGATGCCGAAAAGGGGTATTTTATGACATCCTCATCATTATATGAGGCAGTCATTGATGCGTCCGGATCAGTTTTGTCGCAGGAGGTCACTCTTTCTGACGGCACAAAGACGGGGGTCCTTCAGACGTTCTATGAAGCATCGACTCTGACGGATCGCCGGGGAAACGTGACCATTGAATCTTTTTACAACTCGGACATTGCAGTTTTTCAGGCGGATGGGATTTCAGACGGGGTTTATACCGCAGAAGACGGGACAAAAAAACAGATCGCGGCTGTCACTTTTGCGGATTCGGATGATGTTTCTTTCGGCGAGGATTGCTATACGATCGCGACACTTTCCGATGAGGATGATGACATTCCTGGACTCATGGACATCAACATCGTCACCAATCCGCATAATACGCATGAGTCGTGTTTTGAGATAGGCAACTCGGGCGGAGGAATCGGCGGGGGATTTTTCTGGAACAATGGCGGCTTTCCTTCTTCGAGTGAGAATATCTTTGACGGATCTGTTTCGTATCTCATCCAGACGGGCATCACAGTGCAGGACGGATACGAGGGAGCGCCGCTTTTTAACGGAGACGGAAAAGTCATCGGCATGATCAATCGCCGTGTTGAGGAGACGACTTATTATCAGAATAATGATCCGTACGGCATCTCGTTTTCTACTCCGTCTGCAGATCTGGTCGCTTCAATTGCTGTCTTAAACGATGAAGACGGGAATAACCTTGGCATAACGATCTTGACGGATGAGAGCTTTGAAAATGAAACGATACGAGAGAGCATTCTTTCGAATGCGTCTCAGATTGCTCATGCCGGCAGCACTTTGGCTGCGGTCGAAGGGAGCAGTGACGATTACTTTGTTGCCGATCCGAGCGCCGAGATCGTATTCAAACATCGCGAAGAGTCGGATCTTACAGGCATGACGACGGCTGAGCGGATCTATTCACAAAATTATGATGACACAGTAAAGATCATCGCATATAAAGACGGATATCTTGCGGAGGGATCCGGTTTTATCATCGATAAAGAAGACGGATATCTCATGACCAATCTGCACGTTGTGAACACGTTGAGCGGCGAAGATGCCACGACGGCAAATCGCAACGTAAGCCTGGATGCCACATATTATGCGATCTTTGAAAACGGGACGACAGACAGGAACGGCAAGACGCAGTTTGTGCTTTTGCAGGTAGAAGTCGTCGCATACCAAAAACAGGGAGACATGGCGATTTTGCAATTCGTGAATCCGATCTATCACGAGGACGCAGAGGGAGAAAAACAGAGCGGCTTTGAGAGTTGTATCACGTTCGATACCGCCGTGCAAAACGCAGGTTCGCGCGTTGTCGCAATCGGTAACGGGCTCGGTTATGGTATGGCGCTGTCAACCGGCGTCGTCTCCGTCGCCGAATCGACTTGCAATGCTGCTGTGTACAATTTCAACATGATACAGACCGACTGTCCGATCAACAGCGGAAATTCGGGCGGGGCCTTGTTTAACCAAAGCGGCCATGTTATCGGTATCAACACGCTTGGGCTTGTTTTGGACGGATACGATAATGTCAGCTGGTCGATTCCGGCGCGTGCTGCGATCGAATTTATCAAGAACGTCAACGACGGAAAAGAGAGCGAAAAAACTGTTCATATCGTCAAGACGGAAAACAGAGCAAACATTGATTATTCGACGGTTTCCTGAAATATTAAAAAGCAGGCTTTTCTCTTGAAAGCCTGCTTTTTGTGTTTTTAGCAACAAAAACATTATTTTTGTCTCTTAAAATACAAAATTTTAAAAAAGATTCTGTCTCAAATCGTCTGGCAGGCTTTTTTAAATCAATTAAACAGATGCCGAGGGTGCGTCGTGTGTTGCAGGAAGAAAAGGTAAAAGCTTGATTTGGGTTACGCAGGCATGGATGAGGCAAAACAAAGATGGACACATATAATTTTACTTCCAAGGCTTTTTGTTTAAAGTGTTTTTAAATTCGTTCGCGTGTAGGACAAAAATCATTCGACGTGATGAAACGATCTTGCTTTTATTTTGTCACGCCGTACAAGGCAATGATAATTTAAAGACTGTAAATTCAAAGACAGATTAATGCGGGTTGAGTTGTTAAAAGAAAACTACACGGCGATATCTTTAACGGGATATTTTATGAAAAATAGTTCGAAACAGAAAAAACCTCTCTTTTTGACCCTTTATATCCCTATCTATGCGTAAAAGCCGTGTTTTACGCATAGATTTAGATGTCCTTCTTTTCGCAATTTACGCTTAGAAATATTTTTTCTGCTTCCTCTCTTCCTTTTGGTGTTCCTCTCCATATAAAATTCGGGTTGATGTAGATTCTGCCCGATTTATACTTTATGAATCCTTCTTCTTCCATCTGCTTTTTGGTTGTGCGGATGGTCTTGTCTGAAACTTCTAACTTTTTTGCGAGTACATCGTTTGTCGCTAGTATTGTGCCTTTGTTGCTCATGTTGCGAATGAGAAATAAAAGTAGCTTTGTTTTGGTGTCTTTTGGCCTTATTTGTTCTATCCATACCATGTAAAAGCCTGTATTTTGTCTTTTACTTTTTGCGTGGATCAATATTTCGCCGTATTCTTTTAGCTCCCCTGTTCTCTTGTTTCGTCCGAAAAATTCCATTGTCGGACTGTATGTACCTATTGTCTCGTTTGTTTCTCTCTTCATTTTTGTATTTCCTTTTCAGATTAGATTTATTAGTATATATATAATTATATATAAGCATTTAATAGCGGTAAATTTTTTCCGTTTTTTCTTGTGTTTATATCGTCCTTTTTTACTTTTTTAGTAAATTGGACGATATAATTTCATTTTACGCTGCCCCCCTGAGCACGACAGCGGGAAGATTTTATAGATCTATTTTTACAGTGCCTTTTTGGCTTCGTTATTTGGCTTCTCTGCCCTGCTTTTTCATTGTTCTATTACTTTTCTTTAAAGGGTCTTTTTTCTTATTTTTGAGCTGATTTTTGGATTAAAATTGTTTTTTTATTTTGGCTTCCCCTTTATTTGGTAAAAAATGCTCGGCAAATACGCCGTTCTATAAAATTCGCAAAAAATGTTTTTGAGGGCAGACAATTGATTTTTCACTTTGTTTGCGGTATAATGTTTGTATGGACGACAAAGATTTTTATAAGTCGCGTAATTTGCGCAATTTAGAAAAAATTGAATATTTAAAAGACGATTTACCTGTTTTTGTCGATGAATATTTCCTTGGAATCGAAAATCAGACGAGTACCCTTACGCGTTTAAATTATGCATACGATTTAAGGATCTTCTTCGACTATCTGGTCAAAAAAGTATTCAAGGGACGCACGGTCCGTTCGCTAGAATTGCGCGATCTTGAGCAGGTCACGAGTTTTCAGATCGAGAAGTTTTTGAGTTATTTGAACAATTACGAATTTGGAGGAACGACGGAGTGCTGTAACGAGCGCGCCAAAGCACGCAAGCTCTCCTCTATTCGGGCGATGTATAAATACTTTTTCCAAAAGGACAGAATCAGCGTTGATAATGCAGCAAAAGTGTCGATGCCTAAATTGCACGAAAAAGAGATCATTCGATTGGAAGTGAACGAAGTCGCCGATCTTCTGAACTGCGCCGATTCCGGTCAGGGAATGAGTGAACATCAGCGTGCCTTCCATGAAAAAACTCGTGTTCGTGATGTCGCGATCCTGACGCTTTTTCTCGGAACAGGTATTCGTATCAGTGAGCTTGTCGGGCTGAACAATGACGACGTTGACTTTACGAATATGTCGTTTAAAGTGACACGAAAAGGCGGCGCACAGGCCATTCTCTATTTTTCTGAAGAAGTTGCGGAAGCGCTTGCAAAATATATTGCGGAAAAGGAAGAAGACAAAAACATCCCCGAGGGAGAATGTGCCCTGTTTCTTTCGCTCAAACGCAGACGCATCAGCATTCGCGCCGTAGAAAATTTGGTAAAAAAATACAGTTCGATTGTAACACCTCTCAAAAAAATCTCGCCGCACAAGCTGCGCAGTACATACGGTACGCAACTTTACCGCGAGACGCAGGACATCTATGTCGTCGCAGATGTTCTCGGGCATAAGGATGTCAATACCACTAAAAAACACTATGCGGCAATCAGCGAGGATATACGTCGTTCGGTTGCAGGAAAAGTAAGACTGCGAGAGACTGACCCGAGTGAGCCAAAAAAACAATGAATTATTTCAGGCATAGTACATCGTAAATTAACCGAATATGGAAAATATAACACAAATTGAACAACTTGAAAAGATCTACATCATTCAGCCCGTCACGGAAGAGGTCTCCTCTTCTGCCCGCTCTGTCCATGACGAAACGATTTCTTTGATCGAGAGCGCGGGAGCTGTCTATGCGGGGACGATCTATCAGAGGATCCGCGAGGTGAATCCATCAACCTTTATCGGCGCAGGGAAGCTCGCTGAACTGCGTGAGCGTTTAGATGGCCTCGATCTCACCATCCTGTTTAACGGGGATTTGACCCCCTCTCAGACTCTCAATATTTCCGCTGCTTTAGACGATCGAAAAGTGATCGACCGCACAACGCTCATTCTCGACATCTTTGCTGCAAACGCAAAAAGCAGTGAAGGGAAACTACAGGTCGAGCTTGCTCAATTGAAATACATTTATCCTAGGTTGAAGGGAAAAGGCGAGGCGCTCTCACGCCTCGGAGGCGGGATCGGAACCAGAGGCCCTGGTGAGACAAAACTTGAAACGGACAGGCGGCGTATCCGCATGCGCATCGATGTTCTGGAAGAGAAACTGAGAAATTATAAGAGTCGTCGGCGGCTCGTGGACTCAAGACGTGAAAAAGAATGTGCGCGAAGGATTTCCCTGATCGGTTATACGAATACAGGTAAATCCACCCTGCTCAATCTTCTCACGGGCGCAGATGTCTATGCCGCAGATAAACTCTTTGCCACGCTCGATCCGACAACGCGCAGACTTGTCATCGATGAGACAGAGTTTATATTGACCGATACGGTCGGATTTCTGCGCGATCTTCCTCATAACCTCATCGCGGCGTTTCATTCAACGCTAGAGAGTGCGCTCAATTGCGACCTTGCGCTTATTGTCTGTGACGCAAGAGACTACGAAATGCAGCTCTCCACCACACTCGCCACCCTTCAGGAATTGGAATGCAATGTGCCCTACCTTATTGTTATGAACAAGAGCGAATTGCTTACTTCGTTTGAAGGATATCCGGCCGATTGTATCTTTGTTTCGGCCAAAGAAAACATCGGCATTGAACAGCTTCGGACGAGGATCTTTAACTTTTTTAAAGATACTTTTTCCGAGATCGTTTTGCGCGTTCCCTATGCGCAGCTGTCTGCCTATAACAAATTAAAAAAATATGTCACCGAAAAGGAATTTGATTATCAGGACGAGTTCGTTGAAATCAAAGCGCGTGTTCCGAAAAAACACACGGATAAGCTGGCTCCCTATCGCGTTAAGTGATTTTTACCGATTTATGCGTGACATAGTACAATTTAAACCGTTAAAATATGTTAAAGAGATAATAAATATCCACCGGCTTAGCCGGTGGTTTTTCAGTTTCGGGCTATTAGCCCTA
>ERZ1643249.1468-NODE-1468-length-23777-cov-4.495447_pt1 | contig 23777 bp, 27 predicted proteins | sample MGYA00579263_ERZ1643249 | MGnify/ENA primary metagenome ERZ1643249 (study PRJEB29033, sample SAMEA4952264) | chicken gut metagenome | biome: Broiler Chicken; feature: Gastrointestinal Tract; material: Caecum | place: Ireland | collected 2018 | study: Broiler... | reverse complement strand
AAAAGGGAGTTGGTTCTACAAAGAACGGCCGTGATTCCGAGTCCAAGAGACTGGGCGCGAAGAGAGCGGACGGACAGTTTGTAAAAGCTGGCAACATCCTTTACAGACAGCGCGGAACAAAGATCCATCCGGGCGTGAACGTTGGACGCGGCGGTGATGACACTCTGTTCGCACTGGTAGACGGTGTAGTCAGATATGAGAGAAAAGGCAGAGACAAGAAACAGGTTTCTATCTATCCGGTAGCTGAATAACCGAACTGGAAATATTCCACTTGCATAACAGTAACCAGAAGAAAAAGCCCCAGACAGTAGTCTGGGGCTTTTATAAAAAGGAAACGACTAACGCGCGGACAAACCGCGCGAAGTCTTTAGGCAGGAGATTAAAATATGTTTGCAGACAGAGCGAAAATCTATATCCGCTCAGGCAAGGGCGGCGACGGGCACTGCAGTTTCCGCAGAGAACTGTATGTCCCTAACGGCGGCCCCGACGGCGGCGACGGTGGACGGGGAGGAGACCTTATCTTTGTGGTAGATGAAGGCCTTAATACCCTTTCGGATTACCGCCATAAAAGAAAATATGCCGCCGGAGACGGAGAACCGGGCGGAAAGAGAAGATGCCACGGAAAAGACGGGAAAGATCTGATCCTCCCTGTTCCGGAAGGGACTGTTATCAAAGAGGCAGTTACAGGCAAGGTCATTGCCGACATGTCAGGTGATAACCGCCGGCAGGTTGTATTAAAAGGCGGCAAGGGCGGTCTGGGCAACCAGCATTTTGCCACAGCGACCATGCAGGTGCCAAAGTATGCGCAGCCGGGACAGCCGGCGAAAGAGCTGGAGGTCCAGCTTGAGCTGAAAGTGATTGCGGATGTAGGCTTGATCGGATTCCCTAATGTAGGAAAATCCACGCTGCTTTCCCGTGTCACGAACGCGGACCCGAAGATCGCCAATTATCATTTCACTACGCTGAACCCGAATCTGGGAGTGGTTGACCTGGACGGCGCCAACGGATTTGTTATGGCAGACATCCCAGGTCTCATCGAAGGCGCTTCCGAGGGCGTGGGATTAGGGCATGAGTTTTTACGCCATATCGAGCGTACAAAGCTCATGATCCACGTGGTGGATGCCGCAGGATCTGAGGGAAGAGATCCTGTGGATGACATTTACAAGATCAACGAGGAGCTGAAAGCTTACAATCCCGAGATCGCAGAGCGTCCGCAGGTCATCGCGGCCAATAAGACAGACCTGATCTATGCGCCGGAAGATGATCCGACAGAGCGCCTGAAAAAAGAATTTGAGCCGCAGGGAATCAAGGTATTCCCTATTTCCGGCGCAACAGGAAAAGGTGTGTCTGAACTTCTCTATTATGTAAGCGCAGAACTCGATAAACTGGACCGCACACCTGTTGTATTTGAGCAGGAGTATTTCCCGGAGGATGAGCTGATCTATGAAGAGCTTCCTTATACAGTGGAAGTGGAAGACGGGATGTATGTTGTAGAAGGGCCGAAGATCGAGAAGATGCTCGGTTATACGAATCTGGATTCCGAGAAAGGCTTTGCCTTCTTCCAGAAGTTCTTAAAGGAGACAGGCATTCTCGATGAGCTGGAAACCAAAGGAATCCAGGAAGGCGATACCGTAAGGATGTACGGTCTGCAATTTGATTACTATAAATAAGGAGCATAAAATGACGACAAAACAGAGAGCATATTTAAAAAGTCTTGCCATGACTATGGAACCCATCTTCCAGGTCGGGAAATCCAGTATGACGCCGGGACTTACAGAAGCCATATCCGAAGCGCTCGCAGCGCGGGAGCTCATTAAAGTAAGCGTGCTCAAGAACTGCGCTGACGACCCGAGGGAATTGGCTGAACTCATCGCAGAGCGCACCCGTTCACAGGTCGTTCAGGTGATCGGCAAGAAGATCGTTCTCTACAGAGAAGGCAAGGACGATAAAAAGAAGATTAATCTTCCATTATAGAGACTTGGAAACGTATAAAGGCGGAGAAAAAGATCGGAGGGAAGGGCTCTATGAAGATCGGTATTATGGGAGGAACATTCGATCCTATCCATATCGGGCATCTGCTGTTAGGTGAATTTGCTTATGAAGATTTCCATATGGATGAGATCTGGTTCATGCCAAACAGAAATCCGCCTCACAAAGTGGCGGAGCACTCGGAGGAAGCGATGCACCACCGAATCGAGATGGTAAAACTTGCGGTCCGGGATAACCCGCATTTTTGCGTCAATCTTTACGAAGCACACACAGAGGATCACTCATACACATACAGTACACTCAAAGAGTTACACAGGCGTTATCCGGAAAAGGAGCTTTATTTTATTCTCGGCGCAGACTCCCTTTTTGCAATTGAGGAGTGGAGAAATTTCCGGGAGATCTTCCCCGCCTGTACAATCCTTGCCGCCATGCGTGATGATAAGGACGCTCAGAGCATGCAGCTTCAAATCGATTATCTGAGGGAGCGTTATGGAGCGCGTATCGAGCTTTTAAGGGCGCCTCTTGTGGAAATCTCATCCACTACCATTCGGAGACGTGCTTCCCTTGATCTGAGCGTGCGTTACATGGTGCCGGATGCGGTGGCTGATTATATAAAAAGCCACCAGCTCTATAAGAAGAGAGGGTAATGTTTATGACAGAGCGGTTGACAGAAATCAGGAAAACACTTCACAAAAAATTAAAAAAAGAACGATATGAGCATACGATCGGCGTGATGTATACCGCGTCGTCCCTTGCCATGTGTTATGGTACAGACGTTCAGAAGGCTCTTACCGCGGGACTTCTTCATGACTGCGGCAAATATTGTCCGATGAAGGAGCAGATCAAATTATGTGAAAAGCATGGCATCAGTCTTACAGAATCTGAACTGGATATGCCCGCGCTCATTCATGCAAAGCTGGGCGCTTATCTTGCGGAATATGAGTACGGTATCAAGGATCAGGCAGTACTGGACGCAGTCCGTTACCACACAACTGGCCGTCCGGGCATGACCATGCTTGAAAAAATTATTTATATCGCGGATTATATCGAGCCGAACCGCAAAGAGATTCCCGGCCTTGGGGAGATCCGCGGCGTTGTGTTTCAGGATATTGACCGTGCTGTATATCTTTCCGCTCAGCGGACAGTACAGTATCTTACGGATGGCGGTAAACCGGCAGATCCTATGACGGTCAGCACATATAAATATTATGAAAAATAAAAGAGGAGGAACAGCATGAACCAGTCTAAAGAAATGGCATGTATTGCTTATAATGCATTGAACGATAAAAAGGGTGAGGATATCAAGATCATCGATATCACGGGTATCTCTGTCCTTGCTGATTATTTTATTATTGCCAACGGCAGCAGTGACAGTCAGGTCAATGCTCTTGTGGACAACGTGGAAGAAGAACTTCATAAGGCCGGATACGCTCTCAGGCAGAGAGAAGGACAGGCGTCGGGAAGCTGGGTTCTTCTTGATTTCGGTGATATCATTGTCCATGTATTTGACAAGGAAAACCGTCTGTTCTATGATCTGGAGAGGATCTGGCAGGACGGAAAGAATATTGCCATAGAAGAATTATAGATTATAAGGTCGAGCGTCTGCATGAGAAGAAAAAAGTCTCATGCAGACGCTTTTTGTTATATGATTGTAAACCGTTTACATATTATGGATTTACAATTGAATTCTTATATGCTATATTGAATTGGCGAGGTGATAAAGTGGCGACAAAGGAAAAGATTCTTGAACTTTTTGAGACAAATCGCGGCATTTATTTCTCAGGAGAAGATATCGCGCAAAGGCTGTCCGTATCCAGGGCTGCTGTCTGGAAAGCAGTAAAAGCTCTTCAGAGCGACGGCTATGCGATCGACGCTGTGACAAACAAGGGGTATTGCCTTTCGGAAAAAACCGATATTTTATCTGTGCAGGGGATCAGGAAATATCTCTGTTCTGATATCAAAGGATCAGATATTTCAGTTCTGCAAACCGCCTCCTCAACTAATGCGCTTGTCCGCGACAAAGCGAACAGCGGAGTGCCGGAGGGATGTATGATCCTGGCAAATGAGCAGACTTGCGGCAGGGGAAGATTGGGCCGCAGCTTCTTTTCGCCCCGCGATACAGGGATTTATATGAGTCTTCTGCTCCGTCCAAAGAATTATACCGGCGAACAGGCAGTCAGGATAACTACCATGGCGGCTGTAGCCATATGTGAGGCGATCGAGGCTGTGTCAGATCAAAAGGCAGAAATCAAATGGGTAAATGATATTTATGTCCGAGGAAAAAAAGTCTGTGGTATTTTAACAGAAGGTTCTTTCAACCTCGAAAGCGGACTGCTTGAATACGCTGTATTAGGAATCGGAATCAACCTTTATCAGCCGGAAAACGGTTTCCCAAAGGACCTGGAGGATATAGCAGGATCTGTTTTGCAAACACAGCAGGACGACGCTAAAAACCGTATAGTCTCTGAATTTTTGAACCGATTTTATTTCTATTATCATAGAGCGGATCAGGAGAAATATGTGGGGCAGTATCAAAAACGCAGTTTTGTAGTTGGAAAACAAGTCGCCTTATTGTCCACTGATAGATCGACGGATGCCCTTGTACTGGGAATTGACGATCAATGCCGCTTGTTGGTGAAATATGCTGATGGAACAGAAGACTGCTATTCATCAGGCGAGATCAGTGTCCGTTTCACAAAAGACTGATCCCTATATATAAAACAGAACAGGATGTGACAAACTATGACAGAGTTAGAAAGATTAACGGATAAAGTATTAAATGGTGACCAGATCACCAAAGAAGAAGCAATGTGTCTGTATGAGCAGCCTCTTAGCGGGATGTGTGAGAGTGCGGATCGGATCCGCAGGAAGTTTTGCGCGGACCAGTTTGACATCTGCACCATCATTAACGGGAAAAGCGGACGCTGCTCTGAAAACTGTAAATTCTGCGCACAGTCTGCCCACAATCACACTGATACGGCAGAGTATCCTCTGCTTTCGGATGAGGAGATCACAGGACAGGCAAAGGTAAATCATGACCAGGGAGTCCTCCGTTATTCTATTGTAACATCGGGGAAACGTCTCTCAGATTCAGAAGTTGATCAAATGTGCGGAACCGTGCGGAAGATCAAGGATGAAGTCGGAATTTCTGTCTGTGTCTCTTTCGGTCTGCTAAATGAAGAACAGTTCCGGAAATTAAAAGATGCGGGAGCGACGCGCGTACATAATAATCTGGAAACCTCACGACGTAATTTCCCAAATGTCTGCACCACCCATACTTTTGACGATAAGATAGAAGCTATCCGCGCAGCACAGGCGGCAGGGCTTTCCGTGTGCAGCGGCGGGATCATGGGACTTGGCGAAAGCATTGAGGACCGGATCGATATGGCGCTGACGCTGAGGGAACTGGGGATCAAAAGTGTTCCCGTAAATATGTTAAATCCGATCCCCGGCACGCCTTTTGAAAATAATCCGAAACTGACCGAAGAAGATATGAGACGGATCGTTGCGGTTTATCGTTTTATTCTGCCCAAAGCTTCTATACGGCTTGCCGGCGGCAGGGGACTGCTTGCGGACAAGGGGAAGAGCTGTTTTACTTCCGGCGCGAACGCCGCTATCTCAGGCGATATGCTGACAACCGCCGGGATTACTACGAAAACCGATATGGAAATGTTAAAAGAGTTAGGATACGAGGTTAGACTTTGCAATGAGTAAGAATTTATTTATCACAGGGACCGGAACAGATATCGGAAAGACTTATGTGGCTGGTCTGATCTTAAAAAAATTTCAGGATAACAAGAAAAACGCCGCTTATTATAAAGCGGCGATGAGCGGAAATGACCGCAGACCGGATGGCAGCCTGATCCCGGGGGACGCTCTGCATGTAAAAACAGTTTCCGGCATTGGGGAGCCTCTTGGAGAGATGTGCCCGTATGTATACGAGACAGCAGTTTCCCCTCATCTGGCATCTCAGATTGAGGGAAATCCGATTGATATGGAAAAAGTTCTTCAGACATTCGATGATGTATGCCGCAGATACGACTATGTCACGGCAGAGGGCTCCGGCGGCATCCTTTGTCCGCTGCGTTTTGACGATCAGAAAATCCAGTTAGAGGATTTTATCAGGGCACGGGATTTAAACTGCCTGCTCATCGCGGACGCCGGACTGGGAACGATCAATTCCGTCGTGCTGACAGCGGAGTATATGAAAGCTCACAATATTCCGGTAAAAGGCATCATCTTCAACCATTATGAGCCCGGAAACAGACTGCATGAAGATAACCTTTTTATGTGCGAAACGATGACAGGCTTAAAAGTCATAGCCTGTGTCAGGGACGGCGACACAGACCTGGAGATTCCGTTCGAAATATTAGAAGCACTGTATGAGTGAAAGGAAGGGAATAAAAATGATCTGGTATCCTTACGAACAGATGAAAACAATGAAAACTCCTTATAAGATCATAAATGCAGAGGGCGTTTATCTTTGTACTGAAGATCAGAAACTGATCGATTCCGTATCCTCATGGTGGAGCGTCATTCACGGTTACAGTCACCCGGCGCTCAATAAAGCGATCGAAACACAGATGGGAAAATTTGCGCATGTGATGCTGGGCGGACTCACTCATGAACCGGCGCAGAAGCTGTCCGGCAAGCTGCAAAGCTGGCTTCCGGGCGATCTGGATTACTGTTTCTTTTCAGATTCTGGCAGTGTTGCTGTTGAAGTCGCTCTGAAAATGGCTCTGCAATATTATATGAACAAGGGAGAAACTCAGCGTACCATGGTGCTGGCGCTGGAACATGCTTATCATGGCGATACCTTTAAAACGATGGAAGTGGGAGATGACGAGGACTATCATTTTGTCTTAAATGCATATGGCAAGAGCAAGTATGTTGTCCACATTCCCACAAAAACAGACGCGCTGGAAGAAGCATTCGCCGAGTATCATGACCGTTTGAACTGCTTTATCGTGGAACCACTGCTTCAGGGAGCCGGCGGTATGCGGATGTATGATATTTCCTTTTTAGAGCGTGCCAGAGAGCTTTGTGATCAGTACGGCGTCCTCCTTATTTTCGATGAAGTAGCAACCGGATTTGGACGCACAGGGAACCGGTTTGCAGCGGATCTGGTCCTGCCCGATATTTTAGTCCTCGGCAAAGCATTGACCGGAGGGTATATCGGTCATGCCGCTACAGTAGCTAATCATAAAGTATATTACGGCTTTTATGATGATGATCCTGAACACGCTCTGATGCACGGGCCCACATTCATGGGGAATGCCCTGGCCTGCAGTGTCGCATTGAAATCCATTGAACTGTTTGAACAGGAAGATTATATGTCGAAGATCCGCAGGATCGAGGAGATTACCCGCCGTGAAATGAAAGGTTTTTCCGATCCCCGGATCAAAGAAATCCGCATCATGGGCGGCTGTATGTGCATCGAGGTATATGACTCTGCTTCCATCAAAGGCTATCAGCAGTTCGCATATGAGAGAGGAGTGTTCAGCCGTCCGTTTTTGAATTATATGTATGCGATGGTGCCGTATGTGATAGAAGAAAAGGAACTTATCAAGGTTCTCGATACGATGAAAGAGTGGTTCTCTGAAAATACAACTGTCAGTTGAAAGATGGGCAAATATTATAAAGAAGATCATGTATCATGGGAAGTAATGTCCCATACAGTACATGATCTTCTCGTTTCTTCTAATCTGTCATTTGAAAAATCTCATTACACCGATCACTTTACCGAGAATTGAAACTTCTTTCACGATAATAGGGTCCATGAAGTCATTTTCCGGCTGGAGGCGGAAAACGCCTTCTTCTTTATAGAACCTCTTGACTGTGGCGCCGTCGTCAATAAGCGCAACGACCATACTGCCGTTAGAAGCTGTTTTGGCTTCCTCTACAAGAACATAATCCCCGTCTAGAATTCCGGCATTGATCATACTTTCTCCCTTTACCTTAAGGAGAAACGTCTGCCTGTTCGGCATACGCTCTGCGGGGAACGGGAAGTAGTCTTCAATATTTTCCTCCGCGAGAATCGGCTGCCCTGCGGCGACTCTTCCAATGATCGGCACATTTACCATCTCTCTTCGAACAAGATTAAAATCATCGTCCAGTATCTCTATCGCTCTCGGTTTCGTGGGATCGCGTCGGATATAACCGTTTTTCTCCAGCGTCTCAAGGTGAGAGTGGACAGAAGAGGTCGATTTTAATCCAACCGCCTCACAGATCTCACGAACCGCAGGCGGAAAGCCTCTCTGTAATATCTGTGATTTGATATACTCTAATATTTCCTGCTGTTTTTTACTTATCTTACCCTGTGCCATAATTTCCTCCGAAACAACTTTGTTAAAGATATATTAGCACAGCACACAGAAAAAAGCAAACACTTGTTACGAAAATATGTTCGATTTACCTGTTGACAAACATCTGTTCGTATAATATAATACAAATACAGAACAGATGTTTGTAAGGAATAAATGTTCGATATAAAGTATACTTGTATATAATTTTTGGTTTGATCATTTTTCATAATTGGAGAAACTTTTGAGAATATCGACGGCAGACGTATTATGCGGAATCAGCTTTAAATTCCGCGGGATACACAGGATAAAAGGGGAGAACGATCATGAGAAAAAAAGTATCAAAACCCGGATTAAGAAACAGGGTTCGTAATTTGTGCGCAGCAGTTATTATTGCGTTAGTCAGCTCTATGACTTGCGGAGCATTTCTTGTTTCCGCCCATGAGAACGCGGGGAATACGGTTTATACTTATTATAAGAGTGTTGAGATACAGCCGGGAGACACACTGTGGGATATTGCCGAGGATACGATGACTTCCGAATATGATTCCACATCTGAATATGTCCGGGTACTAAAGGATATGAACAACCTTTCATCAGATCAGATCCAGGCGGGCATGCACCTGGTGATCGCATATGAATCTCCAGAATTTAAGTAATTCCGGTATCAATATACATCCCTATGTATTGATATATTACACTCCAGGACAGCCGGAAAGCATCATGATCCAGAAGAAGATAACTTTCCGGCTGATCTTATATACAAATCAATCTATACGACAAATACTGATTTTTCCAAAAGATATAGACATAAAAAGACATATATGGTATAATAACTGTGAGTCTGACAGTAAATAGTTAATACAGCAGCTCCGACAGAGTATTTTGTGTAATAAATTATAAGGGGATAAATGTTATGGGGAAATCAATCAGTGAAAACAATTCAGACACAAGGACCTATCATGAACAAAAATATATTGACAACACATTACGGCTGCGGCAGATATTAAAAACGCTTCCGCCTTTTGCAAAAGATTATTTTCGTGCTGTTGAGCCGACTACATCCGCAAGGACAAGAATTTCTTACGCATATGATATCCGTGTTTTTTTTCATTTTTTAATGGAAAATAATCCATTTTATAAGAATTACACAGTAGATCAGTTCACACTTGCCGATCTGGAGCGGCTTCAGCCTGTCGATATCGAGGAATATCAGGAATACCTGAAAGTCTATGAAAATAAGGAAAACAAACAGGTCACCAACACGGAAAAAGGTCTTGCGCGTAAAATGTCAGCCCTCAGAAGTTTTTACGGATATTTCTATAAAAGACAGGCAATCACAAATAATCCGACGCTTCTTGTAGATATGCCGAAGCTCCATGAAAAAGCCATCATACGTCTGGATACTGACGAGGTTGCCAAATTGCTGGATTATGTAGATCATGGCGGCGATGATCTTACCGGACAGCGAAAAGCGTATTTTGAAAAGACAAAAAACCGTGATCTTGCAATCCTGACGCTCCTTCTTGGCACGGGAATCCGTGTCTCCGAATGTGTCGGGCTGGACATACAGGATGTTGATTTTAAGAACAACGGCGTAAAGGTGACACGAAAAGGCGGAAACGAGATGGTCGTCTATTTTGGTGAAGAGGTAGAAAACGCGCTGAAAACATATCTCTATACGACGAGAAAGACTACTCTCCCGCTTCCGGGCCATGAAAACGCACTCTTTCTCTCCACGCAGAGAAAGCGCATGGGCGTTCAGGCGGTTGAGAACATGGTAAAAAAATATGCCCGCCAGGTTACACCAAATAAAAAGATCACTCCTCACAAGCTCCGCAGTACCTATGGAACGGCGCTTTATAAGGAAACAGGCGATATCTATCTTGTAGCGGACGTTCTCGGACACAAGGATGTAAACACAACGAAAAAGCACTATGCCGCCATCGATGAGAACCGGCGCCGAAAAGCCGCGGATGCTGTCAAATTAAGGGAAGTATGAGCTTAAGGCTGCCGATATCTCCTGAGCACAATCACATATAATCTGGACAGATTGCGGGCGTACTGCGCCATCAGTTCGGACAAGTCTGGTCTTCCTTCGATATAACGCTGATATTTCATTCCTTCTATATTTTTGATCCGTTTTTCTTTCTTCAGATGAAGCATTTCCTGAATCTGGTTGAGTACGTGATCTGTATAATAGATATACTGCTCCATGATCCGCCTCTCCTCCAGAGTTCCTTTTTTATATTTTACATGGAAGAACATCTGCTGTATTTCGGACGCCATACGCCATGTAACAGATAAAATATTATAGTAATACTCCTGCTTTTCCTTCTCTTTTTCTATCTTGGGCAGGTCCTGCCTGATCTGTGCGTGAACCATATGGTACTGAATCTGCGCGTCACAGAGTCTCCAGTAGTCCAATGGCTCTGTCAATGCATTTTCCAGAATACGCAGGTACATATGATGCATATGAAAGATCATCTGGAAATTGTATCGGAACTGGCTCCCCAGGCTGGTTGGGAAGAAAAACCTGTTTATAACCAGCACGAAAAGTACTGCCGCAACGACATATGCCATGCGGAGAAATGCCGCTGAAGTCTCTCCCATTGCCAGCGTTGTTACCGTGAGCGCAAAACAGGTGACAAAAACTGCATGAATAGTTGTTCCCGGAGTGGCCGTATACATGCAGACCACCATGATACCCGCGATGATAAGATGAGAAGCAAAGCTTGTGCAGAATGGTAAAAGGAGCGTCACAAGGACACATCCGGCCGCCGTGCCTGTAAAACGGGTGAGCATCCTGTGGTTGCTGTCCTCATACATGGGGCGAAGTAGGAGAAAAGCATTCATCACAAACCAGTAAGAATGTCCCTCGTCAAAGAGCATATTCACCGTCATGCCGGTCATCAGGACAACGCTCATTCTCAGGGCGAACCGCATCTCGAATGTGTCCGGACGGAAATGCGCTAAGATCCTCTCTTTTAATCTCTGATCAGGCGGAATCTCCCAGTGCTCGTCCATAAGCATATTGCTCTCATCTTTTCTTTTTGCCTGATATAGGATGAACAGAAACATTCGGAAAAAGTTCGTCATCGACTTATAAAAATCCTCTTTCTCCTGCTCTGCACGGTGGAGCAGACGCCGCCCCTTCTCCTCTAAGCTTCGTATTTCATCCGTCCTTTCACCGGACAGGAAATCTGTATTCCCCGCCTGTATCATATAGTCTGCCAGTATATGAGCATAGTTTTTTTCCTCGTCGTTGGCAGGTTTGATAAGAGGACTCTGGTTAGCAATCATATACACTGTCCTTTGCGTAAGGATAGCGAACATATATTTCAGTTTCCCTTCAGAGGTGACTACGTGTTTTTTTCCCCTTTGTTGATGAGCCTCCTGGTATATACCTCTCTGATACTGGAAAAGCTCTGTAAGGTCCTCTCGGAAATCCTCATTATCTAAGAATTTTTTCATGATGCATCCCATCAAATGCATTACTTTTCGTTCAGTTCCGATACCTGCAGACTTCTTATCCAGCATAATATATATCAGGATGGCGATGACACTGGAGATGCTGCAAAGTGTCATTGCTTCAAGCTGCACAAGAAATCCATTCCAGTCCACATGCATAAACTGCATAAATGCGAAAGTCATTAAACCGGAGAAGTATCCAAGCTGATTAAACTGTGATGACTTGGAAAAAATGAGCCAGAACGGAACAGCCAGGTTCAAAATAAGGCAAAGCGGCAGATTCCATGTGGCAGCATATGCAAGCACCATGAGAAACACATGATGCGGTATCAGGAGAAGAAGCTGTTCATATGTGTTTTTCTTCTTGTAATTCACCTGGAAAATAAGCGTTCCCAGCGACACTACCATTGTGTACTCTATCCCGAAAAGAAAAATCACACTGTAAAACATGAACAGAAAAAACACAATAACAGGGAGTGCCTGCACAAACTGATTGCGCACGCTCTCTGCCTGATCATGAAATTGTGGGATTTTTACTTGCTTCATAACTAAAAGTCAGCCCCTTATCTTCTTTTGCTTGTATTTACAGCCATGGATAAGTATAATATAAAAATGGCACGCCTGGTTAAAATCCTGTCTGCCGTCTGAAATAACTTCTGTATAAGAAAGGAAATATACAAATGCAGTTACAGCGTTTATTAAGCTACACACGAAAAGCCGTCGATGAATATGATATGATCCAGGAGGGCGATCATATTGCCGTGGGAATCTCCGGTGGGAAAGACAGCCTGACACTGCTCTACGCGCTTCATGGCCTGAAGCGTTTTTACCCCAGAAAATTCCAGATAAGCGCGATCACGGTAGACCTTGGATTCAAAGATTTTGATTTGTCTCCTGTCCAGTCCTTGTGTAAAGAACTGGATGTTCCCTACCGCATTGTCGAGTCTGATATTTATAATATCCTTTTTAATGTGCGCAAAGAGAACAACCCCTGTTCTCTGTGTGCAAAGATGAGAAAAGGTGCGCTCAATCAGGCGGTCAGGGAAATGGGATGCAACAAAGTGGCATACGCGCATCACAAGGACGATATCATCGAGACAATGCTTCTCTCACTGATCTTTGAGGGCCGTTTCCATTCATTTTCTCCGAGAACATACTTAGACCGTATGGATCTTACAGTGATTCGCCCGCTCATGTTCGTAGATGAGATGGACGTGATTGGCTTTAAGAATAAATATGATCTTCCCGTAGTAAAAAGCAAATGCCCGGTGGACGGCCACACTAAACGGCAGTATGCCAAGGAACTGCTGCGTCAGCTTAACGAGGAAAATCCCGGCGTACGGGAACGCATGTTCCATGCGATCGTCACAGGAGATATCTCCGGATGGCCGGAACGCATTATACGGAAGCCTGAAGAAAGAAAAAACGTTTAAATATCTCCCGGTACATATTAAGATATCCATGTGCCGGGAGATATTATTCTAATTATTTTTATAGCTGTTTTAAAATCATTTTATATAATACGGTCCTCTCTTTTGATATTTTCCTTTAAGTTAACGTAATCAATGATGGCCTTTGCGGTTCCTTCTATTCCGAGCTCAGAACTGGTCAGACACAGTTCGTAGCTCTCAGCATCCGACCACTTTTTGTTCGTATAATAATTATAATAGCTCGCTCTTTTTTTATCAGTCTTTAAGATCATGTCTTTTGCCTTTGCATCGGTCAGATCATAGATTCTGGCAATCCTGCGGATGCGGGAAGCCATGTCTGCGTGGATAAAGACGCTGACCACATTTTTGTAAGATTCCAGCGCATAGTCCGCGCAGCGCCCCACAAGAATACAGGGGCCTTCATCTGCAATCTTCTTGATCGCGTCAAACTGAGCGAGAAAGACTTTATGGTTGATGGGCATATCTGTATATGTATTCCCTGAATATCCCATGGAATAAGTGTCCATCACGAGAGAATAGAGAAAACTGTTCGTCGGTTTCTCATCATGCGATTCAAAGATCTCCTCACAGATCCCGCTCTCTTTCGCGGCACGCGCAAGCATCTCCTTGTCATACAGTTTTATCCCGAAGGCATCTGCCACTTTGTAGCCGATCTCTCTTCCGGCGCTTCCGAACTCTCTTCCAATAGTAATGATCGTATTTGTTTTCATGATAGCCACTCTCCTTTACGTCAGATAAATTGTGATTTTGCATAAAAAATAAGTATCCAATCACATCTTATATGACTATTATAGCTAAATTGAATCCATATTACAATCTTTAATTAAAATTTATCCTCTTCGTATACGGAGCCGTTCTAAGAGCGAGACAAAATACTCAGGAAGAGGTGCGTCAAATTCCATATATTCTCCGGCAGAAGGATGAATAAACCCAAGTATCTTCGCGTGAAGTGTCTGTCCTTCCAGTTTAAACGGACATTTCGCCGGACCATATACCGCGTCTCCCAATACCGGGTGGCCTATGTCTGCCATATGAACACGGATCTGGTGTGTTCTCCCTGTCTCCAGTTTGCACTCAATATATGTGTAGTCGCCAAAGCGTTCCAACACTTTATAATGTGTTACCGCATGTCTGCCGCCCGGCGCTTTTGTACTCATTTTTTTGCGGTCAACAGGATGTCTGCCGATGGGAGCATTGACTGTCCCTGTATCCTCTTTCAGATTCCCATGCACAATGGCATGGTACCGCCTTGTGATAGAATGCTCCTTTAAAGCCCCGGCAAGGATTTGATGGGATCTGTCATTTTTACAGATAAGGAGTGATCCGGTCGTATCCTTATCTATCCGGTGGACAATGCCGGGTCTTAAGACCCCGTTTATGCCGGAAAGGCGCCCTTTGCAGTGAAATAGTACGGCATTGACCAATGTGTGGCTGTAATGGCCGGGAGATGGGTGCACAACCATGCCTTTGGGCTTGTTGACGACGAGGATCTCATCGTCCTCGTACAGGATATAAAGAGGAATATTTTCAGGAAGGATATCCAGCACTTCCGGATCCGGTATTTGTATAGTGATCTCATCATCTTCATTGATTTTATAATTTGCTTTTACCGACCGCCCATTGACAAGGATACTTCCATCTTTTAAAAGTTTTTGGATATAAGAACGGGAAAGGTCCGCCATATTTTCGCTTAAAAACCTGTCGACCCTTTCCCCCGGGCAGTCGCCTGTAAGCCGGATCTCTTTCATGACAGTACAAATCCTTTCTTCTGTGAAACCAAAATGCACAGTTTACAATTACTGTCCATTATTTTCTGCTCAGGAAACTAAAATCATCCTCCTCACGGTAATAAAACAGAATGAGGAGCACGAATATAATACATGCAACGACTACATAACAGTCCGCCACATTAAAGATCGGAAAATCGATCAATCTGAAATAGAAAAAATCAACCACATAATTGAGGCGGATCCGGTCGATTACATTTCCCACGGCACCAGCACAGAGAAGTACCGCGCATATGCGCAGCGGGATGTACCGGCGCTGCGCAGGCATACGCCTGTATAAAATGACAATAACTGTGCAGATAATGACCGCGCCGATTACAAAAATATACTGCATATTCTGCATCATGCCAAAGGCAGCGCCACGGTTTTCCAGATATCGAAGCTCGAATATACCGTCTATCAGCACATATGCCGGCTGATCTTTGAGGGTTGTGATCGCCATATATTTTGTAAACTGATCTAATACTACTGCCGCTGCAAATCCAATCAGTGAAATCAGATAAACCGCCGGTGCAGATGTCTTTGTACTGATGTTATTGATATTATCCATTTCTGTCAACCGTCCTTCTATAGTTTCTGTATTATACATACCGATGTATGACCACGCCGAGACGCTTCTTTCTTGTAGGCGCTCCCGCTCCCACATAAGAGAATTTTCCCATTCCTCGCACTGAGATGACATCTCCTTCCTGGGGCTGATAACCATTGCTCGTGACAAGGCGCCCGTTCACATATACTTTAGCGCCCTCGATCAAGCCTGTAAGCTTTGTCCTTGAGGAAGAAAAAGCGACTGAGAGCAAGCTGTCAAGCCTGACAGACGCCACGGTGCCTCTGATCTCTTCGTACTTGGGAGTGTAGCCGATCTTTGCCGGGGAAACGGTCTCGGAACGAATCGGAGTATGGCGGACGCGGGTCAGTTCAGAACAGATCAGCTCTGTCATGTCTTTATGCACAAAGAGCAGAGCCTCCTCCTCATATGTCAGGATATCCCCTGTCTTAGACCGTTCTATGCCAAGATTTAAGACGGCTCCCAGATAGTCTCTGTGACTCAACTCTTCCGAGAATTTACGGTTGAGAGGTGCGATCTTTAAAGCATCAAAAGGAAACCCGATCTTGTCTGGTTCCAGTTCCTTTTTCCCGTAACGCAAATAAAGAGCATCAGGGATAAATGCCGCCATCTGACGCTCTGCCATACCATAGCCGCCAAAAGATACAATTCTTGTAGACAATCTGTCTTTTGGCAGCGTATGTAAGATATTCTGTTCTTTCAGATTCAGAAAATCTGTAAATGTTATGATATCCCGCTGATATGCAATCCTTGAAAGTTCTGCAAACCGCTTCTCAAGCAGCAGGAGATCCTTTTCTTCACCCGGCTTATGCATGATGGATTAATATCTTCCTCTCATGCTCGGTGTTTCCATAGAACCGCCGAGGAGATCCTGAAGATCACCTGAGATATCGACATTTGTAGGTGTCACAAGGAAGATATAGTTTGAAATCTTCTGAAGGTTACCGCTGATCGCAAATGTAGCGCCTGAAATAAAGTCTATGATACGCTGTGCGATCTCAAGATCCATTCCCTCCAGATTCAGGATAACAGTGCGCCCGGAAAGAAGCGTTTCTGTGATCTCCCTGGAATCATCTACTGAAGACGGTTTTACAACACAAACCTCCATGTTGCCGCCTTTTCTTGCGGCCGGATGTCTCATCGGTGTTACTTTATTAGACGCTGAAGGCTGGAACTTTTTGTCCTCCTCCATATCAAAATCATCGAAGTTATCTCCCTTCGTATTCTTCTTCCCAAATAATGAACGGCGCTGAGGCTTCTCTTCAAATTCCTCCTCGTCGAGGTAATCCTCCTCATCATAGAAATCATCATCATAGTCATCATCATTCAATTTCATGATGTCCAGAAATTTATCAAATACACCCATTTTTTACACTCCTATCTTGCGTTTTTTGAATACGCAATTTTTATTTCATACTCTCTTCCAGAAAACTACATCAGATGTTGTAGTCTCTGGCACCAAAAATTCCTGTGCCGATCCGAACCATGGTAGCCCCCTCCTCAATCGCCACTTCATAATCATTGGTCATCCCCATAGAAAGTATGCTCACAGTACCATTATCAATGTTTTTTTCCTTTATGTCAACATATAATTTATGTAAATCTCTGAAAATTGTGCGATTTTTCTCAGGATCATCAACAAATGGTGCAATTGTCATAAGACCGCGCATATTTATATGAGAAAATTGTGCAATTTTTTTCGCAAACGGGATAACTTCTACTGTTTTCAGGCCAAATTTACTAGTTTCCTCCGCCACATTTACTTCCAGCAGAATATCCACGATACAGTCATGCTTAGCAGCCTCTTTTTCTATCACTTCCGCTAATTTCAAAGAATCTACCGAGTGGATCAGTTTTACCTTATCTACAATATATTTTACTTTGTTTGTCTGGAGATGTCCGATCATATGCCATTCGATATCCTTTGGCAGAAGCTCATATTTATCACGTATCTCCTGCACCTTATTCTCACCGAACACACGGACCCCGAGCTCATATGCCTCCCGGAGCATCTGCACGGGTTTTGTCTTGCTGACTGACACCAGTGTCACCTCGCTCCGATCCCTTCCCGCCCGGCTACACGCGGCCGCTATTCTTTCCTCTGTCTCCTGAAGATTTTCTCTAAGCACTGTATCTCCTCCTTGAACATGCTTTAACAGATGATTCGTTACTGGAAAACAACTTCCTCCGAGCTGACGCTGGACCCGTTCTGCACGATATGGTCATAGTTGTAAAGCCCATAGCTGTCCCCTTCCCGAACAATATAATACTCATCGTTCTCACAGAGGATCGTGACTCTCTTAAACACCGCATATCCCTTATTAATATTGTAGACGCCTTGCAAAGACTTTGTTTTTCCGATCGTATATGTCTCCGATGCTTCTGGTTTGACCAGCACAGTTCCTTCTTTGATATCGTCTCTGCTGACGCACACTTCTCCATCCTCAGCGCTGCCGTAGATATCGATCGCATGGAATTCCACTTCTCCGTTTTTGTTTTTCACCATCACACCGTCAGAAGAGCTGTTGCCTCCGTTTGTAATGTAGTCTTCCGGTATGACGAAGAACTTTTCTTCAACAACAGAAGATTTTGGAATTTTCAGCCCGCTCTCATCTTCAAGGATCAGTTCTACATTTAAGTAACGGTCTTCCGCATAGCGGATCATTGAATTATCAAAATCAAGACAGCCATAATAGTCGCCGTCTTTCGACAGAACAGAAAAATCAGCCCACAGTGTTTCACTGTCCTTGTCAATCCGGACTCTGATGCTGGTAACTTCCTCTTTTTTTAAATCCTCGGCCGTCTCCTTATCAAGCGGCACGATCACGGACCAGTTTTCACTCGTAATAAGCCGGTATGCCGGGCTTCCCTGTTCTGCTTTCATCTGATCAGAGAGTACGGTGCTTTCATAGACAGACCGGTCAAAATTTTCTTTTGTAAACGTATCCTTTGTCAGAGACTCATACCCATCCACTGTGAATGCCACAACACCGTCCTGAGGGGTAGCGTATGATGTCACATCAAATCCACTTTCAGAGATCAGCGTGCTAAGATGATCTGTGCGTCTGGAACTAAACGCTTCTTGAAGCGATGCACTGATTTCATTTTTAAGTGAGTAGACAGCGCTGAAATCCTCCGGATGGTAATTTTCATTGAAATTTTGTATCTGAAATATAATCCCTGCCTGAATCTCCGGATTAAGCTCTGCCGCAGCGGCGGTATCCTCTTCGGAGGCTTTCGATGTATCAAGCTTCTCAGGGGAGAGCGCATAGATATATGTTCCTGCCTTAACCTTGGTGTTCTCGTTCTGATAATAATTGATATATCCCGCCGCCTCTGTCATGACTGCGCTCTCCTGACGGATAATAAGTCCGGTGTAAGAGTTATCCTTTACGATACTTCCCTTACGCACTTCATAAACAGAGATATTTTCTCCCGTAAGATACATGACCACCGTAACCACAAGGTATATGAACACAACCGCAAACAAAAGGAGCCCTAAGTTTAATTCTTTTTTATTTTTATAAGTCTTTATGTTAGTGGACTTTCTCTTTCCTGATGTCAAAATCAGACGGCACCTCCTGTAATCAATAGCTAAATAAGTATAGCATTTTTTGATGTATATTTCCAGTTTTTAAGGTAATAATACAGATATTGTAAATATTCAAAAAGGAGGAGATCGAATGAAATGGTTTGATTACACTGCTCTGACGCTTGTGATCATCGGGGCGCTCAACTGGCTGCTGGTGGGGATCTTCAGATTCGACCTGGTGGCATTCCTGTTTGGAAACTTAAGCTGGCTGTCGAGAATCATCTATACTATCGTCGGACTGTGCGGACTGTATCTGATCAGTTTCTTCGGAAGGATCAGAGGGATGTCGGAATAGAATATATTATATAAAGAGCCTTCCGGCCCCGAACCTTCAGGACCACGGAAGGCTTTACATACAATGTGCTCTTTTAGATGATCCCCGCTGAAAACAACTGATTCATCTCTTCATACAGTGTAGTCTTATCCGGGGCCCCCATGATGACAGAGACAAAAGGATTTCCCTCTGTATTTTCATTATACAGGATGAGACAGTTGCCCGCCAGATCTTCCGTCCCAGTCTTACCTCCTATGACGCGGACATTATCCGGCGCTGTGGCATTGCCGGACGCGTAATAATTTGTCGGGGTCCATGTCTCCGTGCGGACTGTGCCGCCGGCATCAGTGATATCCGCAGAGTAAGAATCCATGGAGATGATCTCCATGAAACGCTGGTCCTTGATGCACTCATTAAAGATCAGATACAGATCATAGGCGGTCGTATAGTGGTCATCCGCATGAAGTCCATGGGGATTGGCAAAATGCGTGCCTGTCGCGCCGAGGGCCGCTGCTTCTGTGTTCATCAGCTCTACGAAGGCTTCCTCGCTTCCTGATATATATTCTGCGATAGCTGTTGCACAGTCATTTCCTGAACGTATCATAAGACCACACAGAAGATCATACAGGGTCAGCGTGTCTCCCGGCTTTAATCCGGCCAAAGACGAGTCCCAGCCGAAATCTGTCGCATGCTCGCTGACAGTAACCGTATCGTCCACATTTCCGTATTTAAAAGCCAGATACGCAGTCAAAATCTTTGTCGTACTGGCAGGATAGGCCTGATCAAATATCTTATATCCGCACAGAACTTTTTCCTGCGACAGGTCAAAAAGTCCCGCCGAGTGGAGCTCGCTGTCCGGTTCGAATCCCTCCAGAGCCACTTCTTCTGAGGACACGCACAAATCCCGCGCAAACAACTCTCCCTGATACAGAGCTTTGTTATAGGCAGTCTGTTCATAGGATAACGTATAATTTTTCGAATTGTCCCAGAGAATAAAGCCGCCCAGGGCGCCCGCACCGGCCAGAATGATCAGCGAGATCAAAAGAGCCGCCGCTCTTGCCTGCCTTCTCCTTCTTCTCTGTCTCTGCTGCCTTTTTTTATAAATCCTTGTATTATTTGTACATCTCACGCCAGTCTAGATCTCCTCTGTCAAGCGCCAGAATAAGCGCCTCCGCCGTCGCAATATTTGTAGCGATCGGTATATTATACATATCACATAGTTTTACGATATCATTTACATCCGGTTCATGGGACCGGGGTGAAAGCGGGTCACGGAAAAAGATGAGCAGATCAATGTTGTTGTGCTCGATCTCAGATCCGAGCTGCTGTTTTCCCCCAAGATGCCCGGCAAGAAATTTGTGGATGCTCAGGTTCGTCACACTCTCCACGAGCATTCCTGTTGTCTCAGTAGCACAAAGGTCGTGTTTGCTGAGGATTCCGCGGTATGCGATACAAAAATTCTGCATCAGTTTTTTTTTCGCATCATGTGCGATCAGTCCGATATTCATAACCGTCCCTCTCCTTACTGATATTTGTTAGGCTGCAAGCCGACATTAAGTACAAAACCAATCCCCATAAAAAAGCATACAAGAGAGGTCAGTCCATAACTTACGAATGGGAGCGACAGACCGGTATTCGGAAGTATCATCGTCGCCACACCGATATTGATAAAGCTTTGTATCCCTATCAGTGCGGCTACTCCGCCGCAGATGATACGTCCCTCGGTGTCTTTCGCTCTTAAGCCGGTCAAAATACAACTTATCACAATCAATAATAGCAAAAAAATGACAGCACAACAACCCACAAATCCTAATTCCTCACCGATTATAGCAAAAATAAAGTCTGTCTGAGGCTCCAGAACGAAGTTTCCGTTTTTCACAGACATCGTATCATCGTTATTATATCCTTTCCCCGAGAGCTGCCCGGAACCGATGGCCCGCAGGGAATTTAGCTGCTGGTAAGATTCTGCGCTGGCATACTCCTCCGGTTCCAGCCATGCAAGGATGCGGTCCTGCTGATAGTCCTTGAGAATCGGCTGGTTGGGCTGCACTGCGATCACAAGGAACAGGATCACTGCAGGAACCGTAATGGCAAGCACTGTACCGACGAATTTATAGCTCAATCCTCCAAGGAACATCAGTGCGCAGAACAGTCCGGCGATACAGATAGTCGTCGAAAGATTCGGCTGGCTGTATATCATGGCAAGTGACGGCACAATAAGGGCCGCTGCCTGGAGAATAACCTTCGGACGGCTGATATCTTTCTCCCTGTCCGCGAGGAATCTGGCAAAAAATAAGATCATAAGGATCTTCGTCAGATCCGACGGCTGGAGCTGGGTAAATCCCAGATTCAGCCAGCGCCGCGCCCCGTTTACCACTACGCCCAGTCCGGGGATCCATACTGCCGCCAAAAGGACTAGATTAAAAATGTAGATGGGCCAGTACAGGTTTAAAATCCATTTATAGTCGATCAGGGATATGACGACCATAGCGATGGCCCCAAGGACCACTCCTATGATCTGTCTGCCCATCAGGTCAGGCCTGGCGCTCCTTACCATAAATACACCGATAATGGAAAGCACAATCACAAGCGCCGCCAGACTAAAGCGATATTCTTTCAGGTGATAATGCAACTTGATATTTTTTAAAATAGACTTCAATTCTTTTCTCCCATGTATTTTATATGTATATCTGTTCGTGTTACTGTGATGTCAAAATTCTCCCTCTTGATCTCCATGTATTTTGAGACTGTGTGGTAAAGATCACCGGCCAGCCTGTCCGCCGCCTCCGGCGAACACTGCATCCGGTCCGAGATAAGCAGGTTTTTCAGTCTTTCTTTTGCAACAGAAACAGAATGTACACTCATATGCGTGTCCTCCTAATTCCTGTGGAACAGACTGGAGATCTTTTCCAGCAGGCCTTCCGGCTTTGAATAATCTTCGATGGGTATGTCCTCTCCTGCCAGTCTTCTGCATATATCTATGTAAGCTCTTCCTGCGAGGCACTCCTCCCCTACTACGGGCTCGCCCTGATTGGTGGCAATGACAACCTGCTCGTCATCAGGGATCACTCCCAGCAGATCTACGGCCAGGATCTCAGTGACATCCTCCACGGACATCATATCTCCCTTTCGCACCATATCAATCCTCAGACGGTTGATCAGAAGGTCGTTCCTGCGTATCCCGGCGGACTCAAGAAGGCCGAGGATGCGGTCCGCGTCGCGGATTGCCGAGACTTCCGGGGTGGTCACCACAATCGAGCGGTCCGCTCCTGCGATCGCGTTCTGAAATCCCTGCTCAATCCCGGCCGGACAGTCCAGCAGGATGAAGTCAAATTCATCTCTGATATCTTCTATAAGTTTTTTCATCTGTTCCGGCGAGACACTGGATTTATCTTTTGTCTGTGCGGAGGGGAGCAGATAGAGCTCAGGAAATCTTTTATCCTTGATCAGCGCCTGTTTTAACCGGCAGCTCCCTTCTATGACGTCCACTATATTGTATACAATCCGGTTTTCCAGTCCCATAACCACGTCTAAGTTGCGGAGTCCCAGATCCGTGTCGATGACGATGACCTTTTTTCCGAGGTTTGATAACCCGATTCCGATATTTGCCGTCGTTGTCGTTTTACCGACCCCGCCTTTTCCTGATGTAATGACGATAACCTCTCCCATGCTGCTTTTCCTCCTAAAAAACTTTTAACGGTCAATCCACAAGGGGATCGAGATAGATGCGGTTCCCGTCGATCACAGCGATCTTGGGGCCTTTTATACTCATGCTCTCCTGATAAATAAGCTGCCTCTTTGCCTCCACATCCGCAATGCGAAGGTGTCTGGGCTGCATGGACAGAGCCACGACGAACGCATCTCTGTCGCCGGCTGCACCTGCATGGGCCGCACCGTAGAGTGTTCCAACTACGATAATGCTGCCTCTTGCGATAACACGTGCCTCCGGTTCGACGTCCCCGAGGATAACGATGCCGGCCTCTGATTCCAGCACCTGCCTCTTTCTTAAAGTCCCTCTGTAGAACTGCCCCTCTCCTTTTTCTTTTTCGGAAAGAGACTGTTCCACAATGCTTCTGTACAGCAGTTCATTTTTATCGTTCTGTTCAACTACGCAGAGAATATTGATCTGTGTATATTCACTTATGATATCAAGGATGCGTTCCTCTTCTTCGCGGCTGAGCGGCCTCCCGCTGAAGCTGAGCGCCATCTTCGCATCTTTGAAAAAACGGGCAGACTCCTTAAATTTTTCGGAGAGAATATCGAGCAGCATTTCAAAGTCAGCCTTTTCCTCCAGTTCGATATCCAGCCCGTAACGGCTGCTCCTGATCGTCACCAGCCTGCCC